>Ga0114922_10005672_pt1 | contig 11498 bp, 3 predicted proteins | sample AartaG_FD_100975 | JGI IMG/M metagenome (GOLD analysis project Ga0114922, IMG submission 100975) | Deep subsurface microbial communities from Aarhus Bay to uncover new lineages of life (NeLLi) - Aarhus_00045 metaG | ecosystem: Environmental > Aquatic > Marine > Oceanic > Sediment | place: Aarhus...
CCGATCAAGCCGATCTGCTCTGCCGTGGGCGGCGCCCAAGGCGTTGCCGCGTGCATTATTGTAAAGCCGCGCACGGTGATGAAATTGACGCCCGGCTTCTCGGGGTAGAACACCGTTTGGCGGACGTTGATCTCGACCCCGGCCTCGTTGGGATTGACGTGGCCGAACTGCGCCCAGATCGTGGTGTTCGTCTCATCCACCTGTCCGAACCACAACGTGGTGTTTCCGATGGGTTTCAGCACATCATCCAGATTGGCTGCTTCAGTGAGCCAGTGGCCATTCAGATAAACGGCCCCCGTGTGGTGAGCCCGTCCCCTGGGATTGAACCAGTCGCCGTGAATCAAGTCACTGTACGGGTTGAAATCCCCGAAAAAGCTATTGGGGATGGCGACCTTCCAGGTGTCGTTTTGTACCTTCCGCCAGCCCTTGATGACTCCGGAGCCCTTAATGACGGCTTTCTCGCCAGGGGTGGCCTGGTAAACGATGCGCTTCTGATTGGACTCGCCACCACGCAGTGGATTTATGTGTTCACGATAAGTTCCCTCATGCACTGATATAACATCGCCGGGCTGTGCAACCTCCGCTGCCTTGGAAATTGTTTTAAAGGGAGCTTTGGCTGTTCCTTTGTTTGTATCATCACCTTTAACCGAAACATGATACTCTCGCGCTTGTATGGCCCCGGATAATAAGAGCAGCATGCAAAGTATAAGTGACATCCGTTTGGTGTGATTTGGGATGATCATAGCTACACCTCCATATGAATAGTTCATCAAAAACCTTAGCTGTGCTATTCCTGCTGACTGAAAACACTCTCTATTCCAGTTGTTTGTACGGTTCGAGGATCTCGATATATTTCTGATCTGCCTCTTTTTCATTGTCCAACCTTTATGAGAGTATAGCTACACTAAACGCCACATCAAGTTCTTTTCTAACCATTTTGCGAAACATACGTCTTTTGGCAACCAAGACTGGCAAAGCAGACAAACCAAAGTAAGTACGTTTATCCCAGAGATGAGGTATTGCATGTAGTACTGGATAATGCAGGCTATCATTTAAAGGCGGAAGTTTTTAGTTATGCTGCCAAGCGGTTAATGAAGGCTAATAAATAACTTATGACACTGACCGAAGCACAGCCGAAGACCAACCGGAGACCAGACGTACATGCTTGGCACGCACTTTGGCGCGCGCCTGTGTTCTAACGTTGGCAAGACCGGTCTATAAAATTGCCGCCTTCATAGTCCGGACATGCTACGAAATCTTCATCCAACAGGCAATCACTTTCATCCGTCGCGACCTTATGTCCATGTTACAGAAGAACTTATGTGGGAATAATATTTGCACCGCACGACGGGCATTGAAGATCATTACATTATTCATGGATTTTGTAAGTTGATGTTTCGGCTATAGTTATGAAATGAGCTTTTTCATAAAATTGGGAGATAAAGGGTCTTCTGGTTGTACACCGGTTGTAGGTACCGAGTCAAGAAAATGGGGCCATTTTGGACCTCATACATGTGTGCAAACTGGCCTCATATGCTGGTGTGAAGTCTTGACGTTTTTTTGTTTTGAAGTCTCCACAAATTACACCCTGCTCATCAACAACTGACAAGGTTTCGTTTGCCTGTGCCGCAGGCTATAGTAATGATGAGCCTCGCACAGGTGAACTATTCCTGCCAAACAAGATGCATGACGCCAAGTTTATCGGCAGCTATCGCCGGATTAAGCCGGGAAGATGTAGCAGGGGCAGATTCATTAACAATCAAATCTTCGCCGAATGTCTTGCCCTCGTCCACACTTTTTGAGTAGTAGATGTTCGCTTGCTCAAAGTAATCTCGATAGTCCTCCCACACGATGTGCACGAGCCCCTGTCCGGATGTTGCAATGGCTGGATTGGCCTGGTGGGTCGAGGTCGTGAACAATGCGTCAACCATGACATCATTCTCGAATATTCTACCACTATCCACACTTCTTGAACAATAGATGTTGCCTAATTCTGTATTGTCCCTGTAATCCTCCCAAACGACGTAAACAATGCCCTGATCATCTACGGCTACGGCGGGACGTATTTGACGATGTGTAATAGTAATCGGATCGTCAACCATCAGGTTCTCTTGAAAAGTTTCACCGCCATCGGTGCTCCGCGCGCAGTATATATCACCCAAATGTGGAGCGTTCCTGTAGTCTTCCCAGACGATGAACACAGTCTCAAGAGGATCTACAGCAATAGCCGGATTGCACTGATGCGTTGTATCCGTAAAGATATCGTCGACCCGTGTGTCTGTACCGAACGTCTGTCCTCCGTCGGTGCTCTTAGCATAGTAGATATTCCCCAGTTCGGCGTTATTCCTGTAGTCTTCCCACGCCACGTGGATAATCCTACGGCTGTCAACAGCTATCACGGGATTGATTTGCCGGCTGGTGATGGTTATCAGGTCATCCACGCACACATCGTCACCAAATGTCATGCCGCTGTCGGTGCTCTTTGCGTAATAGATATCACCAAGTCGAGAATCGCGTCTGTAATCCTCCCAAACCACATGGATTATCCCATCGCTGTCCACGGCGATTTGCGGTTTTGCCTGGTGGGTCGAAACTGTTACCGCATCATCGACCATGACACCCTCATCAAAGCTCCGGCCGCCATCTCTACTTTTTGCATACATGATGTTGGCGAGAGCAGGATTCGCTCTGTAATCCTCCAAGACCACATGGATTATTCCTTGATCGTCTACGGCTATCGCCGGATTAATCCGGGGGGGTGGTTCCGCAGAGGTACCATCTATTATTGCCCCTGGCTCGAATGTCGATCCGTCATTGCTGGATTTCGAATAATAGACTTGACCGGTAGGGGACTGTTGTTCGGGTATCGTAAAGAGTGTGAATGACATATCAACGGGGCATGCTGTCGAATCGGGCAGTGGCTGCCACTGTAGTATCATAGACATACTGTCGTCGCGAGCCATGGCTGGAGATCCGAATGTGTGACTGTGATTGGTCCAGCCCCATGAGTAGGGAATCTCATCAGAGGGCTCTCTGAAAACCGCTACGACACTGAGCCAATAGGTGTTTTCCGGTGCTTCTTGCCTGAACCATGCCTCTTCCGGTAGTTTCACGGAGTAGCGGAAGACCGCCTCATTGGGTTCACCTTGCGGATTTCGGTCATAGCCCACAAGGACCTCATCGTAGTTATGTGTCACAAATTCCCAGATTTTTTCGTCTGGATAGTTATCACAATCTGCATCGATCCCGGAGGCGTTAGACCATATGGACAGCAAGAAGTAGTCGGGTTTGTGCGGCTCCGGTACCTCTTCACATTTACATGCCTCATATCCATAGCCGATATAAGAACCGTTCCATGCTATTGCAGTGACGGGATCCGGGCGTTCGCTGAACCAATCATCGGCAACCTGGCGTGATATCAACAACTCGCCTTCGTCCGGTTCCAGAGCCATGGACATATCATCCGCGTAATTTGGCCATTCTCGAATGCCTGTAAATGGCTGGTCCCACTTGGCCCAGGGCTGTTCGGTCAGCAATTCAAAGCACAGGTCATATGCCTGGTTCTGCCCACACAATAGAGAATTCTCTATCGGTGTGAGCGTTCCGGGGAATAGACGCTCCTCGTACGTCGGCCATTCGCCCATGATGGCCGGCATAACGGCACCATTGCCCCAGATATGCGGCCGCGTTATCCAGCTCCACATATTCATAGCCTCTGTATCTACAGGATAGATAGCTGTAATGCTGATCCAGAAGACATTCTCATTGCTCTCAAACTCGGCCTGGTGGAACCACTCCTCCGGCTCCAGTTTGAGATCATAGAAGAAGCACATGGCATGGACGCTTTCCGGGAACTCCTCAAGCCCAACAGGTTCGTGGCGGACCCGTTCATTCGGGATCTCGACCGACCAGACAAGACGCTCGAGATAGAGTTGGTCGGGCTCGAGCCCTTCGACCATATTTGCCCAGAGACCAATATGCCAGGCTTCCGGTTGCGATTCAGGCGGTTCGGGCAATGTCCAAGCCCTATATCCACCCCACCACCGAATTCGCGTAATGGGAATAGGACCGAGACAACGGAAATCGTCGACAACCATGCGCCACTGTCTGCGTTGGCCGGGTTGCTCAGCGGTTCGGGCTGGCTCGCTCCATCCACAGAAAACAGGCGGAACATCTACATTCGGATAAATCTCGATAGGTGGTTGAGACCATTTGACATGCGGCACCTCGCCCTCGCCTCCGTCCGGTAGGTAGGGGCCTTCTTCGCCGAGCAGGATGTGATAGTCTTCGACTTCCCCATCCTGGGCCGGACCGTCCGGAGCCAGTGCGCCGGCGGAGCTGAATCGGAAACGGGCATAGGTGTCGATGTTGGTTGCTATGCTTGCCGGTACCTGGAAGGACAGGATATTACCACCAGCCAGGATTGGTTCTGATATAAATATTTGGTCGGAAGTCTGAGACCAACTCCCGTCGTCATCGAAGTCGATCCAGCCATCCAGCATCCCCAGCGCCGTGGCTGCTACTTCCAGTTCGGCCTGTTGACCGGGTATCAGCGGCGTGATGAAGATAACACCATCTTCGTCGTCACTGCCATGGATGTCGTCTCCCTTCGCATCGTATGTGGGCTGACCCTCAGACTCCCCATCTATACCCCCACCCAAGAAGAATCCCGGTACGATGGTATGGTGTGCTCCGTTGCTGGCTTGCAGGGTCGGATATTCCGAGGGGGTAACCAATTGCAGGCCGTTAGGATCCCCGACCAGTCGGAAACTGCTATCGAAGCCGGTCCTGGCTCCTTGGGCTGCTGACAATTCCACAGTGGCTCCACCCCAGTGTTCATGGTAAGTAAGCACGAAAAGATGGTCGCCGGCCGGCAGATTTATGACTCCCAGGGTATCGGCAACGGAACGGTCGCCCGAAAATCGTACCGCACTGCCGCCTGTAAGGGGCGAAATTTCCCCGCCACCCGAAAAAGACGTAAAATCGTGTCCTGGAAACTGTAACGTAAAACCGTCATCGCTAGTGACACAGAATGTATAAGCCCCGCCGGTCGGGATTCGAATCACGCCTTGGGCTATCAGACACAGATCGTCTACGCTGCCATGTGGAACTCCGCCAACACAGCCAACTACAGCGAAAGTGTCGTCACTTCCGAAATGTCCATTGTCACCACTATCATGGATGTTGAGCATAGACATCGTATAATCGACAATGGTTCCCGTACCCGAACCTAGCACACTGTAACAGGTCACCTGGTCAAGTATAGTACTGCTGTTGATCACTTCGCGGATACCCAGGTGATCGAGGCTCCCTGAAGGACCGATCGGGACACCCAACCAGGTTGCACCCGACCACTGCCGCGAATCGGGGGCATCGCCCCAATCAAGGGGCAGGCCGTTTCCTGTCTGCTGATTGCCGAACATCACACATGCGGATTGTATCCCTGGCTGGATCACAACCATGTGTCCCCCGGGAAGTTGCGGCCAACCGGGCCAGGTCTGTAGCCATCCCGGCTGTATCTCTTCGGTGACTCTATAGCTACCTACGGCCAGGCCTGTGAACTCGAAGCTGCCACTGACATCAGTCAACTGAGACGGTTCTCCCGGGTCCCATCGATTGTTCTGGTTCATATCGAGGTAGATTGTCCAGTTGGCCAGATAGGGTTCACTGGCATCAGGTATGCTGTCGCCATTGAGGTCATTCCACTTACTGCCGCAAATATTGCCATCGTATGTCGGTCCGCCGGATTGTTGGTTACCGAACAGAATGCTCATGCTCGGCGCGTTTGGATCCACCGTCACGGTGTATGTGTCGCCTGCCGGTGCCGTCTGTGTCCAGCCGGTCTGTTGCACTTCGCCAACCATGTATTGTCCCGCAGCCAGACCGGTAAACTGGAAATAACCGCTTATATCGGTTTGTGTTGTTTGGTCAGGCGTACCGTCATTATTCGTATCCAGCCAGATTGTCCAGCCGGGTAATGCAGGTTCGCCAACATCCCAGACTCCGTTGCCGTTGAGATCGTTGAACTTAACACCACCTAAAATCTCGCCGGGAGGAAGAATCGTGCCGTCTGCTTTAATTTCGATCTCGTAGTCCTCAACCTCGCCCATACCTCCGTGGCCGGTAGGAGCCGGAGCAGTGGAAAAAGATCTAACGCGTACACGCATGAACGTTTTTCCGATTTTTGCCGTCGGAGGAACGATAACGTAACCACCGACCGAAGCGGTATTTCCTCCCACGATCACACTACCGCCAGGGGCCCACTGTATCCGTTCCGTCACCGCCTGGAACAGGCCATCTTGATTAAAATCGATCCAAACATACACTCTGAAATCCTGTTGGCTAAACGTAACCTCGATACCAACGGCCGCCTGTTGCCCAGGAACAAAATCTGAATAGAATGTCACGCCATCCTCGTCATCCAGTTGATCGACATCGTCGCCATCGGCGTGGGCAGAGAACGAGGGCCCGGTTTCACGGTCAATAACTTTGCCGAGGCGATAGCTACCGAGATCATGTGAAGCACTGCCATACGAACTCGGCGCATCGCCCAAATCATATCCTCCATCCGACTTCTCATTTTTAAAAGTAATGACGATGTTTTCACCCGGATCAAAATCCACAGCCACACTGTAGCCGGATAAATTGATTACCGAACCATTGTCTGTATCACCCGTGATCTGGATGTCCGATAGTGTCCATCCTGGAGTTATTGATTCATACACACGTTGCAGATTTCCTGGATTCAGGAGAACCCATTGATTGGCTGACGGATCCTGTAAATGTGTGCAGAGAAGATTGAAAAAACCACTTGACTGCTGGATACAGAACATAAATTTGGTATCATCCGAGGGAGTGGTTTCTTTGATGATGGTCACTGACCCATCTTCCGGAGACTTAATTTCAACGGCATAATCTTCAACTTCACCTTCCGGAGCTTCACCTGTATAGCTCAATGCACGATCGGAACTCAATCTGAAACGTGCAAACGATAGTCCCAATCCTGCATTGGCCGGAACTGTGATATTAAACGTATTTGTTCCTGCAATAACCGGCTGAGCGGTAATGATATGCTCGCCTGCATCCCCCCAGTCTCCGTTGATATTAAAATCCAGCCAAGCGTTGACCGTACCCGCACCGGAAGCAACCACTGTGATCGGAACGGTCTGACCCGGAGCTATAAAAGGCGATAGGATCACACCATCCTCATCATTCGAACTATCCTGATCATCACCATCGGCAAGGATTGAAGTCAATCCATCGGGTTCACCGTCAATCGTGGAACCCAGGTATAAAGTGGAATCAATAACATGCCGAGCGCCATTACTGGCCAGCAATGTCGAATATGTGGGATCGGGCGCATCACCAAAATCATATTCACCTGAAAAGCTGACCTTCTCATTCTTAAACACAATCGTTATGTTTTCACCATCGTCCAAGTCAACATCAACAGTACCATTATTCACATTGATAACTGAACCATGATCCATGTCTCCTGTCACAACGATGTCTTTTAAAATCCAACCACTAGGCACACTTTCACCCATATAATAAATACCGGTTGGACCATTAGTTACGCTGGATGTGTTGCTTGACGGATCTCTGTAGGGAGCGGCGCCGCCCATGAAGCCATACACAACCGAAATCCAAAACGGAGTATCATCCTCGGGCGTGGCATCTTTTATAATCGTAATGGAGCCGGTTCCCTGCTCCTGAATGCCAACGGCATAGTCTTCCACTTCACCGTCCGGGGCTTGCCCATCATAACTCAGATTTCGCACGGAACTAAGGCGGAATCGAGCAAAAGATTGTCCGGTGACGGCATTGGCCGGCACATTTAAAGTAAACACATTTGTGCCTGCCACTACAGGCCGAGCAGCAATGACATATTCCCCGGGATCAGCCCAATCACCATCGACATTAAAATCAATCCAAGCATTTAGTGCCCCTGCGGCAGAGGCCGTGACTGAAATGGAAATCGATTGACCTGCCGTGATTACCGGGGGCAGTGTCACGCCATCTTCATCATTTGAACCGTTATTATCATCTCCATCCGCAGAGACTGAAGGTAAACCATCGAGTTCAGCATCGACCGTAGAGCCCAGGTATAGATTTGGACTAATAAGATGCCTTGCTCCGTTAGTTGCCAGAAGTGTTGGATACGTGGGATCCTCGGCATCACCAAAATCCAATTGCCCGGTCGGCAGATCGATTTGTCTGTTACCGAACATCATAAAATGTACTGTAGGTAGAGGACCGCTGGGAATGGTGAAAGTGAAAGTTCCCGGGGCAGGCGGAGAGGTTTGTATCCAGCCTGGCTGGGATTCTTCGCCCACTGTGTATGTGCCGGGGCTGACTCCGGCAAATTCGAAGTATCCCTGACTGTTGGTCTGTGTCGTTTGGTCGGGCGTGCCGTCATTGTTCGTATCCAGCCAAATCGTCCAGTTTGGCAGACCTGATTCACCATCACCCGGCTCCCAGAGCCCATCACCGTCAAGATCGTAGAACTTTATTCCCGTTATGAGATGACCGACAGGGGGTGTGTCCGGACCCGGCTTAATCTCGACTCGATAATCCTCGACTTCGCCTTCTCCTCCATATCCTGTGTGTGATGGAAAGAAATCTGCGCCGGATTCGGTGCGATATATTCTGAATCGGGCATACGTTGGACCGGGCAAAGCAGTTGATGGCACTATGAATGTCTCGGTCCATGAGATAGGGACACCCGCTCCGGTGTAGATCCCGCTTGCAATTCGCTCGGCAGGGTCTTCAAAGGTCCCGCTTTGGTCGAAGTCAATCCATCCAGTGATGGCAGCAGGCACACCGAGAGGCGAATTGATATTCACTACCACTGTAGCGAACTGGTTTACTTCCAGAGGCAGTGGGAAAGACACGCCGTCATCGTTATCTGCATCCGCAAGCGGTACCGGCTGGCCGTTTGTCTCGGCGTTCACGGAATTTCCCATCATCACTTGCCCTACATCGTGATACGGCCCGCCGCTGTTATGGTATGTCTTGTACGAATCGGGAGCATCGCCGAAGTCGTAGTGATCTTGCGCGCCAGGAGGATACGGCCCGTTCTCGCCGATCACGATCTTGTAGTCTTCCACCTCGCCGGCTGTCAGCCCACGCGGTGGATCGGGCCTTGTCGGAGCATTATAGGTTAGATACGTGATAGTGAATCTTGCGTATGTAGTACCCAGTCGTGCATTCTCGGGCACCGTAAATTCACAGACGATTTCCTCGGCTTTACCTGTGGCTTTGAGTGGTCCGTAGCGGATGGCCAACTCACTCGGTTCCCAATCGCCATTTTGATCGAAGTCGAACCAGCCACAGAACTCTTCAGCATTGGGGTACGGCCCTATTGTAACAATCGCCTTGACCGTGGCTTTCTGGCCCGGGATCAACTTGGTCAGAAAATCCACGCCGTCGTCGTCCTGACCGTCATTGTCGTCGCCGAGGGCGTCGGCATCAGGCTGGCCATCCAACTCACTGTCAATATTGGCACCCAGGATGTAGTCTCGCAACCCCATAACCTGGACGCCAAACGGATTCCATGGGCCGCCACTGGCATCGAGCGTGGGATAAGGGGGATCCGGTGCGTCACCATAGTCAACCTCGTAGATGCTCGTTGTATCGTCGACAACTTCACCGTCGTCTGCGGCTCACCTTCGTCGTAACTACCGTTATCATTCAGATCAAGAAAAATCGTCCAGCCGGGTAGACCCGGTTCATCGACACCTTTCTGGCCGTTGCTGTTGAGGTCATTGTATTTCATACCTCGAATTGTCCTTGTTCCTTCCGGCGGCTCGGCCCCGGTTTCGTGATTGCCGAAATCAAGGCCTTCTATGATCTGACTGGTTTCAAACGAAACAGTATGATGACCGCCGGGGTAGGTCTGTGTCCAATCACTACGGCTCTCCTCGCGTATCTGGTATTCTCCGGGGGAAAGATTTTCGAAGGAATACTCACCGGATGCATCCGTTCCTGCCGTGGCAATATGCGTCCAGTCCCAGAAGTCGCCATTTTCCCACATCCAGAGTTCTATTTGCCATCCGGATATTCCCGGCTCCTCCGGGTCGCGTTGACCGTTGCCGTCGAGGTCGTTGAATTTGACGCCGCGAATTGTTCCTGTTTCGGTCGGTGGTTCTTCGCCACTGACCACTGTGACCGTTACAGTGGCGGTATCTGTTCCGCCTTTGCCGTCTCCGGCGATATAATCGAATGTATCGGTGCCCGTGAATCCAGCATCGGGAGCATATGTAACATGGGTGCCGTGATTGGTAGTTGTTCCGTGCGGAGGGTCCGTAGTGCTATTGATATGCAGGGTATCTAAATCAGGGTCGTTGTCATTAGTCAAGACATCGATATCGACCGGAGTATCCTGAGGCGTGGTCGCAGAATCATCGTTGGCTACGGGTGGATTATTTTGCGGTGCATTGGAGGTATACCAAAACTTATTGCCCGTACTCGTCTGCTCCGACAAAGGGGCGCTGGCAGTACTATAATGGATCTCATTTCCCGAGACCGTTCCACTCACTGAGGACGCACTTTGGAATGAATAATCCAACACACTCCCGGCAACAATGAAGTAATGTTCATAGCCCTCTTCCACAGTCAAACCATACCAACCATTTGACGCGGTCGTATCGGTATCAAGTTGGGTCCGGGTACCCCCTTCCTCTGCGGCCCCATACAGGGTTACCGGTACACCCTGCAATTCGTTGCTCTCGTCGGGCTTCTGGCCGCTGTAACAACGGCCGGAAAGGTCCAGCGCCTGGACGCTTCCAGCGATGCCTGTGATTAATAGCAGTACAACAATGAGTCCTGAGGTAGCCGATGTGCGATTCATTTTCATCTCCTCTATGATACTCGTCCAATTAAACACATGAAATCAAGAATGTGCTCCCCCACGTATTATAATAGAGAACTATAAGTGTAAGCTTCCGACGACATTAATGCAAGGTTAATAATAGATTAGAGAAGTCTGATGTTGGATGCCGGATTCTGGATGCTATATTCTAGATGTTGGAGCGTTAACGGAAATCCCAAGAGTGGTTTGCTCCCTAAAAGGGCTGGCGGTTGATAAACTGTCAGCTCTTTTTTTACTGCGTCACCGAGACAGGATACCTATGTAGAGTTCAAAGTCGAATAAGAGTCGGGATAGAAATGCGGCGCGCGCCACCTTAGGCAAAGACTTGGCTGTTTCAGCGTTTCCGTTTTATGTGCCCGTTTAGCCTTCACCATAGTCCACGTTTCCGCAGGCCTCCCTGCGATCCCGGACAGTCGGGTTTCCCAAATCCGGTTCTGGTCTCGGTCCTATTTTACATTTTCTGGATACAGGCCTTCCTGTACAATTTGAGGCTTAAGTGCTGGCTCACATACACCCCACTATCGTACAGTTTGCCAGTAACCTCGTTCTGAGAGTCCATGGCAGTCTTTCCAGTTCAGTGTCTGGATGCACATGGCTTATTCAGAACCACCGAGTACCCAGAGTC
>Ga0114922_10005673_pt1 | contig 11497 bp, 15 predicted proteins | sample AartaG_FD_100975 | JGI IMG/M metagenome (GOLD analysis project Ga0114922, IMG submission 100975) | Deep subsurface microbial communities from Aarhus Bay to uncover new lineages of life (NeLLi) - Aarhus_00045 metaG | ecosystem: Environmental > Aquatic > Marine > Oceanic > Sediment | place...
ATATTGTTTTCTTTGGCAAAATTCTCCGCATCTTCCCTTGAAACTTCTCTATAATTTCTATCACATTTATTGCCAATTAAAAACAAACACGGCGTATGTTTATCTGACCCTTTATTTAATATTTGATGTAGCCAATAATTACATTTATGAAATGAAGATTTCCTACCTACATCAAATACTAAAACTGCCCCAGCCACGCCACGATAATATGTAGAGATAATTGAAGAAAAATATTCCTGTCCAGCGGTATCCCATATGTGAGTTTTTATGCGTTTTTCATCAATATCTAGGGTAAGTGATGAGAAATCTACTCCAATGGTGGCGTCATAATGACAATCGAATCTATTTCGTGCTAGTCTATTTGCTATTGCGGTTTTCCCGACATTTGTATCACCGACAAATATCATTTTAAATAAATAATCATACGACATCTTATACTATGACAATAAAATATATCAATAATATAAGATGGCAAGAATTATTGATGATTTTGGTTATAGAATAAAAATTCCAGATGAAGAATTTTTAGCTTTAACTCTAGTAGATAATGGTATAAATCCCCATAAAACAATGAAAAAAAGGTCTCTTCATAAGAAGGTAATTGATGAATACAAAAGAAGATTGGTGGTAAATATAGCCGGCTTTGCCAAAAAATCTACCAAAAACAGAAAATTTATTCAAAAAAAACTAAAAATCAAAAGAAAAAGTTGTCATATTTTACCAAATCTGGCAAAAAAAACAGACAAAAACTGGATAATACGCCAACTTAGTAGAATTAGTTGGAAAAAGTTAGATAATGTTAATAAACTTATACTACAACATAGTAGAACTAAAAAAAACATTATTCCTAAATCTAGAAAAACTAAGAAAAGACGTAAAAGGTAAGTTTATCTAAATAAAAATTTATCGGCGGTAGTTTTAACGCAAAATATTCTATGTAATATAACAGCTGCTAAAAAGCAAAAGTATAAAATAATCCAATAATTATATTTTTCAAGAATAACCCATAATACATAAGCCAATAGAAAGGTTAGTAATACATCTACAACAGCTATATTAGCTATTCTAAAACTATGAATTCCTTTTCCAGGTTTGCCTAATGCGTTTCTATATCTGCATAAACCAAACATATCTATATTATTAATGGTTAATATAATAAATGAAAATGCTTTAAAGATAACCCTATTTCTAAAACTATTATGACCAGTTGTAATACTATGTGGAGTGTAGCTCAAAATAATCAAATAATAAGTATGAAAATGTGTGTCGAAACAGTATTATCAATTATGCCTCTGGTTAATATAACGAATTTAACGACATCTTCTCTCCAGAACGCAACATTAAACTCCACAAAAAATGTTAGTTTTATATCAAATATCTTAAACCACACGAATAATACCCAGTATTTTCCTATAGTCAATGCCACAAATACCTCAAATACTAATAAAACAGTAAATATAACTATTGAGACTATAGAACCTATAACGCCTTCACCTAGTAAAATTTCCTCATATATTAGAGGTACAGGCTCACCAAGTCCGACTATTATTTCAATTATACCAAATAATAGGACAAATTATACTAATAATAGTACTTTACCAAGTGTACTAGATAATGAATCTAATACAGTACTTGCTATAATAGCAATTGTTAGTAGTATTATATTAACTTTTGGTTTGTTACTATGCTTAATAAAGCGCAGGAACAAAACTAATAAAATACATAATTGTACTACATTAACAAGTCACTATAAAGATAAAAAACCGGAACCTTTAAAAAGAATAAACATTAATAAAAATATTTATAATCGTCCCAGAGATTATATTATAGAAACAATGAGCGATGCGTCAACCCCTAAAACCAACCCTAATGCTCCTAGGGAAGCGCCAGAGGAATCGACTAGGGAAGTGCCAGAGGAACTCGACACCGATGACACGACAACATTGGAATAATATAGTGGTATCGAAAACCGAATACATCTATATCATTAGGCAAATCTATAATTAATCCTTTGATTTTTCTGGTACATCTATAACAAACATATTTAGTATCGCGCAATGGATAAACATAGTCTATTTTTATCCGTTTCCCCGTTATTTCTCGTTGTCGTAATTTATTAATCATTAATATATTACGATAAATTAAGATTTTATCTTCTTTTTCGTCTCTTTCTTGTTTTTTTTCGTTCTCGTTTCATACATTTTTTATATTTTTTCCCTAGAGAAGTATATCGTTTCCCGCATTTTTTCATTCTTTTTAAAGTTGATTTCCTTTTTGGTCTATATTTAGCCCCATCGCCTAAAACGTGTATACAATGCTTCCACTCGGGACAACCAATACCGACGCAACAAATACGTTTTTTTCTTCTTTTCGTCTTTCTTCCGCCTCGCATAACTGCCATTGACCATCTGTCCAATCCTTTTATGTTTTTTAATAAATCCTCCACATCTTCATCATCAATGCCTTTTTTTAAATATTCTCCCGGTCCATTTCTATAAATACTACCAAGTAGTACATTTATCATCTTTACTAGTCCTTTTGTTCCAGGTTTTTTTAAGGTCAATTCTTCATCATCCCCCAGCCATCCGAATTTATCATAATATCCACCAGTTGCATCTATTAATTTACCACTTCCAGCCGCGTTTATCTTTCTACCACAAATTAGAGTATAAGCTAAAAGTAAAATTGTTCCCAAATGTTGTTTACTTATTGGATTGATTAAATGTGCTCCTCCACAGCTCCAACACCCCACCAGGAGATGATCAACTGAGCTTGTTATAAGCCCCTTCTTAGTTTTATGTATGCTAAATATAATCTCCACTCCTCTACCAGGAGTTTTGTTGGGTATAGGGTTAAATTGTTCGTGATATACGCTTGGATGGACAGCCGCTTTATAGTTAATGCTCTCCCATGTTAAATTTTTGTGGCCGATGAGATCGACTGTTTTAGCTTGGACTTTTGTTGCCAAATCTTGTTCACTTACAGCATTATCATAGTCTGGGTTTTGTCCTTTACAAACGTTTTCGTAAAGAAGTGGTCTTCCCCGTGGATCTACTATATCAATATAAAATCGCAATTCGTCATCTTCTTTTTTGTATTTATAATTTAATTTTATTCTACATTTTGCCGCATCGAGTAAATCAGATTGTAGTTTTAGTTTAACTCTTTTGGAACGGTTTATAAATTCTTTTGCCCAAGGTGGAAATCTTTTTCGCATTCTTTGTTGCGACATTATAGTTTATATATGTATGTATATATGAAATTATTAGACGATTGGTATAAAATAAGAAAACGGTATGTTTAAAATTTAAAAGGTATTAACGAAAATCCGCTTAATAATTAAACCCTAACAGTTTAAAAATATCACGAATCATTGTTTCTTGTTCTACTATACATTGCGTCATATCTTTCTCGAATTTCTGTACTTTTGTCCTAATTTTATTCCAATATCGTTTGACCATTGGAATAGTATTCTTAATTTTCTCATATACTTCTTTATTACTTAAGTCTATGGAGTCTGTATTTAATATTAATTTGAATATACGCACAGCAAAATCAATGTTTTCCATATTCTTTAAACAATTATGAACAAAAATGACCGGTTTTCCATTAATAACTTCCAAAGCCAAGTCATCTCTATTACATATTCCGGACTTTAACGACAAAAATAATCCACATTGTATGTCATTATTGATTTCCATATCACGATAAAACTTCTCAATCTCTGGTTTTGTGACATTTTTCTTGTAATTTTTCGTCTCAATAAGCATAGTAAAATCATTTTCTTTCATAATAAAGTCTCCACGACCCGGTTGTTTATGTGTATCTTCGATTTCCGCAGTTGGAAAACGTCTATTTAACTCATGTTGAGTAAATTCTTCTCCAGCCTGTCCTTTAATTGTAGAATGTTTGGTAGTTAAAATACATGCCGCAGTTCTTTCCCGTTCTTTCTCTAGTTTTTCTTCATATTCCTTTCTAATTCGCTCAGTTTTTGCTTCCCATAGTTGTTCTTTGGAGAGAATCTTGCTATAAAATTCGTCATTTATAGTTTTGTATAACTTAGTTTTCTCGCTTTCTTGTAAAGAGATTTTATTTTGTAATCTCTCCATTTTATCATTTAAACAGGCTATTTCTGACAAGTATTTACTCTCAGTTCTATTTCTAACACCTTCTACAATAGAATTGAGTTCTTCTTTCTGTGATTTGACTAATTTTTGTCTTTTAATATGTTCTAAGTTAAGTTTTTCTTCCAAAGCGAGTATTAATTCTTCTTTTTCTTGTTGAATTTGTTCTAATTTGCCTTCCCATTGACTATTATCCCAACTTTGTATTTGTTGTTGTCCCATAGCTAAAAATTTCAATCCTAACGCCACTGCCTTTATTTTATCTGACTGATTAAGCTTTAAGAATTTTAAAGTGTCCGGAGTATTTGGTAATGAAAAATCAATTAAAATTTCACCAGATGTCATATATAGTATATGTAATATAACAAAAAACTTTTTATATAGATTGTGTAATAAGGATAAATGAATTATTTTTTTGCTGGGAAAAATGTAATGGAGATGTTGAGAACAAAAGAAAAAGAGCGAGCGGACCTAATATTAGAACCTATGCAGGTAATGATACAATTAGCATTACTAGCACATAGTCCTATTGGAACTAAGATAAGTGTAAATAATAATATATTAACAATTCAACCACCCACCTACTTACAAGGAGTAACTAGATGGTGGAATAACGACAATAAAGATGACCTTTATTATTTATTTCATGCGATTAGACGATATTATAAATGGTATAAAAGTCAAAATGACGAAGCATATCAATATATTTTACAGTGGGCAGTAAAAGGATTAGATAAATTATCAGAGACTTATAACAAAGCAGATAAAAATAATATCCGGCATACTTTAGCACTTTACAGAAATGTCTTAGACTTGAAAGCAGATGAAATATTTAAAGATGACACAGAAGGCACGGTATCAATTGATAGCGTATTCAAAGGGATAACAGAAATTTACGATGATAGATTGCTTTACATCATTCATAACACTCTTTTATTGATGGAGGAGGAAAGCAATACAGATTTTAAACAAAAATTGTTGGATGGTTTAGTATTATTGTTAGAGCCGATGAATGTTAAAATCCGCAAATGGATTTTGGAACATATGGCATGCTAGTCCCAGTGCATAGCGTTCGCACGTCCGCATAGCATTCTCAAGAATTGATATTTTGTAGTATTATACAGAAGAGTATAAGTTTGATATAGTGTAACCGTAGGTTGGTTATTATGACGGAATTGTGTATTCATAACATAATGACCAAACAATCCCCCAAGAAATCCAGCTACTAATTCTAATCCAACAGCAATATACCAAGGGGCTTTTCCCCACCCCAATCCGTACCAACGCAATTGAAACGAATTGAGAATAGAGTCGTACAATCCGTTATAGAAAATACGTACGGAAAATCCAGCTAAGCAGGAAACAATGAAAACAAGAATGAAAACTTGCTCAAAAGTAAGTGGCACTATATATTTCTTTTCAAGACGGCTTCTATGTTCTATAACATAGTTTTTAATAGAAGTAGCAATCATGTAGTTAGCAAAGGAAGGCATATTGTATTGGGTTTCATTACAATATGTTAATAAATTCAATTTTAATTACTTATTAGTGTTACAAATAAGGGTTAAACTAGTTATAGGCTACAATATAGGCGTTTAGAGTGAAGGCTAAACATAACCAAGCTAAATATGGGATAAGTAAATAAGCTGATATTGGATTAATAGCCAAATATTTCAAAAAGGTAACTACAGAAAAACCAAACATCACTACAATATCCAATAAAGCTGTTTTATACATGTTCCATTTGAAGAAAAGAGTAGTCCAAATTAAATTAAAAAATAACTGAATGAAAAAGAAAGTCAATGCTGAACAATATGGCGAACATTTTGGGTCACTCCAAATTAAATATGTAGATATTCCCATTAAAGTATATAATATAGGCCAAACGATGCCAAAAACATAACTAGGAGGAGTAAATGGTGCTTTTTTAAGGGATAGATATCTGTTATTCATTATATATATATATAATATAATGAAGTGTTCGCCTAAAATGATGGAATATACTGGATATCTCCATATTGTGGCTTTGGTAGTAGCCTTATATGGGACTTATGCTCAAATCGACGCTGTTAAAACCGGAAAACCTTTTTCAATGGCATTGGCATTATCATTAACCATTATGTTACTATTAAGAATTCCAAATCAAATTTGCGTTGCTTTACAAGAATCTCATGGCTGGTATTCTGTATTAGGTACAGTAATGGGGGCTGCTGGATTTGGTTTATTGGCATATGAAACATATAAAAAATCCAAAGAGCAACAAAAGAGTAAATCTAACTAATATATATATATATATGAAGACTGGTTCATTAGTAGCTTTAGGTGTTTTGTTTTTTGTATTATGTGGTTGTTTATCACATGCGATGTTGGAAAGTTTCAGAGGAGGTCGTGGTGGCAGGGGTGGTAGAGGCGGCAGAGGTGGCGGTGGATTTAGACGCGGTGGTAGAGGTGGCTTTAGACGCGGTGGCGGTGGATTTAGACCCGGTGCTGGTGGCTTTAGACATGGTGGTTCAGGAGGATATCTAAGAAGATTCAGGAGAAGAGGAGGAAGAGGAGGTTGGTGGCGACGCCCTGCTTTTTGGGGTTCTTGGGACATTTGGCCACGCTGGCCTCAATTTTGGCCTTTACCGTGTAATTGCAAAAGAGGTTGTACTCCGGATGGATGTGCTGTTCCTGGAACAGGTCCGGATGATTGTGTTTGGGCTTCTGATTGTAATTGTTGTGGAAATATTTATTGAACATAAAAAAAAGCACTAAAAAAAGGGAACTTATAAGAATTATTTTTTATAGTTGAATTATCTTAATTTAATCACCCAAATTAAGATATTCCAGGAATTTAAACCAACATCCTTCTAATTGCGAACTCAATTGGTAAGATTCGTGGTGGTATGGGTGAAGGTCTAGGTTGGTATTATGCAACCTACGAATCATAATGAAAGTCACCATTTCAGCAAGCGGGTTATTCATAATCGTACCATTATGCTTAGCAAACCCAAAAGAATAAAGTCTAGTTTCAAATGAGATAGGAGTACCGGGAGGTGGTTGCGTCTTTTCTGCAAAATGCCTCCACAGAATTTTAAGAAGACGAGTATAACCAAGTGGAGGGACAAGATTGTTTTCGTCACCACCACCCCATTCTAGAATTATAGACTTTTCATTTAGTGAGAAGTAAGGGAGTTGGTAATCAGACTCTGTGGCGAGTTCGGTAGTAACAGTAGTGGGACTGGATGACATGGTTGATTGGTGTTATGTACTAGGGTTATGGGGGTTAAAATGGTTTCAATTTATTTGCGCTGAAAAAAAGGCACTAAAAAAAAGGAACTCACGTTTTGTGTATATAAAGTAGGAGCCATTTTCATTTTTGGACAAATTTGAAATGTCCAAAACAGGAATCTTGAGATTTTTTTCAACTCAAAAAATGCACATTTTGGATTTTCTTTAGAAGGTTGTAGAATGGAAATAATAAATGGTTGTTTTTTCGTCTCTACAATCAAAAAATAAGTTCTTAATTAAAAAGATTTAGGGACTATTTTTTGTTATCATATATATATGAAAAAAATAGTCAAAAATAGTCCCTTCAAATTTTATTGTCCAAAATGTGACTATGGATGCTGTAAAAAATCACATTGGAATCAACATATTTCCACTACAAAACATAAAATGATAACAAATGATAACAAAATGATAACAACAAAAAGGCATTTTTGTTCTTGTGGTAAGTCCTACAAGTTTAGTAGCGGACTTTCAAGACATTTGAAAGTGTGTCCCTACAGTGTAGAGAAATCCCAATCTGTCAGCGAATCTGTGCCTCCTGTGAATCACGCTCTTTTATTGGAATTAAAGGAAATGAAAGAAATTATGAAAAAACATGGTTTGGGTACAGTGAATAATAACAATCAAACATATAATAAAATCACAGTTAATGTATTTTTAAATGAACACTGTAAAAATGCTATGAATTTAACAGATTTTATTAAAAAACTTCAATTGGAAGCAGCAAAAATTCCACAATTAGGATATGAAGATACAGTTTCAAACTTTATAATACAAAATCTAAATGATATTCCTGTAATTGAAAGACCCATTCACTGTTCAGATAAAAAACGGGACAAATTTTATATAAAAGACAAGGAGGACGGGTGGAAATTAGACCCTAGTAACCAGAATGTGAATAAAGTAATTGATACTGCTTCTATAAAGGTAATGCTTAAGAAGGTTAAAGATTTTGAAAAAGAAAATCCTGATTATATGACAAATCAAAGTAAATTAGAAGAATGGCATCAATTAGTAAAAAATACAGCATATGGGACAAAGACTGAAGAGGTTAAGCTTAAAAATACAATAAGAAAAAAGGTAGGTCAAAATGTAGGAATAAAGGATGCTATGTCTACAATAGAAATAAAATAACACTATAAATTATATGAAAAACTGGAAATTTGTTCTAGGAATATTTTTATTAACATTGCTGTCAGCTTGTTTATTAAATAAAAATATTGAATCATTTACAGACCCAAAGGGTGATTTATACCTTCTGCTTGAAGCGCCAGGTTTCGATGTACCTGAATTAAAACAAACAAAGCAATTGATGGACCCAAATTTGGCTCAAAGCAAATTTAACAATGTGGTAGTAGTAGCAAATTCAGCCAAATACAAGGATTCAAATGATAATGATATTATGAATAATCAATGGAATAATACTTTAGTAGCTAATTTAGGACTTCCAGTGAAAAAATGGGCTTTAGTGTGTTGTAATTCAACGGTAACCCCTGCGAATTATCTTATAAATATGCTGACAACCCAATTTCCGGATATAGAGGGTTTTTTAATCGATTCTGAAGATGACCCATCTTCCATCGCAGCTTTTGTAAAGCTTTTTAATACTATGGGAGCTAAATACAAATATGCTATTGTAGGTGGATTGAGAAATTCAATTCCTCCTGCGAGTAGCTATGGTATAGTATTCGACAAGTTTTTTGCGGAGTGCTATACTGAGGGTTCGTTGGGGCAATATAATTTCTACAAAGGTCTTCCAACTAAGGCAAATGGCGCAACCTGCGTGGACTTAAATCAAGCAGGAGTAGATAAATTTTGGAGTTCAATTAAATCTAAGTTGGGACAAAACGATTCGATTGTACCGACGGTATGTGGTAGTGGAAATTGTCAGGAGGAGCTTTTTGGAGCAGATTGTTTTGATGAGAGATTATCCAATAAAAATATAGATACTCTGATAAAAGGAAATAATTCTGGTCGCAGAGATTTTGCGATATGGTATGGAACGGGACAACAGTTTCCTTGTATGCCATCGAGAGATTGTTTAAGGATAACGGACCAGACCAATTGTGATAATTCTGTAAATTGCACGTGGTCTCCTTATAAGAAAAATCCAAATACAGGGCAAAAGGGAGTTTGTTTTGGAAATACAAATAATAAGGCTTGGGGTTGTGCTACAACTTGGTAATGAATTAATTTTTAAAAATTAATATATCACTTTAGAGTAATGGGAGCAGCAGTATCATACGTTTTATCATATATAATGTGGAAAGAATGGACAGAAGAAAGGAGAGAAAGAGATTTTCAGCGGAGGCGTAAAATATGGTTAGAAGAACATAAAAGATTAAGTGAGATAGATTATATGAATATGGAGGATAATAAAATAGTATAATATAATTATAATATATTACACTATGGGTTCAGTATTGTCGAAATTTTGTAGATATGTATGTTGTTGCTGTCCTTGTTTAAATATGTATGAGCAGCAGAGGAAAGAGATTCAAGTAATTTATAATAAGATAAGGCAGACGGACGACTGTTTCAGCGCAGAAATAGAATCATTTGTATAAAATATGAATATATATATATATATTATGGTATATATCTGTATTGAAAAACCGAATGGAGAAAGATTAGGAAGTTATATACGATCTATAAAAAATGCTTTATATGTGGCGTTGCATCTAAATGCCAATATAAAAATAGGGGTTAATCATTCTTATACTGATAAAAGTGTAGTGCCTTATATTCCTAATAGTATAATTCTTTGTGATTCATCTTGTAATACAATTTTATATAGTAATGATTTTTGTGGTCAAGAACGCACATGTAAGGATTTAAATTTAAGTTTAACAGTTTTTAGAAAAAATCATTTGAGAGTATTACAGGAATTAAGAAAACATATCAAGTTACCAGTTCCAGAGGTAATTGGTGCTTGGGATGATTTATATATTCATATTCGTTCTGGGGATACATTTAATAATTTAAATTTTAAATGGAGTAATTTTTATATTCCTCCTCCATTAATTTTTTATTACAATGCTATAATAGAACGATCGTGGCGAAATATATATTTGATTTGTGAGGATAGAAAAAATGATTGTTTGAATTATTTGATTAACAGATTTCCAAAAATAATATGGAAGAAGCAATCGTTGGAGGAAGACATCAAATTAATATTAGCAGCTAAGAATATTGTATATGGGGGTGGTACTTTTGTTCCATCATTATTAGAATTTAATAATTCAGTTCAATTAATTTACCGTGTTGATTATGGACAGAATCCAATTAAACCAAATATATTATATCGCATATTTGATAGTAAAGCTTATTTAAAAGCGATTGGTAATGAATTTTCAGGTAAACCTCTTCAGAGATATTATATGATACATTTTGGTTTTAAGAAACTAAAGAATTTAAAATATAAATAATTTCCATCTTCATTAAATTTAATATTTATTTTGGCTAAATAAATATGAAATTGGAGAGAATTTTTAAAAAGGGCTAAAAATAATCAAAATGGGAAGTTATGCCTAAAACAATATTTGACAGCCCGGAGGGCATCAGCGAAGCTGTGTCAAATATTCATTTCAATTTCTTAATAGAATGAGAAAAAAATAAATACAAATGTTCCCCCTTTATGACCTATTAGCGTCTCACGGTTGAACTTATTGTAAATGTTGATTCTAAATCAACAGTAATTCGCAGCATAATACTAAAGTGGTCTGTTAATTATTAGAGCATAATAGGTGTCAAATAGTACAAATTATAGTTTTATGACTTGTCTTACTGGGAATGTTGTTTTATAAATTAAAATATTATAAATGGCACCGTAAGTGCTCTTATTATTTAAAATCAACACAATATTTACTTTTTGATTGTGTAATTGAACTGAAAAAAAAGCACTAGTAACTGTTTTAAATAAGAAGAACTGAAAAAAAAGAACTAAAAAAACAAAAACACAACCGATTTCTTCTAAAGTTTTATAAAATTAGTTTATTTGTATTTATTTTTTTCTCATTCTATTAAGAAATTGAAATGAATATTTGACACAGCTTCGCTGATGCCCTCCGGGCTGTCAAATATTCATTTCAATTTCTTAA
>Ga0114922_10005674_pt1 | contig 11494 bp, 7 predicted proteins | sample AartaG_FD_100975 | JGI IMG/M metagenome (GOLD analysis project Ga0114922, IMG submission 100975) | Deep subsurface microbial communities from Aarhus Bay to uncover new lineages of life (NeLLi) - Aarhus_00045 metaG | ecosystem: Environmental > Aquatic > Marine > Oceanic > Sediment | place: Aarhus...
AATGATACGTTTTGAATTATAGTATTCTTTAGTTCCACAGATGGTATTTTATCGCTCGTCGGGAATCCTATCTGAATACCAGCGACAGAGTTTTTTATAATTGCATAATTTATTGAATTATCAATACTTATAGGATCTATATAAATTGTTCCCCATTGCCCGGCAACTGAATCGTAGAAATTTTCATCGATCCTGTCTCCCTGGAAAATTACCGGATTGTCTTTTACTCCGTTTACCAGGATCTTTCCCCAGACCAGCAAGCTTGATCGATCATGTAAGTATACTCTGGTACCCTCTTCAATTGTTAATACCTGGCCCGTATCCACTGCCATAGAGTTATATATAAGATAAGGTTTATCTGCAATCCAGTTTTGAGATTCAATTATTTCACCATTAATTAAATGGACATCCTGTCCAAATGCAACCAACTTGATATCCTGGTAATTACCATTTGTAACAAATACCAGGGAATCTTTAACGATCAACGGATTATTTACACCAAAAGGATCAATCGTTATTTCTACAAAAATATATAAGCTGTCTTTTGAAGGTATTTCAACATTATTAACTTTTCGTGACATCTCACCGTCAATATTTAATCTGAAAAATGAGTTTTCACCTCCTGCCAAATAAATATCTGAAATCCTTATCGGCTGGCTATGGGGATTATAAATCCGGAAGTTTTTTGTTGTTGAACCAATAGTTGTAAATATAGTATCAAAAGTAATTGTATCAGTCGAGAATGAAAGTTTTGCAGAATCTTTAATAATAAAATTTTCCTTTCTGCATGAAAAATAAACACTTATAAAAAAAATTACAATAAATATCTTCCTAAATATTTTCATTACTCTCACCGGAATTTATATACAAATATCTTGTTTATTACGGATAAATATAAAATTTATTTCATTAGAATACTTAAAAAAAAAATTTAAACTCATAAGTTTTTTAATCAATAATATTTTTAGTACTTTCTAATTATTTATAATTTCATTATATTTGAGAAAGTGATTCATACTTTTAATCTGAAGACATTATGAGCATAATGTTGTGTGTTGAATAAGAATGAGCCAAATGGAAATACTTCAAGCAAAGCCTGATGATTTAATTGAAATACTTTTTTTAATCCGACAATGTGTTAAAGATATGAATTTAAAAGGGATGAAGCATTGGAATAGTTCTTATCCCGGCACTGAAGATATATCTAAAGATTTAAGTAATGAAGCCATCTATCTTGTAAAGGATAAAGGTATTTGTCTGGGAATGGTTACTATTAATGAAGTTCAACCTGATGATTATAAAGATATTAAGTGGTCGGACAATAATTCTAAAGTTCTTTATATGAAAAGAATGGCAGTTCACCCATACTGGCAGGGCAAGGGTATTGGTAAAATGCTGGTTGAGTTTACCGAGGAATATGGGAAAAAGAATGATTATAGCTCTATCAGGTTAGATACACTAAGTAGCAATCAAGCTGAAACAAAATTATATACTGGCAGTGAATTTGATGAAGTAGGTAATTTTTATTCTACCTTCCAGAAGACGCCCTTTAAATGCTATGAGAAGAAGATTTAAGTTTCTTGTTAAGAGTAGTTAATTTAGCTTCTAGTTAAAATAAAATATAATTCCTCCGTCAATAATTGCAAAAGCGCTATTGCTGACGGGTATTTCTGCTTCAAATATGAAGGATAATTTTGATTTTATTCTCAAGTCAACTCCCACGGGGATCCATAACAACAGGTAAGTATCATTAGCAAATTCTATGTCAGTATCCACCCCGGAATAAACATAAACACCCTTTTTAATTGATGTTGAAATATTCAATGAACAATCAAGTCCGATGTCATTTATATAATGTGCACCTGTAGTAACCGATAATGAAGGTTTCCTGCTCATTATTTCCCATTCAAGGTCTCCGCCAATATAATTTGATCCATCAAGGAATCCATACTTACACGAAAAATCAATTCCTGACAATACTCCAACATTTCCATGTATAAAGAAGCCTAAATTATCATTATAGTATGAAGGATTAAGACCCAAAGAGATTTTTCCTTTTTTCAATATTCCGGCTGTATTAAAAACCTGGCCAAATGTTGCAGCTGCAAAAAGCAAACAAATAAAAACAGATACTATTTTTTTCATGATTAATGCAATTATTTTAATAATAAAAATACAATTTTAGGAAAAATAAATTGTCTAATGCAGAAATTATCTTAAAAATAACTTTATAATAGAATAGGATTTCCTGTGTAAAAATCTAAAATTTTAATATTGAATATATATTCATACTTTGCCTGTAACAAATCAGATTTAGCCTTTAAAAGCTCATTTTTAGCAATATTATAATCAACTGAACTTACCAGTCCTACATCTAGTTTTTGTTGTGTATAATTAAATGCTTCTTCATTCGATTTTACTGCCTCCATACTTGATTTATATTTTTCCAGGGATGCAATAGCATCAGCATGAGCCTGTTGTACATCTTTAAATAAGATTTGTTTTGTCTGTTCCAGAGCAAATTTTGAATCATTAACCATAATCCTTGCGTTGCTAATATCTCTGTTAACTTGATTTTGATTAAAAATAGGAATATTTAATCCAAATGAAACGGATTTATATGCATTATCATTAAGTTGATCAAAATAGGGATAATCTTCAGTTCCAAACCCGTGGGCTATTACAGGCTGATTTATGTCATCACCTAAGTATCCGACCGTAATATCCTGAGGAGAATCAGTATCCAGCCTGGCACCAGTGCTTGAATATCCGGTATAATAACTTCCTTGTATATAAATTTGAGGACTTCTTCTTCCTACCTGAACCGCTAATGATTTTTCCTGGCTCATAAGCGCATATTCTGCACTTTTTATCTGCGGCAGAATATTAAGTGCCTCATTATATAATGTCGTTACGTCTTTAAGAATATAACTGCTATCTACCAATAAATCCGCCGGAATAACAACATCGAAATTTCTAACCGAATCGAGATCAAGAAGTTGTGTTAAGTCTAAATAAGCCATTTTAAGATGATTTCCAGCATTTATAACATTCAATTTTTCGTTTGCAGCCTGTGCTTCCATCTGATATAACTCGCCTTTAGCAGAATTTCCAACTTCAACCAGCTTCTTTGTCTTTTCTACCTGAAGAAGGGTTACCTCATATTGACTTTTTGAAATATCCAGTAATTCCCTGCAAAATAATATTTGAAGATATGCAGTAGCTATTTGTATTGATATGTCATTCTTAACTTTTACCACATCTTGCCGGCTTTTTAGAAAGTGATACTTATTTTCTTTTATAGTATTATATGTTTGCAGGCCATTAAAAATATTTAAAGATGAACTGGCATAAAATCTGTCAGATGAAGTATTTTCTGTAATATAATCATTTGTATACGGGTCAACTGCCCTGCCGTAGTTCAGGTTTTTTGACGCTCCCAAATTTAAGTCAGGTAAAACACTATACTTTGATTGTTTATAATTAGCTCCTGAGATATTTGCATTTAATTCCTGTCTTTTAATTTGCAGATTATTTTGATGCGCATAATTTATGCATTCCTCTAATGTCCAATTTTTTTGTGCATTAACTGCTATATAAGAAAAAAAACTTAAAGACGCGAGTATTAAAATTATTCGTTTCATATATAAGAAATTTTTAAAATTTTACAATCATTTAATAATCAAATAACTTAAATGAATTTGATTTATTGCTGATTATTATTTAAATGTATTTTTTGTATATACCTTTTCTTTCTTAATCTATCCATTCCTGCCATAAGTGATGATTTTGTTAAATTTAAAGAAAATCAGTGAATTTTTAATATTAACATTTTAAGATTGGGTTTTAAAATTTATATTAAAATATATTAATATTGTAACAATTTAAAGTTAAAGAATATAAGCTATGGAAATAATTGGGCTTATTCCAGCGGGAGGTCAGGCAAAGAGGTTGGGAAAGATCCCCTGTAGTAAAGAAATTCTGCCGGTATATAATAGTAAACTTAAAGAGAATAATAATTTTAAAATAAATGTAATATCTGAGTATTTAATCAATAGCTATCGAATAGCCGGTATAGATAAAATATATTTTATTCTGCGTCAGGGGAAGTGGGACATACCTGCATATTTTGGCGATGGAACGGATTTTGGAGTTAAAATATCATACCTGATTATGAACCTGCCTTATGGAACCCCGTTTACATTAGATCAGGCATACCATTTCACAAAAGATAAATATGTAGCATTAGGTTATCCAGATATAGTATTCAGGCCGGTTAATGCATTTGTAGAAGTTAAGGATAAAATGTCAGAGACTAATGCTGATATTGTTCTCGGAGTATTTAGAATAAAGAATTATAAGAAGTGGGATATGATTGAATTTGATAACAGGGGAAAAATCAAGGATATTGTAATTAAACAAGACAGGCCTGATTTGAAGTATGGATGGACAATTGCCCTGTGGAATACTACATTCTGGGATTTTATGCATGAGTATATTCAGGATGTTATTAAAAATAACGGCAAGGAAGATTTGAAAACCGAAGGATTACTATTACGGGAATTGTATCCCGGTGATATTTTTTTAGAGGCAATTAAAAATGGCATGAATGCTGAAGCTGTAATTTTCGAAGACGGTACAAGCATAGATATTGGCACGCCGGAAGATTTTAAGGAGATTTTTCCCGGGGCTGAATAAAAAGCACGGATCAAAACCAGAACTGAAATGTAATGATTATAAGTCTTTGAATTTATCAAATACAAAGCCAAGAGTAAATCTCATAGTATTTGCCAAAGGATTATTTCTGCCTGAGGTGGGTATTAAATATGAAAAATCAATAAAAAATACATTAAGTTTCAATCCTATACCGGCAATAAAATACTTTCTGTCACCTTTTGATTTATGCTCATAAAAATATCCGGCTCTCATAGCAAATTGCTCTCTGTACCAATATTCTGTTCCAACTGAATACATAATTTCATGGAACTCTTCTTTAAGTCCTCCCGGAGCATCATAGAAAGACTGAATCCAGCTTAAAGGTAAGGAAGATGGCGCGACTTTCCCGCTTTTAATGACATCGTTTCCTGCTGCATCTGTACTATCAACAAAATATTCAGGCGGCGTAGGCACTAATAATTTGTTGAGATCAACAGTAAGACTAACAGAATTATATTCATCAAAATCAGCAGATATCCTTCCGCCTACTCTGAGGTTTGCCGGGATAAAAGATTTGTTGGTACCTTCAGTATAGGATATTTTAGATCCTAAATTTGATATTGCCACTCCCCATGCAAATTCGCCTGGATAAGTACCTAATTTTATCTCTTTTTGATAGTAAGTTGACAGATCAGCCCCGATGGATATACCCGGATTATATTCTCCTCCTCCAGTTGTGTTTCCTCCGGTTAAATCGGATCTAAGAAACTGGAGTGTTAATGCACTTGAAAATCTATCAGAGAATTTTCTCGCATAAGCTACGTCAATAGCCATTTCATTTGGGGTAAAATTTCCCATATTTTCACCAGACATATCTCTGAAAAGAACTTCCCCTATAGAAAAGTATAAAAATGAACCACTTACAACTTGTCTGTCATCTATCCTGAAATAACCGGAAACATATCCAAGGTTTATGTCACTTATAAGATTTCTAAGCCAGGGTGTAAAAGACATAGCAAAACCTGATTCTCCTTCTATAAACGCATATTTTGAAGCATTCCAGTGTTGTGAACATGCATCCGGACTAGTTGCGGCTCCAGCGTCACCCAGAGCTCCCGCACGAGAATCAGGTGCTACAACAAGAAATGGTACAGTGGCGGGTATTGGATTTAAGTCTGCATCACCTTGTGAAAAAACAATAATGGATAAAAATCCAAATATTAATGCTAAAATTACGACTTTCTGTATCATACTTTATGAGCATTAATTTAAGAGGAGTAAATATATAATAAATATACATAAAAAATTAAATTAAACTATTAGTTAATAATTAGTTATTTTTATCTTTTTTCATAATCAGGGCTACTGAATAAACTGCAACACCCTTTTCTTTTCCTATGAAGCCCAGTTTTTCGGTAGTTGTAGCTTTAACAGAAATACTTTCCTTTTCTATTCCGATTATCTCTGCAAGTTTTTTCTGCATTTCCGGGATTATATTTTGAATTTTTGGCTTTTCCAGACAGATTGTGTTATCAATGTTACCAACTGTAAATCCTTTTTTATCTAATAAATCAACTGTTTTACTTAAAAGTATTTTGCTGTCGATACCTTTAAATTCATCTGATGTATCAGGGAAATGATAGCCGATATCGCGTAAATTTGCCGCACCCAGAAGTGCATCACATATAGCATGTATTAATACGTCGCCATCAGAATGGCCTACGGATCCTTTGTCAGCTTTAATATTAATTCCGCCCAGAAAAAATTTGAATCCTGGTTTAAGTTTGTGAACATCGTATCCAAAACCTACGCGGATATTCATATTATCTTAAGCCCTTGAATTTATCAAATATAAAGCCAAGAGTAAACCTCATTGTATTTGCTAAAGGATTATTTCTGCCTGAACTAGGCATTAAATAAGAAAAATCAAGAAAAAATACGTTTAATTTTAATCCTATACCTGCAGTAAGATATTTTCTGTTCCCTTTTGATTCATGCTCATAAAAGTATCCGGCTCTAATAGCAAATTGCTCCCTATACCAGTATTCTGCTCCGACAGAATACATAATTTCATGGAACTCTTCTTTAAATCCGCCGGGAGCATCATAAAAAGACTGAATCCAGCTTAAAGGCAATGAAGATGGTGCAGTTCTGCCATTCTGAATAACTTTATCGCCATTATCATCTAAACTATCAATAAAATATTCGGGCGGCGTTGGAACCAGTAATTTGTTAAGATCAACTGTAAGGCTAATAGAATTATAATCATCAAGATCAACAGACATTCTACCGCCTAATCTGAGGTTTGCCGGAATAAAAGACTTTTCTGTACCTTCTGTATAAGATATTTTTGACCCTAAGTTAGAAATTGCCACGCCCCATGCAAATTCGCCTTCTTTATCACTCAATTTAATCTTTTTCTGATAATATGCTGACAGATCAGCACCAAAAGATATGCCCGGATTGTATTCTTCTCCGCCTTGTGTGCCTCCGCCAGTTAAATCAGATCTAAGAAAACGTAAGGTTAGTGCACTTGAAAAATTATCAGTGAACTGTCTTGAATATGCTACATCAAATGCCAGTTCATTTGGATTAAAGCTACCAATTGAAATACCATACCTATCTCTGAAAAGGATTTCCCCCAAAGAAAAGTATAAAAATGAAGCACTTACAACTTGTCTGTCATCAAGTCTGAAATAACCTGACACGTATCCGAGATTAATGTCATTAACAAGATTTCTTAACCAGGGGGTGAATGACATGGAGAAGCCAATCTCGCCTTCTACAAAAGCAAATTTTGAAGCATTCCAGTGTTGGGCACTGGCATCAGGACTTGTTGCTACTCCGGCATCACCCATAGCCCCTGCACGGGAATCAGGTGCTATAATAAGAAATGGCACAGTAGATGGTATTGGATTTAATTCTGTATCGGATTGTGAAAATACATTCACGAATATACATCCAAATATTAATCCTAAAATTTCAACTCTTTTTGGCATATTATGCAAGTATTAATTTAAGAGGAGCAAATATATAATAAATATCTAAATTTGAGAACCAGCATATTAATTAATTCATAATTATTAGTTTATTGGACTTTTCAGCTACTTTACCCTCGGTTGTTTCAACCCTTACTCTGTAAATATAAATTCCTTTTGGTAACTTACCGCCATTCATGTCTCTTCCATCCCATACAACTGAATCAGAGCGGTATCCGGTGGAAAACTCTTCATTTGTAATTGTATTAATTAGTCTGCCTGAAAGGTCAAAAATATTAATCCTTACTAATAATTTGTCATTTGATATGTTATGTTCAAATTGAAAAATAGTATAATCTGTTAAAGGATTAGGGTAGTTATAGACTTTATTTAATACTAGATCATCCGTATCAATTACTCTAAACTCGATTGACTCCTCTGAAGAATTATTAAAAATATCCCAGACCTTAACATTCAGGAAGTGTAATCCGGGACTTATGTTTTTAAGTTGATAATTAACCGTACCACTATTATAATTATCAATATCTGACTCATAATAATTATTAAGTACAAATAATTGACCGATATTATCGTCTAAAATTCCGACAATATCATGCCCGATACCATTACCAACTGTATTAATGCCGTTTTCATCATTTATTTTTACATATATTATGGGATCTTTGCTTGTAATACCACCACTGACAAATTTTTCATTGTTTAAGTAAACGTCAATTTCAGGGCCCGAATAATCATATAATGTTTCACTAGATGTACCGCCAATCAGAATTCCGCCATAATGACCATTGGCATCGATAACGGAATCCTCTGCATAATAACTGATTTTTCCGTTTCCGATACTATATGAAATATCCTTTGGAACAATAAATGAAAAACTGAATTTCCCATCTGTCACAGTGGCTTTACCTTTATAAATAATATTTTCCTGTGCTTTAAACTGGAAAGTATTAATTCCATCATTTCCAAATGTTGTTATAGTTTGAGGTTTATCGAGAATAGAAGGATATATTATTCCATTGAAATTTTCTGATATAATACTATCCCGGTTGCATACATGTCCGCTGATAGTAATTTTTGAAAACGCTTTGAGAGTGTCTGTTTCTTCGCTAATTGCCTTGTTATTTAACGAATCTGTTACTATTTTGTATTCAGGTAATGCAAGTTTTAACGCAGGATCTCCCAGCAATGTGAAACTAAGTTTGTTTCTGTCAAAACCTTGTCCGTTTTTAGCCAATCGTATAATGTCACCCAGGGCGTATTTCCGGTTATTTTCATCTCTTGCGAATATATAATTATAAAATTTCTTGTTTAGTTCAAAATTATTGTCCGAAAAAACTAATCTTGTTGTCGATAATAAAGCAATTCCTCCGCCGTTTGGATTTAATATTGCCGTCTCACCGGCAGAAGTTTTTTCAGTAATAGTTCCTTCTTCATCACTCAAATCATCAAAACGGCTAAACTCGCATGTGGCAGTAATAAGTAAAGGAAACTTGTCCTCATTTTCTAATGCCTCAATATCACTTTTTTGAAGAATCCGTTCTTTAGTAATTCCATTTTCACCACCATGCCCATTATAATTGAATATTAACATTCCATTATTGAAGTTATCAATAATCGCTTTGTGCACATCAGGATATCTCGGGCCTGTTGAAGTTGTGACTTGCTTGTATGCATCGAGCAGAATCTTTTTTACTACATATTCAGGATGATTAGTTATAATGGAATCAGCCAGTTTATTTGCCTGGTACATATGTTGTATCCCATTATTATATTCACCATCGTCTCCTACAAAACATAATATGTTTCTCCAATCTGACATGTTATTACTTGTACTATATGATATTATCTTGTTAACTACACCCTGTGCTTCTTCCACAGTCTTAACAGGTAACCGGCCCACTCCAATATCCAATGGGTAAATCTCCATATTTTGCTTACCTCCCTCATCATCATCGAGTAAGCCAAAAAAATCATCCGTCACGTATGTACCGCTATGACCTAAGGAACTTACAGATTGATAAGTAAGAATAAATTTTGGATTATCAGGACTATTTGAATAGTTATTATATGAACCGTCTCCAAAAAGTAACAAATATTTTAGTGAGTTGCCATCTTCTCCTGATCTATCATAAATCATTTTTATATAATCACGCATTGCACTTACATCTGGTTTGCCTGAAGAAAATTCATTAAATATTTTATCAGTAGTCTCTACATGAATACTTAAATTATCATTATTTCTATGAAAGTCAGCTAATTGATTAGCTTGTTCAATAAAATCAGGATGCGTAATAATAATTAAATTATGTGGTTTTGTACCATGAAGATTTTGAATTTCAACTACTGAGATTTCTTCATCAATAATCGGCTTAAGGAAATTACCTGTAATATTAAAAGCTACAAACTCCCTTAAAGTATCAGTTTTACTTTTATAATTTAATGTTGCCCCATTTAAGCTTGTGTTAAGCTGACCGATATTATATTTGTCAGTAATGTCCCATACTATAGAGTTGTTACCGGCATTACTGATATTAAACTGCGCAACATTTCCCTGGCCAACAGATTCTATGTCCCTGAAGAATAAGGGATTATCATCCAGTATAAGATTACTCCTGACATTAAGAATAAAATAATCCAGCCAACCTTCATCAGATTGTTCTATTTTATCATAAGTAATCCTTATATTAATTGTCTCCTGTTGAGGTATAAATGATACAATACTTGACTTTTGCTTTGCATAGATGTTTGTAGATGATGTCATATTTAAGCCATCAACTGTTATTGGATCTAAAATATAATTATTACTCTTTACAACTATCGATCTGCTCTGGCCTGCCCGGCTTGCAACATTGGTTTTTAAGAATACAGGTGAGGTCAAAACAATATCAGGAAAGATAAAACTTGTATCAAAACTGGCATTTTCAATTTTAATCCCAAGCCAGTGCCTCCCTGATTTAACCAGGTTAACCAGGTTTCTCTCATGATAAGCATAATTATTATATGAGGTTAGGTTATGCGTGACAGATTCATTAACCTGCCCTGATTTGTTAATTCTTTTACCAGGGCCGAAACTTGTCGTTAAAAAATAATAGGATGCATCTGAGTATGGATGAATTGAGTGTTCAAAAATACTCTCTATAGTATCATATTCCCAGGTAACCGGCCCTTCAGCATAAAATAATATGTAATCCCCCTCATTAAAATTTTGATCATTTCCCGTCTCCATATAAATCGCATTCTCTATAATATCATCCGGACGTGGTTCATTATTCATATATGACAATGATTTACCTCCGTTGCCATATATCCTAATATTTGATGGTTCTGATAGATTTAGTGATAATATGTCACTATAGGTGAGTTTATATATTCCACTCTCAGTGATTTTTATTTTACTCCATTTGCCGCTTGCTAAAACGGAGTTTTCCTTATAGCTTTTTTCAGATATTGTTATAGTGCTTTTCTTATCAGAAGTTTTTTTGATTCCCGGCTTTATAACAAAGCTTTCAAGCCGCTCAATATTATTAGTTGCGGAATTTCTTATCAGGGGAATGAAGCTTAATTGAAGATAAGGCTTCTTATTCATATATCTGATTGAGCATTCCCAATTCAATTTCGCAGGAATTTTTTCCAAAAACTTAACATTCTGAATATTAATACTATCAATTGGTTTATAAACTTGATCTGAAATAATTAAATTGTCACTGTTATAATAATCATCTAATTTTATAAGTTCATAATAGTATGGGAACAATGTATGCGGATTAGAATATGTTGCATCTTCAAAAAATAAATATTCTGTTTTAGGGATGGGGTCTTTTAATTCATCAATATAGTTA
>Ga0114922_10005675_pt1 | contig 11494 bp, 7 predicted proteins | sample AartaG_FD_100975 | JGI IMG/M metagenome (GOLD analysis project Ga0114922, IMG submission 100975) | Deep subsurface microbial communities from Aarhus Bay to uncover new lineages of life (NeLLi) - Aarhus_00045 metaG | ecosystem: Environmental > Aquatic > Marine > Oceanic > Sediment | place: Aarhus...
AATATCGTTAAAAAAGGTATTAAGCGGATGGAATGAAATTGGAAAAGCATTGGCTGAAAATTCTCGGCTAAGGAAACCGCAGCTAGCAAGTTTTAATTTTTGCTTAGGTTAGCGCTTATGCGGTCAAGCCGCGGGATGACAAGTAGGGTTGCGCGGGATGACAAGTAGGGTTGCAGGATGACTAAACATAGAAATTTTTTAGGGGCTGAGAAACTGCTGTCGGGCTTTTCTAACAATTTGTAAACACTTTTTATGGACTTTATCCTCGATTTTTCGTTTCTCCGAATCTGTTGTTACTTTTGCCAAATCACGAGTGCGAACAGCCATACACCTCTCGCATACTTCCATTAAAAATTCAGCCTGTGGATATGGTTTATTTTCCATGCCGGTGCGCCCTCTAATATCGGCTGTACAGGCTAATAGAATTTTTTTAAACTGTTCAGGATTCTGGAATGCATGCAACGATTTCAATAATCTAAGAACTCCCTTAGAGCCGAATTTCAGGACATTATTACAACTGCCATGATGGCGGGTCACCAGTATAGCAAAATCTTGGTATTCGGGTGCTACATGAAGCCTTTGGCAGAACCGTTTTACTATCTCAACGCCTTTCTCCTCGTGCTTATAATGAGACGGCCATAAGGATTTAGGAGTTGTTAATTTACCAAAATCGTGAACTAGGACAGCGAAACGAATTTGCACATCGTCAGTGAGCTTAGATATAACCTGCAAAGCCAACATAATATGAATGCCGGTGTCGATTTGAGGATGGTATTCAACAGGATTTGGAATGCCAAATAGTCCGTCAATTTCAGGAAAAATGATTTTCAATGCCCCACATTCACGAAGCACTTCAAAAAATCGCCAAGGGCATTCTTGCTTTAGTGCGAACTCAAGCTCCTGCCAAATCTGCTGTGAGGTCAATTCGCTCATCTTACCTGATTTGGACGCAGTTCGCATCAACTCAATCACAGCTTGGGGTATAACAAAATCCTTAGATTTTGCAGCTATTTGCGCTATATAGAGAACTTTTAAAAGTGACATACTCGATTTATCCTTGAGAAAACGATGATGGTGATGAAGTATTCGTAGGTACGTTTAGTTGTTCAAAATCATGTACCACTTTTTTAAGTTTTTTATTAAGCCGCTTATCTCTAATTCTAACATATTTTGCCTGGCCAGATGATAAGTCTTCCGTTGGAGTAAACTTTCTTAATGTCACTGCTTTAAGGTCAGTATAAAAGTTTCTTCTAGGGCCAAAACCGTATATTGCACCATATAGTCTTTCCCTTACTTGCGAAAAAGGTACTAATACACCTTGGTTTATCCAAGGATCACAAATAAGTGCTGTGGATGAATTAAGCTTGTCTAAATATTCCTGTACTGATGTTACACTATCGCTTACTATCTTGTCGGATATATTTTGTGGAGCACCGATAACGCAAAAAGTATGTTGGTCATAACCTGTTGTGGTTTGTATTCCCCGAGATAATAAATTTACATTCTGAATTCTGACATCGTTTCCAGATTTGATATTGTTAATTAATAACCTTGCTTCTGTGAGGAAAGCTAATTCTCCACAATTACCGAGCCTATACTTAAGAATCATTTTTTCTAAATTTAATAAAAGCTTATGTTTAAAGCCCAGGTTATTCAATGCTATATTTACTGGTTCTGTACCCATTGTTCCGAGGTTGGATAATGCATACTTGAGGTCATCGATATATTTTGAATTTTCTTCATCAATTTGATTTTTAATTAAACCAAAATTTTTACACTCAGGATCTTCAGCTGCTAAAACTCTTTTAATCTTTTCAGCATCTTCTTGGCATTTATTATATACTGCCATAATTTTAGCATCTATTTTAGTAGTAGATTGTTGTTGTTTAATAAAACAGGACTCTGCTTGTAAAATACCTTCATTATTTACTACAAAACTAACATCAGAAGGCATATTGCACTTTTTTAAATGTCTGTTAAAGAATAAACATATACCTGTTTTTTCCAGTTGCTGAGCAAGTGTTAAATTATCATCTAGTATACAATCATCATTTTTACATGTATCGATCTTACGTACTTCATTCGTTTGCGTACTTACTGTACCAATTAGTATAAGAAACATGATTAATTTCCAATTAGTTAAAGAAGACTGAAAACAAATATGAGAAGATCCTGTATAACAAGGAAAGATCTCCTGATGTTCTTCATAAAAGTTTTTTAATATATTTGATATTTGCATATATGAACTTCCCGTGTTTTGAACACCAAATTCCCGATATTCTTTTAGTTTCCTTAGTTCATATCTATTTCTTCTAGAATCATACTTTGGCATAATATTCTATCTATAATTTACGTTAAATTTTTGTTAGATTTTAACAATTTGATTTCTAGAAACAGATTCAACAAACATTTAGCAAAATTAGATTTTATGTACAACGCTACATCGGATCCACCATGGCCATCTGCTACAAATGATAATATGGCGCTATCTGGGTTGTTTATCACCGGCACGAAAACAACACTGATATTATCACTTGATCCCCGCAAATAGGCTTCTTGGCCTAACTGAGACGCTGGATTATTCGATAAGCCTTGCGTATTAAAGAGTTCTTCGATATCTAGCTCATTCATGGTTTCTGTAACTCCATCACAGCAATTGATGATATAAGCTTCTTCATCATCACTGATCTCAACCACAGTAATATCTGGCTGATAACTAAGGCCTGCTAGCCATGGATGGCCAAATGCACGGCTTATAGCCAACACTCCTCCTAATCTTTCCACACCTAGCTTTAAAATTGATCCTCCTTCGTTTTTGATTCTGGTTGCCTCGTCTTGGTCAGTTGGCTTATGTTCCCAATTAAGTGCTTGAGCTGTAAAAAGTTTTTCTTTTTTACGTTTTAATAAAATTGCTTTTGAATCACCTACATTGGCAGTAAAAATTCGATTTCCGGTTTGCAGACTAGCGATTAACGTTGAACCGCAATTTTGTGCGAAGGATTGATGGTTAATATCTTCTCCAAGTTTGATGATAGTTTTATATAAAGTTTCTGCAACAACTTTATTAGATAAATTAAATAAGGTATTGTTTTTTAAAATATAAATGCCAGCCGTATCTTCTTGAGATGGCCGAGCTCCTTGTCGGTGAGAAATAAAAGCTAGTTTGTCATTTAAAGAGATTTGTTCATCCTGTGACGCATCAGTATGCGCGGTACGATATGGATCATAACTAAAATTTTTAGGGGAGGGCGCTTGTTGCTGAATCGCCTTTTCTAAATTCTTGGACAGAGATTTAGGATCAAATGACATGAGCAATTCTATTGATGAGATGTTTGCATGGAGTGATTTTTATGTGGTAAATACAGTGGACCGCCATGTCCACAGCTGCAAACTACAAAACACGTTATTAATAGTAAAAGCATTTTTTTCATCATAATCTCCATGTATCTATCAACTTTATGGCTAAAATTATACCACAATTGGATTTTATTGCTTATTCACTTTGTCATCCCATACTTAATATCTTCTAGTAGTTGTTCTATTTTCATTATCTTATTTTCTACATTATCTTCTTGTAAAGTAAATCTTAGTCTATTTTTACCGTCGAATTTATAAGTTTCGGGGTATTTTTGAATCAATTCGATAATTATTGCTGGATCAACATTGGGTTTTTCTTCGAATTCTATAACTATATGTGTAGTACCAGTTTTAATGCTGTGAATACCCAATGGTTTTGCTCTAAGTTTTAATTCCGTAATTGCAAATAAGTTTTTCACTGGTTGTGGCAAAAGCCCAAACCTGTCTACCAATTCCACTTGTAGTTCATGCAGCTCGGTTTTATCCTGGGCATTAGCGATACGTTTGTATAAAGTTAAACGTGTATTGACGTTATGAACGTAATTATCCGGAATTAGAGCAGGAATTTTTAGGTCTATTTCGCCACCATAATCAAATAGTTCTGTTAATTCAGGCTGTTTACCGGATTTCAAAGCTTTTACTGCATGATTTAGAAATTCAGTATATAGATTAAAACCTATGGCTTGAATTTGACCGCTTTGTTCTTCGCCTAATATCTCACCGGCTCCGCGAATTTCTAGATCGTGAATAGCCAAAGTAAATCCAGCGCCTAAATCTTCCATTGTAGCGATAGCATCCAAACGTTTCTTTGCATCCCTAGTAATGCTTTTCTGGGAACGGACAAATAAATAAGCATAAGCCTGATGATGTGAGCGTCCTACTCGGCCACGTAGTTGATGCAATTGTGCTAATCCAAAACGATCAGCGTTATTCATGATAATGGTATTAGCGGTTGGAATATCAATCCCAGATTCGATAATGGTCGTGCAAACTAAAACATTGAACCGTAGATGATAAAAGTTACCCATGATCTGTTCTAATTGCCGTTCAGGCATTTGCCCATGAGCTATTTCAATTCGAGACTCGGGAATTAACTCTTTTAGTTCGCGAGCTTTGTTTTCAATCGTAGCTACATCATTGTGTAGGAAATAAACCTGTCCGCCACGCAAAGTTTCACGCAAAATCGCCTCACGAATTAGTTGCTTATTGTAATCCTGAATAAAGGTCTTTATAGATAAACGTTTTGCAGGCGGTGTAGCAATAATAGATAAATCTCGAATTCCAGATAGCGCCATATTTAAAGTACGAGGAATCGGAGTAGCTGACAAAGTTAAAATATCAACGTTGCTTCGTAATGACTTTATTGTTTCTTTCTGCCTAACGCCAAAACGATGTTCTTCATCTACAATCAACAAGCCAAGATCTTTGAATTCGATGTCTCGTTGCAGCAACCTGTGAGTGCCTATCACTATATCAATTTTGCCTTCTTTAAATTGATCAATAATAGCTTTTTGTTGTTTAGGTGAATTAAATCTAGACAGCATGGCAATATTTACCGGCCAATTAGCAAATCTATCTTGAAAGTTATGGTAATGCTGTTGCGCTAGCAAAGTTGTAGGAGTAAGAATAACCACTTGTTTATTACTTTGAACGGCTATAAAAGCAGCTCGCATTGCCACTTCAGTTTTACCGAAGCCAACGTCTCCACAAACCAGACGATCCATACTGCGTGGAGAGGCCATATCATTGATAACTTGATCGATTGCTCTTTGTTGATCAACAGTTGTTTCGAAGGGGAAAGCAGCAACAAAGTGCTGATATTGTTCATTAGACTTATGAAAACTAAAGCCAATTTTAGCTGCACGTTCTGCATAAATGTTTAATAATTCTGCAGCGACATCGTAAATTTTCTGTTGCGCTTTACGTTTTGCTTTTTCCCACTGTTTCGAGCCTAAATCATTATATGGGGCGTTTTCAGGGCTTGCTCCCATGTAACGGCTAATTAAATGTAGAGCAGAAATCGGTACAAACAATTTAGCCTGATTAGCATATTCAATAGTTAAATATTCTGCCTCTTGTCCTGCAGCTGTTAAAATTTGCAAGCCCAGATAACGCCCTATACCATGTTCAATATGTACCACTGGATCGCCGATCTTAAGTTCAGTAAGATCACGAATGACTGCTTCCGAATCATGCTGCTGCTGATCGCGCATTCGACGTTGCATGACTTGTTGGCCAAATATTACCGCTTCTGGAATTACGACAATATTTTCTAACCATAAACCTTGTTCTAATTGGGAAACGCTAATTCCCAGAGAAGCGGTGTCGTGTAAAAATTTATCCCATGAAGGATAAAGCTTCGGTTCAACGTCAATACGCTTTAGTAATCGCAACAAAGCTTGTTGACGACCGGTAGATTCAGCACAGAACAGAATTCTATCTGTTGTCGAGTTAAGAAAGTCCTGCAGTTTAGATAGTGGCTGAGGAGCTTTACTGTCCAATGTTAAATCTGGCAATTCTTTGCTATTGAAGTTAATGGTTTTAGTCTTATGTTGTTCGTTGGTTATTTGAATTTGTGAAAAATTCTTAAAATAGCCAAATAGATTATCTACCGGAATAAAAACATCTTTGGGTGCAAGTATTGGACGGGTAATATCATAACGTAATTGTTCGTAACGTTGGTTAATTTCGGTCCAAAATGTTTGCGCTACTTTATGTAAATCATCAGTTTGTATTAGCAAACTATCATTTGGTAGATAATCGAATAATGTTTCAGTCTGCGCGAAAAACAGTGGTAAATAATATTCGATTCCAGGAGCACTATCTCCACGATTAACACTTTGATAAATAGGGCAATTTTCTGCATATTTTGGAAATAGAGTTTGCCACTTCTGTTTGAATTGGTTTATAGCTGGTTCACTTGTAGAAATTTCCCGAGCTGGCAATAAATTAATATGTTCTAATTCTGTTAAAGAGCGTTGTGTGTCTGGATCGAATTCGCGGATACTATCGATTTCATTATCAAATAAATCAATACGGTAGGGTATCGAACTTCCCATTGGAAAAACATCTATTATGGAACCACGTATTGCAAATTCACCATGTTCCATAACCTGGTTTACACAGTAATAGCCTCTTTTCTGCAAATCGTCACGTAATTTGCTGACATCTAGTTGTTCATCTTTATTAATCACAAAACTGTTGCTCATAATATAATCGCGGGGAACAAAACGATGCATGGCAGTAGTTACCGAAACTAGTAGAATACCTGTTTTAAAAGATGATAATTTATAAAGAGTTAATAAACGTTGTGAAATAATGTCTTGGTGTGGTGAGAAACGATCATAGGGTAGAGTTTCCCAATCGGGCAGAATCATAATATCTATGTTACGTTGCTGAGCAAAAAAGTGAAGATCACTGGCTAGTTTATTTACAGACAGCATATCAGCAGCTATGACAACTATCGGCCCAGTATGATTTATAGCAGCAGTACATATAGCAAGGCTAGAACTGCTACCATAGAGTCCGCTCCAATAAGCTTGCTCACCAATTAAATTATCTAATTGTTTCATTATTTATTTATTTAAAAAAAACAGTTATCATATTATTTATTTTAACACCAAGGGGATAAAAATGTTTGAATTTTCAACTAGAAAACTAAACGTGCCAGAAATTTGGAAATCGAGTTTCGGATTATATAAACAAACGTTAAGCAAAGTCTGGTATTTGGCTTTTATTATGATTTTAATACTACTAGGATGTTTTAACATTGCGATAAAAACTTATATTCCTAATCAAGCGCTTGAGCATGTACAAAAACCGACATTTCATTTTTCTCCAATTGCTGCATTATGTTATGTTATAGCTATGATCGTAGGGTTATTTCTTATTTCGGTAATATTGCACCGTATGTATAACCTAGCAACTGATCCAAACTATAGTTTACAAAGATCTATACGCTTTGTTTTGTCTAAATACTTAATTATTTTCTCTTGCGTCTTGGTGGTGTATATCGCTACAGTAACCGGTCTTTTTCTATTCATAATCCCTGGCATTTTTATCGGCATATTATTTATCTTTAGTTTGTTATTCGTCTTATTTGAAGATTCAGGATGGTTAAGCGCTATTAAAAGAAGCTGCAAATTGGTCTGGGGTAACTGGTGGCGAACATTTGCTGTAATCATAGCCCCAGCGTTATTGCTCGTTGTGATTCAAAATGTTATTTCGCTGATTATCGGAATTCATTATATATGGATTAATATATTGGTTATTTCTCTAGTGATGTCAGCATTAAAACCTTATTTTGACGCGGTTCTTTTGGTTCAATTTAATGATCTAAAATTGCGTGAAAAAGAATAATCATAAGATAATGCCACCACCAAGGCATTCGTCACCTTGATAAAAAACCACTGATTGCCCTGGGGTAATAGCCCATTGTTGTTGCTCAAATTCAACGTGATAGTTATGGTTTACTTCCTTTACTATTACACATTTTTGATCAGGTTTACCATATCTAACTTTTGCTGAACAAGACAACGGCAAGATAGGCATTCCACTACTAATCCAATGTTGATCCTTACAAACTAAAGTCTTTGATAATAATAACGGATGATCGTGGTCTTGAGCTACAATGAGTTTGTTATTTGCAATGTCCTTAGCAACTACATACCAGGGTTCATGTTTGGCGTTGTTACGGCCGCCAATTCCTAATCCTTTACGCTGTCCCAAAGTATAAAACATTAAACCATCATGGCGACCAATAATATCATCTTGTGTAGTAACTATATCTCCGGGTTGAGCCAGCAAATATTCGTTAAGAAACTGCTTAAATTTACGTTCTCCAATAAAACAGATTCCTGTACTGTCTTTTTTTGCATAGTTAATAAATCCATCACGTTTAGCTATGCTACGCACCTCGGATTTCTGCAAACCACCGAGCGGAAACAGGCTATATGCTAATTGCTCCTGGTTCAGTCGATACAAGAAATAACTTTGATCTTTATTTTCATCAACACCTTTTAGTAGACGATATTTATCGTCTTTTTTGTCTTTACGTACATAATGACCAGTAGCAATATAAGCAGCACCGTGTTGTAGCGCATAATCCAAAAAGGCTCTGAATTTGATTTCTTGGTTACAGATAACATCGGGATTTGGAGTTCTACCAGCTGAATATTCATCAAGGAAGTATTGAAACACTCGATTCCAATACTGTTGGGAAAAATTTACTGTCGAAAACGGTATCTGCAATTGTTTGCAAACTGTTCTGGCATCATTCAAATCCTGGGCGAGAGAACAATAAGGATCATCTTGTTCGGTTCGCCAGTTCTGCATGAATATCCCTTCTATATCATAGCCCTGTTGTTTAAGCAGAAGAGCAGCAACTGACGAATCTACGCCTCCAGACATGCCAACGATGACTTTAGAATTATTTTTAGAAGCGTTCTTAGTCAATATTTCTATAAATAATGCGACCTTTAGTTAGATCATATGGAGTTAGTTCTACATTAACCGAATCCCCAGTAAGAATGCGAATATAGTGTTTTCGCATTTTACCCGAGATATGAGCAATAATGATATGCCCGTTTTCTAATTTTACTCGAAACATAGTGTTTGGTAATGTCTCAATTACCACTCCTTTCATTTGAATATGTTCTTCTTTTGCCATAATTAAATTTGATTTGTAAATTCGATAAAATATTTTGCAATTCTTATTTTGATTCTCGCTTTCACACATAGGCGTCAACTTAAGGCTATTTCATCATACCCGCAACCCTCCAATCCTCTCGTCATCCCGCGGCTTGACCGCGGGATCCAGTGCCCGCGTGGCGCAGTGTAATAAACATCCCTGTTGCTGGATTCTGGCCAATCCATGGCCAGAATGACGGAATTAAATCCTTAAGTTGACGCCTATGCGCTTTCACAAGAATGACAGCATCAAAATGCGAATTGCTGATGAATATTGCCTGAAGATTAATAAATAAGCAAATTTTTTTAACAATCGAATAATACAACTTTTTTCGATAAAGTTTAGTAAAACACGAAAATTACACAAGATTTAAAGGCATTTTTTCCTCTTGACAATAAACTTGAGTAGCACATAATTATGCAAATTGTACAATTGAAATTTTGATAAAAAATAACAATAGCAATTGTTTCTATCAATTTAATTGGATAAGGAGAAAATGGTATGCCTAAATCATCTACTACGAATATCTTACCGATATTCAAACCGGAACCTATTGAACTGAAGTCATTAAATTATAACTGGAGAACGTGGGCAAAAGCGAGTTTAGTTTTTGCAACAACGACTGGTGCATTTTTAGCTTTAAAAGCTACAGGTTCATTTAGTTTAATTTCTTCTTGGTTAAAAAGTTCCTTATTAGAAACCGATTCCAACGAATCAAGTGCATTAATGAATCCTAATGATTCTTCCGCACAAGTTTACACAACATCAATAAGCGAAGATATGTCAACCTCATTAAAAGGTGGTATTGATTCGATACAATTAGCTAACTTTGAGGAGTTGCACTTAGCTGATTCAGTTACCACTGATGTTAAGTCAACGTGGTTAGGAACATGGTCTGATAATGCTGTCACAAAGTATATAAGGACATTAGGTGAAGAAAGTTGGCAATGCCAAGCGGGATTGACGTTAGGAACAGCTGGCGCATTGGTAACGGGGAATCCGTTACCGCTTGGAATAGGAGCACTAAGCTGTTTATGGGGAGCTGATGCTGCGGATCCAATAGTGGTGAATCCGATACCTGATCAGACGGCGTTGATTGGTAAAAACCTCGAATTTATTATTCCAGCAAACACATTTAATGATATGGACGGAGATGTATTAAATTATAATGTGACGCTGGCAGATGGAAACCTGTTGCCGGGGTGGCTGACGGTAAACAGTGAACCTAAATTATTAGGTAGTCTTGACACTGATGGTGTTACGGAAATGGTAGAAGTGGTCGATAGTCTTGCATATGTGGCTGATGGTGCTGCAGGCCTAAAAATAATTGATGTAAGCAATGCGACTGCTCCAGTTTTAAAAGGCAGTCTTGGTGCTTATACTACTCTGGGAGTAACAGTAATCGAAAATCTTGCGTATATGGCGAATGGGGGTGCCGGTTTTAGAATCATAGACATAAGCACCCCGTCAAATCTAACTGAAATAGGTAGCCTTGGTACTTCTTATGCAATGAGAGTAGTGGTAAAGGATAATCATGCATACGTTGCGGATCATAGTGAGGGTTTAAAAATCATTGATGTAAGTAATCCATATGCTCCGGTTTTGGTAGGCAGTCTTGGAACTGCTTCTGCGTTTCTTGATGTAGTAGTAAAGAATAATTATGCATATGTGGCGGATTCGACAGCAGGCCTAAAAATCATAGATGTGAGCAATGCGACTTATCCGACTTTAGCAGGCAACATTGATACTTATGGAGCATGGGAGGTGGCAGTAAATGGCAATCTCGCATACGTGGCGGATGATTATGAGGGCTTAAAAATCATAGATGTAAGCAATCCATCTGCTCTGAGTTTAGCTGGCAGTCTTGCTACTCATTGCGCACGGGGAGTGAAGATGATTGGCAATTATGCGTATGTAGCGGATGCGAATTTGGGAGCGGGAGCGGGTTTAAAAATCATAGATGTGAGCAATACGACTTATCCGACTTTAGCAGGTAGCATTGATACGTATAGCGCAAACGGAGTAGCGGTAAATGGCAATTTTGCATACGTGGCAGATGCGCAGGAAGGATTAAAAATCATCAGTGTGCAAATGCCAAAATTGTACGGCATACCACAGGAAGAAGATTCGGGAATAATCAACATTAAAATTGTAGCTGATGATGGCAAAGGCGGTTGGGTCTCGGACATATTTACTCTGGATGTACAACATGCGCCGGTATTGGCGAATCCGATATCAGATCAAACTGTTAATGTAGGAGAAATGTTTAATTTTACCGTCCCGGTGACTGCGTTCAACGATGCAGATAGAGATATGCTAAGTTACAACATCAAGTTAGCGGACGGAAGTCCATTACCTGAATGGTTAAAAGTAGAAACAATATCTCGCCCTAGTTTATTGAACAGTTATAATACGCCTGGATCTGCTTATGGAGTAGCTGTCGTAAAT
>Ga0114922_10005676_pt1 | contig 11494 bp, 10 predicted proteins | sample AartaG_FD_100975 | JGI IMG/M metagenome (GOLD analysis project Ga0114922, IMG submission 100975) | Deep subsurface microbial communities from Aarhus Bay to uncover new lineages of life (NeLLi) - Aarhus_00045 metaG | ecosystem: Environmental > Aquatic > Marine > Oceanic > Sediment | place...
ACACCTACGAGGCACTCACCCATCCCCGGACGTTCCGGGACGGGATGATCCCCTTCAACGTCCTTCAGCAGCTCATCCGGCTCGGGGGCAGATTGTTCGCCAGCGAGCTGGTCAAGAACTTCATCCAGGAGATAAGCGTCTTCCCCCTGGGCTCCAGTGTCCGCCTGAGTACCGGCGAGGTGGGGGAGGTGTCGGCCATCAACCGCGGCTACCCGCTCCGCCCCCTCGTAAACATCCAACTCTCCTCCACGGGCGCCCCGCTGGAGGAGGGCCGGCTGGTCGACCTGCGTCAGGAACCGATGCTCTATATCACCGGTCCGGTCGACCCACAGGAACGCGGATAACCCATCCCGGGGAGCACGGGAGGGCCATGAGAAAGGGCGGCCGAGGCCGCCCTTCTTCATGCTACCTGCCGGAGTCGGTTCAGTCGCAGGGCGGGATATCGGTGATATACTTGTCCCGGTTCTTGACCAGCTCGATCTGGTGGTTGGCGCTCTGCCGCCACATCGCGTCCCGAGCCGCCTGCTCAAAGACCGCGATCGCCTCGTCCCACTTCTCCTGGTTCTTCAGCGCCATCCCCTTCTCGAAGAGCGCCCCGCCGTTGCCGGGCTGCCGCTCCAGCGCCTGGTCCGCGGTCCGGATGGCGTTGTCGTAGCTGCCCAGGGAGTTGTAGACCGAGGCCTGGAAGAAGTACGGCTCCCACCAATTGGGTTCCTTCTGGGCGGCCAGGGTGAAGTTCATCAGCGCGTTGTCGTTGTCACCCCTGTCGCGGTAGATCCGGCCCATGTAGTTGTAGGCTCGGGCGTTGTCGGGCTCCCACTGGATCACCTTGCCGAAAGCCGTCAACGCTTCGTCGGCCCGGCCCTGTTCCATCAGCAGCGCGCCCAGGTTGAAGGGAGCCTTGGGATAGGTCCGGCCGGTGCGGTCACAGGCCTGGACCGCGTTCTGGTAGGCCTCGATCGCCTTGGGTGGGTCGTTCTTCTCCTGGTAGGCGACCCCGAGGGCGAAGGAGCACTGGTAGAAGTTCGGATTGAACTTCACCGACGCCTCGTACTGGGCGATGGCCTCGTCCAGCTGCCGCAGACTCTTGTAGGCCAGTCCGGCCAGATAGTGGGCCTGGAAGAAACCAGGCTGTAGCTTGGTGGCCTCGATCAGCAGGTCGAGCGCTTCCTGGTACTTCCCCTGCTGGTAGAGGGCACGGGCCTCGTTGTACTTCTCACCCGCTTCCCGGTTCTCGATCTGGTCCGGCGGCTGGGCGCTGACCATCGTCGGAGCCAGCAGCAGGGCGAGTACTGAGACTGCGAAGAACATTCGCTTCATGCAGATTCCTCCCGAAAACGTACTGACATCGGGGCGGGGATGATGGTGATTCCCGACCGCGGTGGGTGCCGGAGCGAAACCCTGGCGTCCGCTCAAGTCGGCTACCAAGAGTACGAATCCGGTACCTGAGTGGTCAAGCACCGATTGACCTGCGATCGGGTCGTCCCGACCCACGGATCCGAAGATATGACGCGCCGACCCCGTTCGACCTTTACGGGTTATCGGTCAGGAACCGGACGGCCAGACCACGCTCACGGAGGGCCACCAGGAAGCTATCGCCCGTCACCGCTCGTTCCGGCGGCAGTACCCCGCGCTCCGTGACGGTGCCGTCGGCCAGCATCAAGGCGATGGCGGCCGCCGGCAGAGCCGTGGTCCGCTGCATGGCCGAGAGCCCGGTCACCGGGTCGGTCCGGTCGATCAGTTCGTAACCGGCGGTCCGGTCCTCCGCGGTCAGGGCACTCACCCGCAGCAGGACCACATCCTGGTCGTCGTCATCCAGGGCCGCCCGCAGCCGTTCCTCGACCAGCCGCCGCGGTGAGACCATGACCCCGTCCACCGACTCCGGCTCGGACCGGAACAGGCCCAGAGCCAGCATTCCTTCCATCACGGTGAAGTGCCCCGGATAACGCAGGGTCTTGTAGTCGAGTTCCCGGACCCGTCCGGCCAGGGTATGCACCAGGGTTGAGGAACCGCCGGAGGTATGACGGGCCTCGAGTTCCCCGAAGGGCTCGGGGAAAGCCACCCGCTCGCTCCCGGTCAGGGGAGCGACCTCGGTCATCCGTCCCTCGCGCACGACCCGGCAGGGCTCGACGTACTCGTTGACCAGCCCGGCCGGTGAGAAGACCAGTTTGTAGAAGAGGGGCGGTCTGGGAGTGGCCGGCAGTCCCCCCACCCGGATCCGGATGGTGGTGGTCCCGGGCAGCCGGTCCAGCAGGTCTGCGGCCAGCACGTTGGTCATCCCCGGCGCCAGACCGCAGTCGGGGACCACCGTCACCCCGGCCGCGAGGGCCTCCGAGTGCCGATCCAATTGGCGGTCGACCACCTCGGGATTGCCCCCCAGGTCACAGAGATGGACACCGGTCCCGATGGCCGCCTCGGTCGCCGCCAGGTTCAGCCGATAGGGCAGGGCACAGAGGGCGGCGATCGACCCGTCCAGCGTCTCGGCCAGCGCCTCGACACTCCCCAGGTCGACGAGCTGCGGGACCAGACGGTCGCGTCCGATCCCCCGTTCCCCCAGGAAGGTGATCGCTCCGGTGAGTACGCTCTCGTCCCCATCGGCCAGCACGACCGCCGAGACCTCAGATCGGCGGACCAGGTCCCAGGCGGCCGCCCGGCCCATCAGGCCGGCGCCGAGCACGGCGATCCGCATCGTTCTTCCGGCCGCTCAGGCGCTGTAGCGGGCGAGGACCTCTTTGACCCGCTTGGTGATAGCCAGGGCGTCCTCTTTCCTGCGCTGCCACATGTTGCGGCCGAAGATGAGTCCGGTCGCCCCGGCCTCCATCGCCATGCCGACCTTGGTCAGCAGGTCGTCGTCGGAGATCTTCGAACCGCCGGAGAGCAGGACCATGCTGTTTCCGGCCGAGATGATCACCTTGCGGAGCATCTCCTCGGGAGTCATGTCGAGTTCGTTGTAGGGCTTCGGACTGTCGGGACTGGTCCCCTTGGGGGCATTCAGCTTGATGACATCGGCCCCGAGTTCGTGCGCGACTCGGGCGGCATAGTCGACCGCGTACAGGCTGTCCCGGCCGCCCTTGGTCTCGATCGCCGAACCGCGGGGGTAGGACCAGACAACCAGCGGCATCCCGAACTCGTCACAGGCCCGGCGGATCTCGACCAGCTGCAGGAAGTCCTCGTCCTGCCGGGGACTGCCCACATAAAGGGTGTAGCCCACCGCGTCGGCGCCCAGACGGACCGCGTCCTCGACCACGGCGGTCACCGGGGAGAGCGCTTCGTCGTCCGGGGGGATGGTCGTCTTCCCGTTGAGCTTGAGCAGCAGCGGGACCTTACCGGCATAGGGACCCATGTAGCGTTCGGCCAGCCCGTAGTGCAGCGCGATCCCGGAGTAGGCGCCTTCAAGGGCCAGTTCCCACTGGAAGGTGGGGTCGATCGAATCAGGGTTGTCGAACATGTCGATGGGGCCGTGTTCGAGTCCCTGGTCGATGGGCAGCAGGAGCAAGGTGCCGTTGGCCGGTCCGTGTTCATAGAGCAGGCGGTGCAGACGTACCCGCTTGCCATGGGCCAGACCGGTCAATCGTTTCAGGGTCGGACGGGCTACAGCTACCTTCAGGGTCTCTTTTTTATCGACGTTCTTCGCCGCCATCTTCCGGCTCCTTGCCATACGGGCCGCAGCATGCGGCCCGGGGTGATCACTTCTTCGAAGAGAACATGGCCTTCATGACGTGTCCGGCCACCGCGGGGTTCTCCTTGAGCCGCCGCGTCGAGTAAGCGTACCAGGCCTCACCGAAGGGGACGTAGACCCGCAGGCGGTGCCCGGCCGCGACGATCTCGCGGCGCAGCCCCGGGAGCACTCCGAGCAGCACCTGGAACTCGTAAGCCTCCGGCCCCAGGCCGAGCCTGCGGATCAGTTCATAGGAACGCTCCACCAGATGTCGGTCGTGGGTCGCGATACCGACATGGCAGTCGTTCTGCAGCAGCAGTTCGACCATGGCCACAAAGTTGTCACGGACCTGCTGCTTGTTCTTGTAGGCGATCTCGGCCGGTTCCACGTAGATGCCCTTGCAGACGCGTACGTTGACCTTGAGAGACAGGAGCGAACGGATATCGTCCAGACTGCGGCGGAGCATCGACTGCAGTACGACCCCCACATTGTCATATCTCTCACGGAGTCGGCGGTAGAGCTCCAGCGTCTCGTCGGTGGTGCTGGAGTCCTCCATGTCGATGCGCACGTAGCTCGACCGTTCGACGGCCCGGTCCATGATACGGCGGACGTTCCGTTCACAGAGCTCCGGATCGATATTCAGTCCGAGCGCGGTGAGCTTGATGGAGATGTTGGCGTCGATGCCCTCGCTCTGGATGCGGTCGAGGGTCTGCATGTACAACTCGGTGAAGGCGACCGTCTCCTCCGTCCGGGTCACCTCTTCTCCGAGCACATCCATGGTGCCCCGGCAACCCTCGGCCATGAGAGTACGCACGGCGGCAAGACCGTCGTCCAGCGTGTCCCCGGCGATATAGGGGCGGGCCACGTGTCCGACGATGGCCTTCGGTACCAGCGGCATCAGGGAGACGACGGCTTGATCGAAGATGCTCATGTCTCCAGGTCTCCGTTCACAGGGGCGGGTGGCGGCAGTCTACGAACGCCGGAGGAGAGCGTCAAGCGGCGTCCGGGACAACTCCACCGACCGGTTCAATCAGTCTGCCGGTCCCTCGATATCTGGGTCAGTTCCTGCTGTCCGATGCCCTTCTGCCGGACCGCCACGCTCGCGTTGGCGGCCACCGTCCGGGCCAGGGTCCGGAAGGCCTGAGCGGTCTCGGAATCGGGCGCCTGGACCAGTACCGGGGTCCCGTCGTCCCCCCCCTGACAGACACTCCCGTCCAGCGGGATCTCTCCCAGGAAGGGGATGCCCAGCTCTTCGGCCGCTTTCCGACCACCGCCGGCCGAGAAGATGTCGTGGCGCTTGCCGCAGCCGTCGCAGACGAACCAGGACATGTTCTCCACCAGCCCCAGCACGGGCACTTCGACCCGCTGGAACATCCGGAGCGCCCGTACCACGTCCTCCAGGGCCACCTCTTGCGGGGTGGTGACCACCACCGCACCCGAGAGCGGGACGCTCTGGACCAGGGTGAGCTGGGCGTCGCCGGTCCCGGGAGGCAGGTCGATGACCAGGTAATCGAGCTCGCCCCAGGCGGTGTTGGCCAGGAACTCCTGGACCATCTTGCCGACCAGGGGCCCCCGCCAGATGATCGGACTCCGCTCGTCGGCGATGAAACCGATGGACATCAGTTTGATGCCGTAACGCTCGACCGGGATGAGCTTCCGGTCCGGGGTCACCGACGGCCGCTCATGGGTCCCGAACATGATGTGCTGGCTGGGACCGTAGATGTCGGCGTCCAGCAGGCCGACCTTGGCCCCTTCGGCGACCAGGGCCAGCGCCAGATTGGCCGCCACCGTGGACTTGCCGACCCCTCCCTTGCCGCTGGCTACCGCGATGGTGTGGGCGATCCCGGGGACCAGGTCCTGGTAAACGACCCCGCCGGCCGCAGCCGGATTGGAGGTCATGCGGACCTCGACCTCTTCGACCCCCGCCAGCGCCCCTACCAGTTCCCGGGCCTGGCTCTGGAACTGTTCCTTGACCGGGCAGGCTGGCGTGGTCAGTTCGATGTCGAATGAGACTTTGCCGCCCTCGATGGTCAGATTCTTCACGAAGCCCAGGGTGACGATGTCCTTCTTGAGGTCGGGGTCCTGGATCGCCTTGAGGGCTTCCAGGACCATCTCCCCGGTGGGGCCGCCGGTCGTGTTCTCAGCTGTCATCCCAATCCCCTTCGGTGGTTCGGATAGCGTGCCTGATCCTGGTCCGTCGATCTCTCGGGCCGGGTCCGCAATATAGACCCCGACCGCCACCCGTCCAGCACGCCCCCTGATCGAGAGGGGTGAAAACCAGAACGCCTCGCGGTCCGCAGACCGCGAGGCGCCTGGCATATCGACGCTGGTGTCCCCAGGGGGAATCGAACCCCCGTTTCCGGATTGAAAGCCCGGTGTCCTAGGCCACTGGACGATGGGGACGAGGGTGATGGGGAGAGAGAGGGGAATTGAACCCCCGACCCCCAGGGCCACAACCTGGTGCTCTAACCAACTGAGCTACTCTCTCCACGAACCGAACTGGCGCGCCTGGCAGGAGTCGAACCTGCGACCGGTGGATTAGAAGTCCACTGCTCTATCCAACTGAGCTACAGGCGCTCGCAGGTGCCTGCTCAAGAAACGCTAAAATGAGGGGTAGGTCCAGTCCCCGCAACGTCTGAATGACTTGCGGTGTCCCGGATGCTTGATGATACTCTGGCGACGGACAAACGGTAAACAGGCGGCTCCGGCCTGCGTATCACCTGTGTCGGAGTCGAGTTCTGAATCAAGTACCCCTCTGAGGAGGACCCGGTGACCAGGACCCTGCGATTCGCTGCCCCGCTCGTACTGATCCTGCTGCTGGCCCCGGTCGCATCGGGTCAGCTGACGCCGGACCCGACCCCCCGGTACACACTCTTCTCGGGCCTGCACCCAACCCCACTGCAGATGGTCATACACAACGTGCAGCACCCCACTCTGCGTCTGGCCCTGGGGGATGCCCTACCCACCCCCATACAGTACGTTTACGGCCGGTCGGACTGGGAGTTCGGACGGGCCTGGTTGGGTTCGTTGATCGGTCTCGGCTTCGCCTACGTCAGCGACCTGCTGATCCATTATCAAACCGACTTCAGCAAGGCGGATCCGTTCCTGAGCGAGGACGATGGTTCCGGTGAGGTGGTCTATAACATCCTGCTTTATGGTGGTTTCGCCCCCCTCTTCAGTCTGCGGGGATTACGGCAGGTGAATCCGTGGTACGGCAACCCCACCGGCGGCTATCTGGGCGGGGTGGCCGGGGCGCTGGGCGGACTGGCGCTGTGGACCAATGAGGGGAAGAAGGAGAGTTTCCGCGGCATCGTGCTGACCAGCGGTCTGATGGCCCTGGGCACCACGATAGGCTACCACCTCTTTAATTGATTAGAATCCGGCCTGGTCGATGCGCTGTGGCCGACCGATCTGACGTGTCGCCTGCCACCGCATTTCATTCAGCCTGGTCGGGGCGGCCGGATTTGAACCGGCGACATCCTGCTCCCAAAGCAGGTGCGCTACCGGACTGCGCCACGCCCCGAGGTAATCCTCTCACCGGAGCGTCAATCTAAGTCCTCGCGTCCCCGGGCCAAAGCCCGGAGGTGTTCGGCCAGGGCTCGGAAGGCCCGGGCGCGATGCGAGTGCTCCTGCTTGTACCGCTCACCCAGTTCGGCCACCGTCCGGCCCTCGTCCGGGATCAGGAAGACCGGGTCGTACCCGAACCCGCTCATCCCGCGCTCCTGCTCGGTGATCACTCCCCTCCATTCCCCCCGGCAGACCACCTCGCGGATTTCCGGGGCTGCGGTCACCAGGACGGCGGTGCAGACGATCCGTCCCCGCCGCTGTTCGGGGTCCCGGCCGGCCAGTCGCTCCAGCAGGAGGCGCCGGTTGGCCGCATCGTCCGCTCCGGCTCCGGCGAAACGGGAGGAGTGGATGCCGGGTCCGCCGTCGAGGGCCTCGACCTCCAGGCCGGAGTCGTCGGCGATGGCGGGGAGTCCGGAGAGACGGGCCAAAACGCGGGCTTTCTTCAGGGCGTTGGCTTCGTAGGAGGCGCCGTCCTCGGCCACCTCCAGCCGGATGCCCAGCTCGGCCGGGGTGAGGAGTCGGACCCCGATCCCGGCGAGCAGACCGGTGATCTCGCCGACTTTGTGGGGGTTGTTAGTCGCCAGGGCGACGGGCAGCCGGTCGTCCGCGCTCACGGCGACGTGGCGCCCTCCCGCCCAGACGACGCCTGCCGGTAGAGGTCTTCCTCCAGTTCGTCCACTTCATCGGGCCAGCTCAACAGGTCCTCACCGTCCTTGGCCCGGCGCAGTTCGAGGTAGAGGCCGGACAGTCCGGCGGAGAGACTGCTCACGGCATAGGCCGTCCCGATCCCGGTCAGCAACAGCAGGGAGAGCCCACCCAGGATGGCACCGAAGAGGGACCCGACACCCGCCGGGAAGGGACCGGGGATAGGCAGTCCGGCTGAGGTCACCGGGGCCAGGGCCAGCAGCCAACGGGACGGGTCGTCGAAGAAGGGGCAGCCGAGCGGGAGGAAGTGCAGTGCGGCGCCGGCCAGGTCCCGGAACCCCGGGCCCATCACCCGCCCCGCCGTCCCGGCGAAGAAGACCAAGGCGGAGTAGAGCAACGAGGCGCTCACCCACACAGCCAGGGTCGTGGCGAAGATCGTCACCAGCGTTCCGGCCGCGGTCCGCCAGGGCACCCGGAAGAGGAGCCCGAAGGTCTGGATGGCCCCTTCGACCGCATCCTCTCCGGTGGCCGCCGTCACCGCCGGGGCCAGCAGCAGCGAGAGCAGCAGGGCCAGCAGGACCAGGATCACGCCCAGCGCCACGGCCAGTCCGAGCGGGGCCGAGAGACCGATCAGGACCGGACCCACGGTCGGGATCCGGGCCACCCAGCCCAGTAGCAGCAGCGGGAGCACACCCAACAGGAGCAGCAGGCCGAGCAAGAAGGGGATCCCGATGGTCGAACGGGCATGGGTCAGGGCGAAGCGCCAGGCGTCGGTGGCGCCGTAGAAGTCGTCCCCCTTGAGTTCCCGGCAGGTGATCTTGGCCGCCCCGGTCGCCCCGATCAGCAGCAGCAGCAAACCTCCCACCAGACCTATGTTCCAGACCAGGTCGGGGAGGATGGGACCGGGGGGGAGGGGGAAGAGTCGGTAGAAGGCCCAGACCCAGGCCGGGGACCGGCCGGCGATCAGATGGGCGGCGTAACCGACGACCAGGTAGAAGACCCAACCCCAGACGAGTCCCTTCAGGGTCACTACGATCTTCTTGGCCCCCGCCCCCCGGCGGGGAGCCTGCCAGGCGGCCTGCAGCCAGTCCCAGGATGACATCACGTCCTCCTCCTCCGGTCCAGGGTCCGTTTCCCGCATGTGACCGCCTCTCATCTTACAGTGAGGATCGGGGCCAGCGCACGGGCGAGCACCACGAACTCCTCCCCCGAGAGCGTCTCGGCCCGGCGGCTCGGATCGATCCCGGCTGCTTCGGCCTCGGCCCCCGCGTCCTCCCCGGGCTGGAGAGGGAGGGCCTCCAGACTGTTGCGCAGCATCTTCCGCCGCTGCCCGAAGGCCGCCTTGACCACCTGTCGGAACAGGTGCAGAGATGGTCCGCCGGTCCCACCTACCCCGTGACGGGGAGCTTCCAGGAAGTGCAGTCGGACCACGGCCGATTCGACCCGCGGAGGGGGGCGGAACGCACCCCGCCCGACCCGGAAGAGGAGTTCGACCTCGGCTTGGACCTGCAGGAGCACGCTCAGGATGCCGTATGTCCGACTGCCGGGCGGCGCGACCAGGCGTTCGGCCACCTCCCTCTGCATCATCAGCACCGCCCGCTGCGGCGACGGCTCGGCCTCGAGCGCGGCGAAGAGCACCGGGCTCGTGATGGCATAGGGGAGGTTGCCGACCAGCAGCCACGACTCCCCGGGGCCCGGGTCGAGCCAGCCGGCTAGGGGCCGGGAGAGCACATCACCCTGGTGGACGATGAGGTTCCCGGAGGGCGGGTGGGCGGTGAGCCGGGCCGCCAGCCGGCGATCGAGTTCGACGGCCACCAGCCGGGTGGCCCGGGCAGCCAGTCGGCCGGTCAGCACACCTCGCCCCGGACCGATCTCCAGGACGCTCCGGCCGTCGGGCGCCAAGGCCTCCACGATCCGGTCCGCCACCCCCTCGGCGTGCAGGAAATGCTGGCCCAGCGGGGGTCGGCGAGGCATCTCACTCCAGCCTGTCGGGAGTGAGACCGAAGAGCCTGAGGGCGTTCTCCGTGGTCCGCGCCGCGACCGCCTCAGGTGAGGTCCCCAGGGCTTCGCCCAGGGCCCGAGCGATCAGCGGGAGGTGGGCCGGTTCGTTCCGGCGGCCGCGATGGGGGACCGGCGCCAGGAAAGGGCTGTCGGTCTCGAGCAGAAGCCGCTCGGGGTCCCAGGCACGGACCTGGTCGCGCAGGTTGCTCGACTTGAAGGTGAAGACCCCGCCGATACCCAGGTAGTGCCCCCGCTCGATGGCCCAGCGGCCGAAGTCGGTGTCCCCGGTGAAGCAGTGGAATACGGCGGTCACGCCCTCCCCCCAGGCCTCGATCGCCTCCCGCAGCTCGCCGTCGGCCTGACGGTTGTGCAGGACGACCGGCAGACCGGTCCGGCGGGCCAGGTCGAGCTGGTCGCGCAACGCCGCCCGCTGGATGTCGGGGTCGATGTGATCGCGGTAGAAATCGAGTCCGGTCTCACCGATGGCGATGACCCGCGGATGGCCGGTCAGGGCCTCGATGGCCGCGATACTGCCGGCCGGGTCGGCGGCGTACTCCGGGAGGTCGTCAGGATGGAGTCCGACGGCCGCCCAACAGAGCGGGTCCCGCTCGGCCAATCCCTGAGCGCTGCGACTGGTGGCCGCCGTGGTGCCCAGATTCAGAATCCCCACCACCCCGGCCGTCCGGGCCCGCTCGAGGACCTCAGCCCGATCGGGCTCGAAATCCTCCCACCAGAGATGGGCGTGGGTGTCGAAGAAACTCACTCCCGCAGCTCCTCCGGGAGTTCGGCCCGGGGGAAGAGCCCTTCTCCGCCGGGCAGGGGCCGGCCTGCGATCAGCCCGCCCCAGCGGGTCAGCTCGTCATAGTCGGTGTCTGTCTCCGGTTCGGCCGCCCCGAGCTGGATCAGCAGGTCGGTGGTGCGTCTGGGCATCACGGGAGCGAGCAGCAGGCCAGCGATCCGCAGCGCCTCGGCCCCATGGTAGAGGACCGTGTCGAGCAGTGCGGCCGCCTCCGGCTGTTTGGCCAGCTGCCACGGTTCGCGCACCTCGAGGTAACGGTTCACCTCCCGCACCAGCCCCATGGCGGTCTCCAGGGCGTCGTTGATGGAGAGCCCCTCGACCGCCTTCCGCACCCGCCCGGGAGCGGCTTCGGCCGCACTGCGCAGGGTCGTCTCGGGACCCTCCACCACCCCGGGGGCAGGCAGTAGGCCCTCCCGGTAACGGCCGACCATGCGGGTCACCCGGTTCAGTCCGTTCCCCAGCCCGTTGGCCAGGTCGCTGTTGTACCGCTGGACCAGTTCGACCTCGCTGAACGAGCGGTCCTGCCCCAGGGTCATGTCCCTCATCAGGAAATAGCGGAAGGCGTCCACCCCGTAGCGTTCGGCCAGCTCCAGCGGTGGGATCACGTTCCCCCGGCTCTTGGACATCTTCTGTTCGTCGACCAGCCACCAGCCATGGGCGGCGATCCGCTCCGGCAGAGGGAGCCCGGCCGCCTGCAGCATGGTCGGCCAGTAGACACAGTGGGTGGTGACGATGTCCTTACCGATCAGATGCAGGTCGGCGGGCCACCATGTGCCCGGACCCTCCGGACCGTCGAGTGCGTGAACGGCACTGACGTAGTTGAG
>Ga0114922_10005677_pt1 | contig 11494 bp, 8 predicted proteins | sample AartaG_FD_100975 | JGI IMG/M metagenome (GOLD analysis project Ga0114922, IMG submission 100975) | Deep subsurface microbial communities from Aarhus Bay to uncover new lineages of life (NeLLi) - Aarhus_00045 metaG | ecosystem: Environmental > Aquatic > Marine > Oceanic > Sediment | place: Aarhus...
GAGGTCAAAGGCGACCTGGACCAATCGATACGTCTCTGCCACCGTCGCCGGCTCCAGCATCGGCAGGTCAGCCATGACGGCAAAGCCGCGCGAGTCCTGCTCGCACATCCCCGCGCTGACGCCCGAATCGTCGGCCACGTAGATCACCAGGCCGCCGTTCACGCCCGAGTAGGCGATGGAAAGGACAGAGTCCGAGGCTACGTTCAGGCCGGACATCTTCATCGTGCACAGAGCGCGATGACCGGCCCACGCAGCGCCCGCCGCTATCTCAAAGGCGACTTTTTCGTTGGCGCTCCATTCTACGTGCCGGCCATCGTCCAGGTCCATCGCCAGGAGGCTGCCCAGCGCCCCCGACGAGGGTGTGCCTGGGTAGCCGGTCACGACCTTGACCCCGGCTCGCAGTGCGCCCAGGACCAGTGCCTCATTCCCAGTGACGATTCGTTTTTTCAATTTACGCCTCCAGTAGGCGCGGATTCCATTCCGCGTTCAGATAGTCAAAGGTTCCACTCGCGATTCGAGCGTGGGCAGGAATTGTCCCTGCCCCGCTTCTGCCACGATCTCCCCTTGCCACAGAACGCGCCGTCCACGCTGGAAGGACATCTCAGGCCAGCCCAACACCGTGCGTTCCTCGTAGAGCGTGTAGCCCGCGTTAGAATGCTGATTCTCCGCGCGGATGGTGAACTCGCGGGTGGGGTCGAATACTACCAGGTCGGCGTCGGAGCCGACGGCGATGGTGCCTTTCTTCGGGTAGAGCCCAAAGATGCGCGCCGGGTTCTCGCACAACACCTGCACCAAACGTACAGTGCTGATGCGCCCCGTGTTCACACCACCATCGTAAACGAGCGGCAGCAGCGTCTCGATCTGAGGGGAGCCGAAGGGCTGCTCAAGAAAATCCCCATGAATATCCTTTTCTTTGGGCGCATGGTCTGTAGATACCACCTGGAGTATGCCGTCGGCCAGTGCATCCCACAGCCCTGCCCGGTCTTTTGCGGTACGAATCGGTGGGCCGATCTTGGCCAGCGAGCCGCGCTCCTCGATGATGTCCTTGGTCAGTGTGAGATACTGGGGGCAGGTTTCAGCATAGACCGGCAGCCCCGCCTCCTGGGCCTCGCGAATATGCCGCATAGCGCGGACGGTCGTGTTGTGCGCGATATACAGCGGACATTCCATTACCTCGGCCATACGGATGGCGCGGAAGATAGCCTCTTCCTCCAGCGCCGCCGGGCGGGTGGTGTTAAAGTACCTGGCCGAGGCATCAGGCCCCATGAGGTATTTGTCCTCCATGTAATCAATCGCACCGCCGTTCTCGGCGTGGACCATCGCCATGCCCCCCAGTTCCGCCAGCATATCCATTGCCTTGATGAGATGATAGTCGTCCGTGGTCCACCCTTGCTTGATGTAGGGCATAAAGAACTTGAAGGTACGGATGCCCATTTCAAACACCGTGGGAACATCTTGCAACTGCCTGGGAGCCTCGAACATCCCACCGTGCAGGCCAAAGTCAAGCAGAGAGTGAGCCAGCCCGTCCCCCAGCATCTCCTCGACCTTCTGCACCAGGTTGTCGCCAGTACGGGCGTAGGCATAGTGCAGCAGCGTGGTTGTGCCGCCGTAGGCAGCCACACGCGAGCAATCCTCCACGCTGTCCAGATAGACGGGGTGGACGTGCACGTCAATGATGCCGGGGAAGACGTACTTGCCGGTGACGTCCACTACCTCCTTGGCACCCTCGCGCGGCAGGTCCGCGTCAACGGCAGCGATCATCTCACCCCGCACGCCCACATCGGCACGGCGCATCCGCTCGCCAGTGACGACTGTGCCCCCAACCAGCAGCAGATCAAACTTCTCCTTCGTCATTATACTCTCTCCAATCTCTAATCTCCATTCCCCAAGGTGGAGATCAGGTACTTGAGCAGCAACCGAGCGCCGGACCCTGCTCCATCCGTTGCCTCAAGTACAGAATTGCCTCCACCACCCCGCCCCCCACCGCCAGCGCCTTGTCGGAGATCGTGAAGCAGTAGGAGACCACACCCCTGAGGTCCACGTCCCCCACCTTCATCCCACTTCGGACCCGGAGCCCATCGTGGCGGAGTCCCCGCACCACCCCGTTCAGTCGGGAGCGGATCGGCGCATCGTCCACGTAGGCCACCACCGCCCCAGTCTGCACCTGCTCACCGATGGCGCGCACTGTCCGGAAGACTCCTTCCGCAGGGGCACGGAGTACCCGCCGACCGCTCTCCCTGCCCACGGTTCCCGGCACCCCTGTGTTCGGCTCGGCGCTCCCCTCCAGGATCACCCGCCCCAGGTTGTGGCCACGGTTGGTCTCCACCACTGCGTGGCAGTCCACCCCGGCGGTAAAGCCCGGCCCCAGCGCCACGACCACCGGCGCGTCGGCGATGCGGGTGCCGGTGTTTCGCTTGGCCAGGATCGCGTCTACCACTGCATCGGGTCGCAGCCGCTGGATCACCGCCCCCTCCGGGTCCACCAGCACCCCCACCTCGCCGGCCGCGATCGTTTCAAAGGCACCGTCCTCCACCAGCCGCGCGGTGACCCCGTCCACCGTGACCACGCCCTCGTAGACCGCGGAGGCGAAGGCGACGGCCCGGCGGATGACGGTGGGATGCGCCGTCTCCGTCACCAGCACATGGAAGCCGCAACGGTGCAGCCGCCAGGCCACCCCCGTGCCTAGGTCGCCCCCTCCCTTCACCACCACGCGGAGCGAGGCTTCGGGTTGCACGTCTCCTAATCTCACGCGCACCCCCGCTGCACGGCGATGATCTCGGCCACGATGCTGACGGCGATCTCTCGGGGGGTCTCTGCCCCGATATCCAGGCCGATGGGGGTATGGATCTGCTCAAGCAGGTCCTCGGGAACTCCTGCTCTCCGTGCCCGCTCGAAAGTGTGAGCGGTACGCCGGCGGCTACCGATGAGCCCTACGTAGGCCCTGGAACGGTCGGCCAACACCGCCAGGACCTTTTCGTCCAGCGTGTGGTGAGGGGTGACCATCACCACGTAGGCGTGCTCGGTGAGCGGGAAATCCACAACCTGCTGGACCGTGTCGCCCGTCAACCGCATCTCGGCCCATGGGAACCGCTCGGGGGTGACCATCTCCGGCCGGTCGTCCATCACGGCGATGCGGTAGCCCAGGAAGGCCGCCAGTTCCGCCACCGCCTGTCCGATGTGCCCACCGCCGATGATCAAGAGCGTGGGCCGGGGCGTGAGCACCTCGACAAAGATGCGCATGCTCCCTCCACAGATACCTGGATCGCCACGCTCCTCGTCCACCAGGCTGTAATCCAACTCGCGAGACTGTCCCTCGGCAATGGCGGCCTGCGCCTCTTCGATCACGCGCGCTTCCACCCCACCCCCGCCGACGGTGCCCACCGTCCGCCCGTCGGCATAGATCAGCATCTTGGAAGAAGTGCCCCTGGGCGTCGAGCCACGCGCTTCGACCACGGTAGCCATTGCCGCCGACTCTCCCTGGCGGATGGCCTCCAAGGCCGCTTCATATACTCGTTCTGTCTCTTCAATCATCTTGTTCCCTTCAATCTAGCAAAGCTTCACTTCAAACCGACGAGAGAAATGGGACACGGACTAACACGGATTTCTCATACATCTTTTGTCCGTGTTCATCCATGTCCAACATCTTGATTCATTTGGCCCTGAACACCAGCCCACACCTCCAGCACGGGGTCAGGAGCAAGGAAATCAGCCAGGACAACACGGCTGATGCGCCGATCTGACAAGAGCTGTCGCGCGACGGTGTCGGCGTGGGTGTGGGGTCGGCCATCCCATTGGGTGAGCAGGGTGACGGCCTCGGCGTGGGAGGGAATCCCTTTGAGGCCCCCGGAAGCGTGACCGATCAGGTTAGCGAATAGGTCCTGGGTGATAACCGTACCCAGGGGGACACGGAGGAGGCGTGCTGCGATTTCGGGGCGATGCACTGTGCGCTCGTCCAGCGGCTTATCAATCGCCTCCAGTCCGGCGACGATGACGACGCGGTCGGCCCCGACCGGTATCACCGGCTCGTACTCCGCCGGTGCCTTCAGCAGCCGCCCCTTCGCCCCGTCCGCCTCCACCAGCCAGGTCACCTCCGGCAGTCGCCGCGCCAGGTCACTCAGCACCCCTGGCTCCAGCCCCACCAGTTTAACAGGGTAAGCGGAGTAGGCGCTATGGGCGGCCCGCCCAGGATCCACTCTCTCCCCCCGCGCGGCAGCCAATACCAGGGCCAGCGACTCCGCCAGCCCCCGAACAATTTCCGCCGGGTCCGGGTTGGGAGCGAGGATCAGTGGGACATCCCTTGGCTGGAATATGCGCGTGGTCGTAGTGAAGACAGTGCGCTCGCCGGAGGCAACGAGCAGGCACAGCAGCCGCCAGGCGGTCGTAGTCTTGCCACCCGCGCCGACGAGGGCAACCAACTCGCCAGGTCTCACTCCCAGTGCCGTCTTCAGACTCACCGATCTCCAATCTCTAATCTCTAATCCTATCCAGCGCCGCCAGCACCCTCTTCGGCGTAAACGGCAATTCGTGGATACGCACACCAATAGCATCGGCGACGGCGTTGGCGACCGCCGGGGCAGCCGGCGTCAGCGCAGGCTCGCCGATACCCTTGGCGCCGAACGGCCCCAAGCCCGACCCCGATTCCAGGATGATTACCTTGGTGGTGGGAAAATCAAGCGACGTGGGAATCAGGTACTCGGCCAGCGACGGTGTTTTGGTCACGCCGCTCTCCATCACATATTCCTCCGTCAGAGCGTAGCCCAGTCCCTGGTGACTGCCACCCGCGATCTGTCCGACGACGGCGGCAGGGTTGATGGCCCGGCCAATGTCGTGGCAGGCGACGCTCTTGAGCACCGTGACCTCGCCCGTCTCTGTGTCTACTGCAACCTCGACCGCCTGCGTACCGAAGGTAAAATCGGGGAAAACGTCCCCCTGACCAGTCTCCGGGTCAATGCCATCGGTGAAGGGAGCCGTAAATAGGGCCAGGTTGGAAAGCGGCAAGCCCTCGGCAGCACACATCGCGACCAGTTTCTTCAACGGAAGCGAATCAGCGAAAGAGCGAGTCTGCGATGCCTGTTCACCGATTCGCCGGTTCGCCGATTCGCTAGTTCGCTGATTCGCCGACTCCTTGACAAACACCATTCCGTCCGCTATATCCAAGTTTTCCGGTTCTTCCTCAAAGTGCTTGGACGCGCGGTCGAGCAGCACGTCGCGCACAGTGCTCGCGGCCTGGAAGACGGCGCTGCCCGACATGTAGAGCTGGCGGGTGGCAGTCGAGGTGCCTGCCAGCGGCGTCACTGCCGAGTCGGTGCTATGGATCGTCACGTCCTTCAGCCCCACTCCCAATATCTCGGCAGCGATCTGGCACAAGCTGTTGATCTGCCCAGCCCCGATGTCGGGCGCGCCGCAACGAATCACCACAGTGCCATCCATCTCGACGCCGACCCAGGCGCGGGAGGTGTCGTGGAACCAGGTGATGCGGCCATAGCTCTGGAAGTAGGAGGCAAAGCCCCATCCCACCTTGACCGAACCGTGATTGGGCGTCTTTTCGCCCAGCGCCTCCAGCGCCCGCGTGGCCGATTCCTCCAGCCAGGTAGCGCTCGTGATGACCTGCCCGGTACCGTTCCGCTCTCCCGTCTTGATATAGTTGACGCGCCGCACTTCCAGCGGATCCAGATCGAGCGCCTTGGCGATCTCGTCCATCTGCTGCTCATAGGCCACAGCGGCCTGAGGACCACCAAAGCCCCGGAAGGCGCTGGTGAAGGGCTGGTTGGTGGCGGCCACTACGCTGTCCACGCGGAGGTTATCTATCCGGTAGGGGCCGCTCGCCATGATCGTGGCGTAGAGTAGCACGTAGGGGCTTAGGTAGGGGTAGGCCCCAGAATCGGCGATCATCTCGATTTCGGCGGCGGTGATGCGGCCGCTTTTCTTGACGCCGGTGCGATGGGTGATGATAAAGGGATGGCGCTTGGATTGAGCGATGAAAGATTCCTCGCGCGTGTACACCAATTTCACGGGACGGTGCGTGTGCTTGGCCAGCAACGCCAGGAAGATCTCGACCGTGATGTCCTCTTTGCCCCCAAAGCCGCCGCCGACCAGCGTGCCCCGCACGCGGATCTTGTTCTGTGGGACACCCACCGCCCTGGCGATGTTGCGAAAGTGCTCTATCACCTGGGTGCCGGCGCGGATGTTGATCACGCCCTGTTCGTCCACCCAGGCCACGCCGGACTCTAGCTCGAGGTAGACGTGTTCGACAAAGGGCATGCGGAACGTGTTCTCCACGATCATATCGGCCGCGGCAAAGCCCGCTTCCACGTTGCCCTTGCGGATCTTCCAACGGGCCACGACGTTATCCGGCTCGAAAATCACGGGGGCGCCAGGCTTTATCGCCTCCACGGGGTCAAATACGCCCGGCAGCGGCTCGTACTCAATCTCGATCAACTCCAGCGCGCGCTCCGCTAAAGCCTGCGTCTCCGCCGCCACCAACGCGATAGGCTCACCCACGAAGCGCACCTTGTCTCCGGCCAGCACCGGCGCGTCCGAACCGGCGCGCGCCGCTCTCCCGGTCTGGCCGGGCATATCCGTGGTCAGTTTGGCGTTCGGCGCATCCTCGGACGTCAACACGCAGACCACGCCCGGCAATGCCTTCGCGCAGCTCACGTCCAGCCGCTTGATGCGCGCCGAAGGCTCAGTGCTGCGAAACACCTTGGCGTGGAGCATGTGTGGCATCGAAAAGTCGGCACCGTAGATAGTAGCGCCTACGGCCTTGCCCAGCGCGTCTACCCGGCGCAGTGGCTGGCCCACCTGGCGCAGTTCAGGCAGTTCTACAGGAGGTAATGGTTTAGCCGTGTACTTCATCGCCCACCTCCCGGTTGTTCATTGCTCATTGATCCATTGTTCATTGCTTTTGCCGCCATCTGGATCGCCTCGACGATCTGTCCGTAGCCAGTACAGCGGCACAAATTGCCCGAGAGGGCCTCGCGGATCTCCCTCTCGGTAGGATGCGGATTTCGATCCAGCAGCGCCTTGGCCGATATGATCATCCCCGATGTGCAAAAGCCACACTGCACGGCGCCGGTATCGGCAAAGGCTTCCTGCAATGGGTGGGGGTTGTCCATCATCCCCAGGCCAGAATTGGTGATGATCTCCGCCCCATCCACCTGCCACGCCAGTACCATACAACTGTTGACCGGCTGACCGTTCAATAGCACGGCGCACGCGCCACATTCCCCTATCTCACAGCCGTTCTTGACGTCGGTATAGCCCAGGTCTCGCAGGGCATACAGCAGGGTCACGTTGGGATTCAGCGCGGCCTGATGTCTCCGTCCGTTGACGTTGAGTGTTACGATTCTCGGTTGCATCGTTTCCCTCCTACTCGCAGATACTACCAGCGGCCCTGGTCAGCAGACGGCGCACAAGCCCCTCCACCACCTGCAGTTTATACTCGGATCCGGACCGGGGACGCGACGCCTCAGCGGCCAGGCGGGCGGCCTCGGCGATTGTTTCGGGCGTCAGCGGCTGGTCGCGTAGCAGATCCTCGGCGGCGTGCGCACGAAAGTGTCGGGGAGCCACGGCACCCATGGCAATGCGCGCCTGCCGGCAGCGCCCGCCCGCGTCGCCTTCCACCACCACAGCGACGTCCACCTTGGCCATGCAAGCGGCCTTGCGCAGCCCCAGTTTGCGGAAGGCTCCGGCGCTATGGGGCGGCGGCACCGGCCAGCGAATCGCCACCAGCAACTCTTGCGGCTGGCGAAGCGTCTGGCGCGCGCCGACAATGAACTCCTCCAGTGGCACGCGACGGGCGCCCTCCTTGCTCACCAACTCGACCTCGGCATTCAGCGCGAGTAGCGGCGGGACCGTATCCGCACACGGCGCGGCATCCACCAGGTTCCCCCCTACGGTGGCCCGGTTGCGGATCAGCGCGTTTCCGAACGCAGCGGCGGCCTCCTTCAAGACGGGCGCATGCTGAGTGATCAGAGGATCATCCAGCAGCTCGGCGATGGTCACCCCACCGCCTATGACTATGTGTCCGTCTTCCTGCCGAATGCCGTGCAGTTCTTCCAATCCCGCTATGTTCACCACCACGCCGGGACTGTGGTAACCGCCACGCATATCCGGGATCAGGTTCGTACCCCCGGCCAGCGGCATGACGTCGGGCGCACCATCGGCCAGCATCTCAAGGGCCTCCGGCAGTGTCTTTGGCATCAGCAAATTGAATTCCGGTAGCATTTATGCCTCCCTTCTGATGAAGCAGTCGCGCTTTCCATAGCGCGGACTTGTGCGGAATGGAATCCGCACCCACAGGTTTATTTTTCGGCCGCCTGCGGATCGGCACAACTCATCACCGCGCGCACGATGCTCGTGTACCCGGTGCACCGGCAGCGATTCCCTTTCAAGTGATCCCGTATCTCGTCCTCCGTGGGCGACGGATTCTCGCTCAGTAGATTCTTGGTCATCATCAACATCCCCGGCGTGCAGTACCCGCACTGAAATGCATTGTGCTCGATGAACGCCTCCTGCAGCGGGTCCAACTCGCCGTCCGACCCCTGCAATCCCTCGACGGTCAGCACCTCGCTCCCGTCGGCCGCAATCGCCAGCACCAGGCACGAGAGCGCAGGTTGGCCGTCCAGTTGAACCGTGCATGCCCCACACTCGCCGATGCCACAGCCATACTTGGAGCCGGTCAGCTCCAGTCGCTCGCGCAGCACGTTCAACAACAACTCATTCGGCTTCACCTTGAGTCGACGCTGGACGCCGTTTACGGTCAGTTGGATTTCATGCTCCGTGCCACGTGTTGCGTATCGCGTATTGCGTATTTCCCCTTGTCTCCTTGTCTCCTTGTCTCCCTGTTTCCTTGTCTCCTCCGTCCCTCTGCCCCTCTGCTCTCCCGCCCGCTCCCAGGCCACTTGCAACACATCGTGAGTGATCGCCTTGACCACCTCTCGCCGATACCAGGCGGTAGAGCGCACGTCGTCAATGGGCGTGATCTCCTCCGAAGCCGCCCTCCCCGCCTCCAGCGCCAACTCGGAACTAGAGGTCTTGCCGATCAGCATCGCCTCGGCTTCTCTGGCGCGCAAGACCGTAGACCCAACCGATCCAAAGGCCAGCCGACAGTCGGCGATGAGATCGCCTTCCCGCACCAGCACCGCTGCCACGCTCACCTTCGCCAGGTCCGCCGCTACCCGCGACACCTTGACGAATGCGCTACCCGTTCCCGGCTGCGGACGCTGGAGTTGAACCGAGGTGAGCAGTTCGCCTTTCTGCAAAGCCACCTTGCCCGGCCTCACCAGGAACTCTTCCACAGACACCATCCGCTCGCCATCAGGGCCAGCGAGCGCCAGTTGCGCGTCAAACGCCACCAGCGGCGGCACCGTGTCGGATGCGGGCGAGCCGTTGCACAGATTCCCTCCGATGGTGCCCACCAACTGAATCTGCGTGGAACCAAACGCCGCACACGCATCCGCCAGCGCCGTGTAGTCAGTCTGAATCTCCGGCGCATTACGCACGGCGCGAATCTTGGTCAGTGCGCCGATGTCCAACCGGCCATCCCGGAACGCGACCCCCTCCAGTCCGGGGAGCTTGCCGATGTTGATCACATACTCTGGCGACTTTTGCTCCATCTTCATCCAGACGAGCATGTTGGTGCCGCCCGCCATTACCTGTGCCCGGTCGCCGTACTTGCTCAGCAGCAAGATCGCCTCCTCCAGCGACCCGGGTTCCAGGTAATCAAACTCCTGCACGAGAACGTGCGAATTCGTCATTGGATGCTCGTGAATCACTTCCTCGCTCATTTGGACTGTTCCCCTTCTCTCAAGGCCGACAGAATTTTCTCTGGCGTGATCGGCAACTCGTAGAAGCGCACGCCAATGGCGTTGTAAATCGCGTTGGCGTAGGCCGCCGCCACCGGATTGGTGGCCGCCTCGCCGATGCCCTTGGCGCCAAAGGGTCCGCTAGGCTCATACGTATCCGCGAAATGGACGCTCAGTTCCTCGACGCGGAGGCTCTCGTGGATGGCCGGCGTCTTGGCGTCAATCCAATACCCGCCGGACGTGAGTTGGCCTTCGGCATCCCACTCGTTGCTTTCGTACAACGCATAACCCATGCCTTTCAACAGCCCGCCCCCAAGCTGACCGGCTGCCATATCTGGGTTGATGACGGTGCCGCAGTCGCTGCCCATCGCTGCCCGCAGCGTGCGCACCTGCCCAGTCCACGTGTCCACCTCCACCTCCAGGAACACAGAGACGTAGGCCGGCGGGCAGTGGACCGGACGGTAGCTCTCCACCGCAGCGATGGTCTTCCAGCTCTCGGTCCAGCAGCGGGTGGCGAGTTCGGAGAGAGTCATCCGCCGGTCGGGGATCGCCGCAGCGTAAATCACACTTTGCCCCAGTTCCTCGTCGAGCGCCATCGTCAGTGCCTCTGGCATCACGTTCAGGTAACGCGCCGCCGTCTCCAGCACCTCACGCCGCACCGTCTGCGCCGCCTTCGCGGCAGCGCCGCCGCCGGCGTAGACCCCTCGCGTGGCGTGCGTGACGCAATCGTAGACCGTTGAGCACGTCTCGCCCGGAGCCAGGTTCACTTTCTCCAATGGCACGCACAGCGCCTCGGCTGCCAGCTTCGCCAGCGCCTCCAGCGTGCCCCCGCCGTGATCCATCAGGGCTGTGATGACGTCCACCGAGCCGTCAATGTTGACCTTGACCATCGCGCCGGAGAAGTCAATCACGTCCCCAGGCTGAGGAGCGCCGGCGCTGGAAGTATGGAAACCGCGTCCTACCCCAATGCCTCGCCGATACCGCTCTCCCCCCCAAAAATGGGGGGGGCTGGGGGGGGGCTGCCGGTTCTCCCAACCGATGATCTCGGCTCCCCGGTGCAGCAACTCGGGCACACCGTCGCTCTGCACGATCGAGCGCACCAGCGGCCCCTGCCCCCAGAACGTATCCCCCAGGCCGACATAGTTCTTGAGCCGCAACTCGATCGGGTCCATATCCAGCTTCTCGGCCAGTTCGTCCATCAGCGACTCGGTCGCAAACGTGACCTGCGGGTTGCCAAATCCCTGCATCGCGCAAGAGATCGCCTTGTTGGTGTAGACCGCAGTGCCACGGTAGCGGACGCTGGGAATTTTGTAGAGCGAGACCAGCCAGCCGGCGCACACCCCCAGGAAGGAATATGCCTGGATGTTGTGCGCGCCGATGTCGGCGATCATCTCCATCTCTGCGCCGGTGAGCGTGCCATCCCGCTTGGCGGCCAGCTTTAGTTTGATCTGGACGCCGTAGCGGGTGTGATCGTGCGCGTCCTCTTCCCGCGTCAGCGTCAGCTTGACCGGGCGGTTGGCCTTGAGCGCCAGCGCCGCGCAGATGGGAATCGGCGGGTTCATCTGGATGCTCGATCCAAAGGTTCCCCCGATGGGCACGCGCTTGACGTTGACCTTGCTCAGCGGGATGTCAAAGAGCTGCCCCAACAGAATCCGCACGTTGTGGATGGATTGCGTGGTGGGCCAGAC
>Ga0114922_10005678_pt1 | contig 11493 bp, 5 predicted proteins | sample AartaG_FD_100975 | JGI IMG/M metagenome (GOLD analysis project Ga0114922, IMG submission 100975) | Deep subsurface microbial communities from Aarhus Bay to uncover new lineages of life (NeLLi) - Aarhus_00045 metaG | ecosystem: Environmental > Aquatic > Marine > Oceanic > Sediment | place: Aarhus...
CGCAACTGGTTTTCCACGCGGGCCCTAGCCATCTCGGCTTCCCGCCGCTGGACAACGAGAGCAACCTGCCGCGCGACGGCGTTAATCAGGCTCCGCTCTTCCTTCAGAAACGGTCCCTCGTCGGCTTCCGGTCTCTCCTCCGCATACACGACGTCGATCCGGCCGCGTTGTTCGCCGTTCACAGCAATGTCAGCGGACTGTATGTCCACGCGTTCTTTGAAGTTTGCCGTCGCATGGGAGCGGCCGTCCAAAACAATGCGAGCCGCCGTGACCTCAGGATACTGCCAAGCGGGAGGCAGCAATTCCAACACCCCTCGGAGGATTTCTTCAAGCGTTATGCTAGGGCGTTCAGCAAGCTGGGCGAGGCCGTACAGGCAGGTCAGTTCCTTGACCCGCTCGCGTAACGCGGCATGCTGCGACTGCTCCTCGCCCATGGTCTTCCCGTCAGGAACGGTCCACCTGTAGCGTCAAACGCGCCGCCTTGGAAATGGTAGCACATTTGTGCGTGGGATTCACGCACTACCGTTCCCAGTTCCCTCACATGCCCTTGCCTCGGGGGAGGGGTGGGGGTAGGATGCGGCGGGTGGGCGCGGCCGTGTGAACACATGGCGCACGGCGATGGGGCGGTGCATGCACGATTCGTACGGCTAGGATACGTGAGCGGGACATGTCACAAGCGAGCCCCAACACGACACTTCAGGCAAGCATACTGGCGGCTGTAGACGAGTTGCTGATGGGGGCCTTCATCTGTGCCTTGTGGGCACTGCTCTTGTTGTTGCCCTCGAAAAAGACGCTTCTCGACATCGCCGAAAGCATCGACTCTATGGCGTTTGTCTTGACTGGTCGCAAACTGGGGGTCGTGCTTCTGCGCGCGTGCGGCTGGCTCTGCGCGCTGGTTGCGGCTGTGCTCTTCGTTTTGTATTGGGTGGTGGACTAGCAGGCCTTCCTCGCGACTTGGCCTTCCCGGCGCGTCCTGCGCCAAACTGAACCAATACCCGTCCGCCCGCCCTTGCCTCGGGGGAGGGGTGGGGGTAGGATGTGACTCACCAATCGACTCACCTGTGGCGCTTCGTCCAGGAATCGGGAAGGGGTCACAAGAACATGCCCATTGTAGGTATTAGCGGGAGTCCCATTCAGGGCGGCAACACAGACCGCCTGGTGCAGTCACTTCTGGAGCAGACCGGCCACGAGCACACCTTTGTGAATCTGAGCGCACTCGACTTCGTGCCCTGCCGCGGCTGTGCCCACCTTTGTCCGCCTCAACCGAACATGGCGTCATTGGGGAACTCAGAATGAACAGGAATGCCTCGATCGCATGGTTTATCGTTGCCCTGACCTCGGCCATGCTTTCAGCCTTTCCGGCTTCAGCCCAGCAACGCGATTCGGATTTCGGCGCTACCGAAAAGGACTACCAGTGGTGGCGGGATGCCCGGTTCGGCGTCTTCATCCACTGGGGCACGGGTTCCGTCATCTACAAACACGGGCTGCAACGTGCGAGTCCGCCGCCAGGTCATCCTCCGTACAGCGAGAAGTCGTACAACGCCAGGAATCTGCCGGTCCCGGAAGAAATCCGTAACGGCGAGTACGTGAAGTATCGGAATGTCGGACGTGCCCCGGTCGCGGTGTACGACAACCTATACCGCGTTTTCAACCCCAAGAAGTTTGACGCCGACGCGTGGGCCAAGGTCTTCAAGGAGGCCGGCGCCGGATACGTGATCTTCACCAGCAAGCATATTGACGGATTCTGCCTGTTCGACAGCCGGCACACCGATTACGACGTGATGAGCGCGCCGTTCAAGCGGGATATCTGCAAGGAGTTGGCCGAGGCCTGCCGCAAGCAGGGGCTTCGCGTCCTGTGGTACTACATTGTCAGCGATATGTACGACGATCGCTACGACGTGAAGAATCCAAAGCCTTACGAGGACTATCTGTGCAACCAGATCGAGGAGCTGCTGTCCAACTATGGACAGATTTCCGGCATCTGGTGGGATGGGGGCCGTATCAAGCTCGATACGGAGCGCATCTGCCGCCTGATACGGAAACTGCAACCGGGCTGCATCTACAACGGCCGTTGCTGGGGAGGACGGCACGGCATCGCGTTCGCCTCGCCGGAACAGAGACTTGGCGCTTTCAACATGAAGCGTCCCTGGGAAACCTGCGCGGTCATTCATGGCAGCTCCTGGATCTGGAATGGTGGGAAGAACGTCAAATCGCTGAATACGTGTCTTCGCATGCTGATTGACTGTGCGGGTGGGGACGGGAATCTGGCGCTGAATTTCGGCCCCTGTCCGGACGGCTCGATCTTCCCGCCGATCCAGCAGCGCTACCTGGGTATGGGCCGATGGCTCACGAAGTATGGAGAGAGCATTTACAGGACGCGCGGCGGCCCGTACAAGCCCGGGCATTGGGGCGTCTCGACGCGCCGCAGCAACACCGTCTATCTACACGTCACACAGAAATGGCCAGGCGGGGTCCTCGCCCTGCCGGCCCTGCCAGCCAAGGTGATCTTTTGCAAGGGCCTGACCGGCGGAAAGCCCACGTTCAAGCAAACAGACAAGGCGCTGGGAATCCGTCTCGATGCGACGAAGCATGCGTATCCCGATACGATCATCGCCTTGACGTTGGACAAGAACGCCATGGAGATCGAGCCGATCGATGTGCCGGCCCTGAATTCTCTGACGGTCGACGCCAAAGTGACAGCATCCAGTAGCGTGAACCCCAAGATGTTCCGCGGCGCGGCGGAAACCGTCGTTAACTATAGCTTTGAGACCGGCAAGCTGACCAAGCATTTCGGCGAGGAGAGCGACGATGACGCGGCCAATATCCACAAGCGTAAGACGCCGACACCCCTGATCGACGTGGAACGGGTCAAGAAACTGATCGGGAGGAATCACCGCGGGCATTTCTGGCGATTCTGGATGCCTAGAACCGACGAGCCCAAGCCCTGGATCGAGGTCGATATCGGCCAGCCGCAGCCGATTCATCGGGTCGGGATCACCGAGTTGTACGGCCAGGTCCGCGCCTACAAGCTCCAGCACCATGACGGAGCGGGGTGGAAGACGTTCCATGCGGGAGACACGGTCGACAACCTGCACGTGCATCTGGCAGAACCGATCGAGGCACAGCGCGTACGGCTGCTGATCACGGCGACCAACGGTGAGGCGCCGACTCTGGTGGCGTTTGATCTCTTCTGAGACAGCAGTTGACGGCGGCGCCCCCGGGCCGCTTGGCAACCAAACCGACCAGGAAGGAAGGGTCGCCCATGTCGAAGACGGCTGGGGTGTCATTGTTTGTCTGTCTGCTTGCCGCGCAATTGCTGGCTTTGGACGCAGCCGCCGGCGACACCGGGGCTGTCGAGCCGTATGTTCCGCCCAAGGAGAATTCTGACTATGTGAGAAAACTGTCTCCGAAACTCGCTTCGACGATTGCCGCGGACCCGGCGTATGTCGAGCAATGGCAGGACGACAAGTTCGGCGTGTTCATGCACTGGGATCCCTCGTGCCAGATGACCGGGGCCGTGAGTTGGAGCCGCATGGGCCGTCGCCCGCACCACCCCTCGGACGGGACCGTCACTCGTGGCATCCCGGCCGAGACATACGACAACCTCTACAAGACGTTCAATCCGGTGAAGTTCGATGCGAACGCCTACGTCGAGATGATCAAGGGCGCCGGGGCCCGCTATTTCGTCTTCACGGCCAAGCATCATCAGGGCTTCTGCATGTTCGACTCGGCCGTGACCGACTACGACATCATGAGCACGCCGTTCAAGCGGGATATCTGCAAGGAGTTGGCCGACGCCTGCCACCGCCACAAGGTCAAATTGTTCTGGTACTACTCCCAGCCTGATTGGCACGAGCCGCGGTATGCTTTCCCCGTCGACAGCCCCCAATTTGCCGAATACCGAGCCAAGTACCTGCACCCACAGCTCCTCGAACTCTACACCAAGTACGGACGCGTCGACGGCATCTGGTGGGATGGGCTTGGGAAGCATCCGGATATGTGGGACACCGCGGGTCTCCTGCACAAGCTTCGGAAGATCCAGCCACACCTGGTATCCAACCATCGCTGCGGGCCCCGCCATTGGCGTTTTGGCGATTTCGACGGCCCGGAAGGCCATATCGGCCGATTCCAGATCAACCGTCCCTGGGAAACGTGCACCAAGATCGGGGGAGGCTGGGGCTACTCCGGCGACAGCAGACCACACAATCTTACCAGTGCCGTCGGGCTTCTGGTCCGGTGCGCGGGAAACGGGGGAAACCTACTGCTCAACACCGGGCCGGCCCCGGACGGGACGATCAATCCACGGCACGTTGAACGATACCTTCAGATGGGCGCCTGGCTGAAGCAATACGGCCAGAGCATCTACGCCACGCGAGGCGGGCCCTACATGCCCGGGCCCTGGGGTTGTGCCACCCGCAGCAGGCAGGGCAAGACGATCTACCTTCACGTGCTGGGCGTCTGGAACGGCGTTCTGGCGCTTCCGGACCTGCCCGCAAAGGTGGTCTCCTCCCGCGTCTTGACCGGTGGCCATGCCAAGGTCTCCCAGAAGGATGGCAAGTTGACCGTCGTGTTGGGCAATGACAACAAGAACAGCCGTCCCGCCAGCGTGACCCACGAATTCGACACGATCGTCGCGCTGGAACTCGACAAGCCCGCCATGGAGATCCCCGTGATCCGTAGCGTCGGGGAGAACCACACGATAGGAGCCGTTGCGTCGGCAAGCAGTCAGGGAAGCGACTCAACCCCCGCCTCGGCCGTTATCGCGGCCAGCGCCACCGAGTTCCATGAAGGAACCTACATTCGTTCCGTATGGTCCCCCAGCCGCAAGGACCAGGCCCCCTGGCTGAAGATCGAATTCAAGGCCGCCAAACCCGTCAGCCAAGTCCAGATCCAGGAGGGCCGATACGGAGCCGACAGCACGGTGGGCAAATTCACCATCGCCCTTCGGGTGAAGGGCACATGGCAGACCGTCTACACAGGCAACGGCATAGGGAACACCTTTGGCCTGGTGCTGGAGAAGCCCTATCTCGCCGAGGCGATGCGCATCGCCTTTGCCGGATCGCGACAGAAGATCAACATCAACATGGTCAATGCCTACTAGCCCCCGCGAGGCGTCAAGCAGAACCGCCAATAGGAGCCATGATAAGTGAACAGGCAACGATGGCATCGCGTGCTCGCGTTTGTCGCGGTCGTTCTTTCTTCCTCCTCCCCGCGTCCGCCCGGCCCCTCACCCGCCCTTGCCTCGGGGGCGGCGTGGGCACAGGACGAGGCTGCCGTGCAACTGGCCGAGCCCTGGAACGCTCCTTACACCGGCCGGCACGCCACGGGCGACCACGTCGTCGGGCTCTGGAGCTTCGATGCGGGCGCGGAACTGGCGGACGCCTCCGGCAACGGGCACGACCTGACGCTCAATGGCGCCAAGATCGTGGACAACGGCCGATTCGGCGGTTGTCTGGAGTCGTGGCGCGGGTGGCCCGACAGGGACGCCGCCCATCAAGCGCGGGCCAAGGCCGCGCCCGAACTGACGCCCAAGGGTGCCTTCACGGTCGAGATGTGGATCAAGCCCAAACCTGAGATCGAGGGGTACCCGGACAGTTTCCTGCTCGACAACCGCTACGTGGATGAGTCGGGCATGCAACTCATCCTCGGCGGCGACACCGGCGCGGGACGGCGGCTGCGCATGCTGTTGGGCACCGCGGGCGAGCACCCGACCTGGAGTTCCGACCAGCACGTCTTCAAGCCGGGCGTCTGGTATCACGTCGCTTTCACTTACGACGGCAGAGGATCCGGCCGCTTCTACGTCAACGGCGCCGCCGAGGGCGGCGAAGACCGGCCCGAGTACGGAGCGGTCGCGGCCGGAGCCAAGAACCTGACCATCGGCGACCGCGTGGGCAGTCTCTACCACGGTTTCCCCGGCTACATCGATCAGGTCCGCATCTGCAAGGGCGTGCTGGAGTTCCAACGTGCAGCCTTCGAGGCCGTCTCCCTGCGCCGGGTGTTCGTGCGCATGGAGAAGGAGGTCGCCGTCAGGTTCGCACTCATCAACAGGCAGCGCAAAGTCATGCGCGGCGCGAAGGCCACGTTCCTGCTCGGAGGCGTGCCTCAGGCCGATCGGCTCGTGCCCGATCTGGGACCGGGCGAGCAGTACGTCATCGACTTGGACATCGACACGAGCCTTCGCCCGGACACCTACCGGCTGACCGCGACCATCGACATTCCGGGCGAGAACCCCTACCGCAACACCCAGGAGTCCCAGATAACCATCGTCCCTCGGCAGATCCCGCACACCATGCCGGTGGTCATGTGGGGCGGCGGGCTGGGCCAGATCGACTGGCTGACCGAACTGGGTTTCACCCACTGCATCGCCACCTGGGTGGATTTCAACAGGATATGGGAGGCGGGCAGGCCCACCGAACCCACGGCCGCCAAGGACATGAAGAAGGCCGTCGCCGCGCTCGACGATGCCCTGGCCCACGGCATCGGCGTAGTCTCGGGCCTCTCGCCGGGCCGGTGGGCGAAGAAAAAACAGGAACTGCGCCGCATCGGGGCCGACGGCAAGCACGTGGGCGAGGACATCTGTGGTCTCTTCCCCGGGCTGCCGAAGTTCTGCTACAACGTCGGCGCCTCCGTCTCGGCCGCCTACGGCGACCACCCCGCGATGCAATGCGCCATGGTACACACCGAGGTGCGAGGGGCCAGCCGCCCGTGCTACCACGACCACGATCGCAAGGCCCTCAAGGCCGCTACGGGGCTGGACGACATCCCCGAGGGAGTCAAGACACAACGTGGCACGCGCTATCAGGACATCCCGGGCTTTCCGGCCAACCGCGTCATCCCCGACAACTACCCGCTGTACGTCTACTACAAGTGGTTCTGGAAAGAGGGCGATGGCTGGAACGCCATGCACACTGCCCTGCATAACGGGCTCAAGTCGGGCGGCCATGACGACCTGTGGACCTTCCACGATCCGGCCGTGCGCGTCGCCAGCGTCTACGGCAACGGCGGCGACGTGGATTACCTGTCACACTGGACCTACTCGTACCCCGACCCGATCCGCATCGGCCTCTGTGCCGACGAACTCTTTTGCATGGCGCGCGGGGCCACGCGCGGCGACCAACAGGTCATGAAAATGACCCAGGCCATCTGGTACCGCAGCCAGACCGCACCCCAGCCGGGCGAGAAAGCAAGCACCCAGACCAGCGACTTTGCCGACCGAGACGTACGCCCGTCAGGTACGGGCCTAGTGGACGCCTCGGGGCGCTACCGGGCCGCGTGGGAGCGCCAGATCCCCGACGCGCGCTTCATCACCATCGCGCCGATGCATCTGCGCGAGGCGCTGTGGTGCAAGATGGCACGCCCCATCCAAGGCATCATGTACCACGGCTGGGGGTCGCTGGTGCCGCTTGACAGCAAGCATCGGTCGTACCGCCACACCAACTCGGAGACCAAGTGGGAACTCAAACGCCTGGTCGAAACGGTGGTCCGGCCGCTCGGCCCGACATTGATGCAGATACCGGACCGCAAGGCGGACGTGGCCTTCCTGGAGAGTCTCGCGTCGCAGATGTTCGCGCGGCGTGGCACGTATGGCTGGAACGGCGGCTGGGAGGGTGACGCCTACCTCATCCTGCAATATGCAGGGCTCCAGCCGCGCGTCGTTTACGAGGAGACGGTCCAGCAGGAGGGCCTGGATGACTTCAAGGTCCTCGTCATGCCCGCCTGCGACGTGCTTCCCCAATCCGTAGTATCGGCCGTCCAAGCCTTCCAGAACGCCGGGGGCATCATCGTGGGTGACGAGAACCTGTGCCCGGCCGTCAAATCCGATATCCTGCTGCCCGCGCACGTCCGCCCGCGCGAGGCCGACCGGGCGCGCACCATGAACATCGCGGCCGCGGCCAACCTGCGCGCGAAACTCGATACGGCCTATCGGCGCTACGCGGAAAGCTCGACACCGAACGTCATCACCCGCGTGCGCAGCTACGGCTCGACCGACTACCTGTTCGCGGTCAACGACCGGCGCGAGTTCGGAGACTACGTCGGCCACCACAAACTCGTCATGGAGAACGGGCTGCCCACCGATGCGGAACTCCGCATCCGCCGGCCCCGCGCGCACGTGTATAACCTGGTGTCCCACCGCGAGGTGACTGCCCGCGCCGGCGAGGGCGTCATCACGATCCCCGAGAGATTCGGGCCCTGCGAGGGCCGGGTGTTCATGATCACCGACCAGGCCATCGACGAGGTGCGGATCAGCGCGCCCAGGGCCGCCGCTCCCGGCGATAACGCCGCTGTTAAGGTGACCATCGTCGGCGATAACGGCGGGCCCATGGACGCCATCGTGCCGGTGAAGATCGATTTGATTGACCCATCCGGCAAAGCCGCCGAGTTCAGCGGTTACTACGGCGCCAAGGACGGCGCGGTCGAGGTCACCGCGACCATCGCGCCCAACGACGTGCCCGGGCTGTGGCGCATCCACGTCCAGGAACTCGCCTCGGGCCTGACCGCCGACGCCTACATGCGCGTCTCCGGCAGCAACTGACGACCAACCTGGCGGGGAAACGGAATTAGAAGAGTCCCATGCGTCGAACGGATGAGGTGTGGCATGGCAGATCCAACCGAGTCGAAAACTGACCCCCTCCCCGTGGTGCGGACCATGCCTGCCTGGTGACCATCGTCGCGTCTCGGCCCTCCCTCACACGGCGTCCTCGTAGTGACCCCCTCACACGCCCTTGCCTCGGGGGAGGGGTGGGGGTAGGATACGAGCCACCCATCGATTCCCCCGTGGCGCCTGGTACAGGGACCGGAAAGGGGCTGCCTCTGTCTCCTCAGCAGTCTGCCATGGCGGGGGGGGGCGAGGGGTGTGTTGGCGTCGTTGCGGCAGGTCGGGGAAGATGTTGCCGTCCCCGGCGGCAACGCTGCGCTATTGGCGTGCGCCTCGGGCCGCCGGTCAGCGGCATGGAAGGCGAAGGCACGGCATGAAGCCGATGGGGCGGCGCGAGTTCGTGAAGACCTTAGGTCTGGGCGGGGCGGCGCTCGCCGCCGGCTGCCGCACAGCGGCGCCGACGCACCCGCACGAGCCGCCGTCAAGGCCCAACATCGTCTTCATCCTCAGCGATGACCAGCGTCCTGACACGATCCACGCGCTTGGCAACGCTCACATCCGGACGCCGAACCTCGACCGGTTGGTCAAGGGCGGTTCCGTGTTCACGCGAGCCGTGTCGCCCAATCCGATTTGTACGCCGAGCCGCGCCGAGATTCTCACGGGGTGCAGCGGCTTTCGCAACGGTGTGCTTGATTTCGGCGGCGTGATTGACCCACAACTGACCACATGGCCGCAGACCATGCGCGCGGCCGGCTACGACACATGCTACGTCGGCAAGTGGCACAACAACGGCCGACCGAGCACGCACGGCTTTGAAGCATGCCATGGGCTTTTCGCCGCCGGCGGCGGGAAGTGGTGGAAACCCCAGGTGGACCATCATGGCCGGCCGGTGACGGGATACCGGGGTTGGGTCTTTCAGACGGACGACGGAGAGAAGTTCCCGGACCGCGGCGTCGGCCTGACCCCCGACATCAGCGCGGCGTTCACGGATGCGGCGATCGAGGCAATTGAGCGGAAGAGAGAACAGCCGTTCTTCCTCCACCTCAACTTCACCGCTCCGCACGACCCGCTGCTCATGCCGCCGGGGTACGGCGGCAAGTACGATCCGCGGAGGATTCCTCTGCCGAGGAATTTCCTGTCCGAACACCCGTTCGATCACGGCAACCTGCGCGGCCGCGACGAGAAACTGCTGCCGTGGCCCCGCACCGCGAAGGACGTCCGCGCCGACCTAGCCGTCTACTACGCCGTCATCTCGCACATGGACGAACAGATCGGCCGCATCGTTGCGGCGCTCCAGGCCCACGGCCTGTGGGAGAAGACCATCGTCATCTTCACCAGCGACCAGGGATTGGCCATGGGGAGCCACGGGCTGCGCGGCAAGCAGAACATGTACGAGCATACGGTGGGCGTGCCGATGATCTTTCGAGGGCCGGGCGTTCCGCAGGGCAAGCGGTTCGGCGCGCAAGTGTATCTGCGTGACGTCTTCCCCACGGTTTGCGATCTGGCCGGCATCCCGGTTCCGGGATCGGTTGACGGCCGCAGTATCGTGCCAGTGCTCCGCGGCAAGGCCGAATCGATTCATGCCCGCGTCTTCTGCCACTTCCGCGATGTGCAGCGCATGATCCGCACGGACCACTGGAAACTCATTCACTACCCGAAGATCGACCGCTGGCAACTGTTCGACCTTCGCACCGATCCATTGGAGCAACATGACCTCTCCGCCGACGCGGGCCACGCGCGGGTGCTGGCCGACCTTCGCGCGAGACTCAAGGCGTCGCAGGAGCAAGTCGCCGATCCGCTGCTTCGTAAGGGGTAGCGACAGCCGAAGGGAACAAAGGCGACGGGGGCGGTCTGCCCGGATCGGCAATTGGCGCCCGCGCCGCAGTCGTTCTGGGCAGCATCACGGCCCGCGAACGGCTCGATACCCCCTACCCCGAACAAGAGAAGTGCTTGCCGACCTCGGGAGTGGCGGTAGAATTGTCAGAAAGGCCGACGACGATCGTCGGCAGCAGGCCATATCCGAAATCTCAGGTTAGACGATCGGCACCGACCACACCGTGAGATGCCGCTCGTCGGAGTGACAACCGGAAAGCAGGACTTGACACTGGCGGCTGGGGCAAAAGGAGGGTTCAATGAGACACGCGTATCCCGTTCCCGGATTCCGTGGAGGCCATAGCGTGAAACGTCGTGAGTTTCTCAAGGCGATCGGCGGCGCCTCCCTTGCATGCCTTTTCGGCACAAAGGCCGCGGAGAGTTCGATCATCCATGCGGCGAAGCCGAATATCGTCTTCATCTTCGCCGATGACTGGGGGTGGGGCGATCTTGGCTGCCACGGGCATCTGTGGCTCAAGACGCCTCATGTCGACCGCCTAGCCTCGGCCGGAACGGAGTTCCGCCAGTTCACGGTCGCCAGCGGGGTCTGCTCGCCCAGCCGGACCGCGGTCCTGACGGGGCAGTTCCCAGCGCGGCACGGCGTTCACGGGCACTTCGCGACCGTCGAGAGCCACGTCAAACGCGGCATGCCCGACTGGGTGGACCCGAAGGTCGTCCTCCTGCCGCGGCTGCTCCAGAAGGCCGGCTACGCCACCGCGCACTTCGGCAAGTGGCACCTGACGAACACCATGGTTCCCGACGCTCCGCTTCCGACGGAGTACGGCTTCGACACGTACGGCGCGTACAACTGCTCCGGCCGACAGATGCCCGTCCACGACGACGTGCGGCGAGCCATCGCGTTCGCAAGGAAGAGCGTGGTCGCTAAGAGGCCCTTTTATCTCAATCTCTGGATCCACGAGCCGCACACGCCGCACTATCCCAAGGACGAGTATCTCAAGCGTTTCGCGCATCTTGACAGCGAGGCGAAGCGGATCTACGCCGCCGTGCTCGCCCACGCGGACGCG
>Ga0114922_10005679_pt1 | contig 11493 bp, 11 predicted proteins | sample AartaG_FD_100975 | JGI IMG/M metagenome (GOLD analysis project Ga0114922, IMG submission 100975) | Deep subsurface microbial communities from Aarhus Bay to uncover new lineages of life (NeLLi) - Aarhus_00045 metaG | ecosystem: Environmental > Aquatic > Marine > Oceanic > Sediment | place...
AGCGCGGCGCTCTTCGGAGACCAGCCAATTCTTGATTCGAGCGGCCATTTTTTGAGTCGTATCCTGTACCCGGGTACGATCAGTATTACGGTACTCCAGGCGCACCAACCTGGTATAAGGTGGATAAACGAGCTTCTGGCGATACTTAAGCTCCTGTTGAAAAAAAGGTTTATACGCATGCCCGGAAGCTGCCCGGATTACGTAATGTTCCGGCTGGAAGGTCTGCAGGACGACTTCCCCTCCCAGGGGACTACGTCCAGCCCTGCCAGCCACCTGGGTCAGCACCTGAAAAGTGCGTTCGTTTGCCCGGTAATCTGGAAGACTCAAACCGACGTCAGCCAGCACAACGCCAACCAGGGTCACAAACGGCAGGTCCAACCCCTTTGCCAGCATTTGAGTGCCGACCAATACATCAGCACGATGAGCGGCAAAGTGGCTGAGAATGAGTTGGTGGGCGCCTTTCTTACGAGTGGTCTCATGATCCCACCTGATCGTACGCGCCTGGGGAAAAAGCTTTTGCAGCTCGCTTTCCACCCGCTGAGTGCCGGTGCCATAGTGACGGATACGACGACTGCTGCAAGCAGGGCATACTTTAGGTAAATTACGTTGGTAGCCACAATGATGACAAAGTAATTCGTTCCTGGCGTTGTGATACGTCAATGGGAGGTCGCAGCGCGGACACTTTAATGTATGCCCACAATCGCGACAAAAGATGTAAGTAGCTGTGCCGCGCCGGTTCAGGAATAAGATAGCCTGCTGATTACGATTCAACGTCCGTTCTAAGGAGGCTTGCAGGGCGCGGCTGAAAATCGAGCGGTTGCCGGTTTTTAATTCGGCGCGCATATCCACAACCGTCACCGGTGGTAAATCTGCAGCCTCAGCCTGGGCTTCAAGAGGACGGAAACGCGATTCTGAAGCTCCGGTTCTTGAAATCTGGGATTGAACCACTTTGCGGTGAGCAAGGATGCGGGACGGTAATTTCAGATAGCGCCATTCCTGCCTCTGACAGCGATAAATACTGGTCACATCAGGCGTTGCTGATCCCAACAGGCAAACTGCGCCGCATAAATGTGCGTAAGCCACCCCCACCTGCCGGGCGTGGTAATACGGCTGCGGTTCGGATTGATAATACGAATCGTCGTGACTCTCATCCACCACAATGATTCCCAGCCTGGAAAAGGGTGCAAATAAGGCGCTGCGTGGACCTACAACTATGCTTAATACCCCTGAACGCGCCCGTCTCCAGGTATCGTAGCGCTCACCTGGGGAAAGACCAGAATGAATCAAACCTACCCGACCCGGGAAGCGGCTCACGAAGCGGTGCGCCGTTTGGGGGGTAAGCGAAATCTCCGGTACCAGTATGATCGCTTGTTTGCCCATCCTCAGTACTTCCTGCACCGCTTTCAAGTAAATCTCTGTTTTTCCAGAACCGGTTACACCATGAATAAGAACCGGCTGCACGGATCCCCCAACTTGAGACTTTCGAAGAATGGACTGCACTTCCAGCCACACAGAGTGCTGGTCCTTCGTCAGCGCAGGCGCTTCATCCGGAAGAACTTCTACCTGTCCCAATGGGTCGCGCCAGATTTCGCTCTCCCCCAGGAGCACAAGACCACGCTCGTTCAAGTAGCGCAAGTCCGCTAAATTGCCCCCACTTTCCGCGTACACCCAAGTGACATCAACCGGTCCTGGCTCACGGATTAAAAAACGCAGCATAGCCCCTCGGCGCGCCAGGGCTTTCGTTCCATGCCTCCCCAGGTCTGGCAGGGCTTCCTGGGCAGCTTCCGGCGGGCAGGCCAGCTGCGCAGTACGTACTAGTTTGGGGTGTACCTTGGACGGGGGCAGTACGGACTGGGTGGTTACTAATCCGCGCCGGACTAACGAACGCACGCTGGCACGCCAGTTCACGTGTCTCAGAGCGCGGTCAATTTGTGCCCCGCGCAACAAGCCGCGGCGCTTTAATAAATTCCAAAAGCGCGCCTGTGTATCCGTAAGGTCGTTGGTTTCCTTTCCCTGAAGCGAATACTGAATATCGCTCTGCTGCATCAAACCGGCAGGCAGCATCAATCCTATGCAGGAAGCCAGCGGAGCCAAGTATTCATTGGTCATGAAGCGGGCGAGTTCAAGCTGTTCGTAGGTTAACACAGCATCGGGATCGACCAGGTCGATAACTGGACGCGTCCTCGCTACCTCGGGATGATCAATAAAACGAAGTACAACCCCGTGGACTGTCTGCTTGCCAAATGGCACAACAACCAGATGCCCCACATCCAGGCTGCCTTCCAGTTCTTGCGGCAGGTGATAGTGAAATACACCCGTTACCTGGGGGACGTTGACGGCGATCTCTACGAAAGTAGTCATGCAGAAGATTAATCTAGCAGTGATAATGAGATGCGAGCAACACGCATACCATCCATCTCCTCAACTCTAATGCGCACGTTTTCCCCTTCGACAACATCATGCAGGCGAGGTACACGCCCCAGCTTACTCATCACAAAACCGGCTATGGTGTCATAGTCGGGTTCCTGTAATTCCAAACCCAGTTGTTCATTTACATCCTCAATCTGGGTCAAGCCATCGATGAGCATCGAGCCATCCGGTAATGCCTCAAACTCGGGGCTGACAATATCGAACGGATCGCTGACCTCTCCAACGATCTCCTCCAACAAATCTTCAAGCGTAACCAAACCAGCCGTGCCGCCATATTCGTCCAGCACGATGGCGATATGCTGGCGCTTATCCCGGAAGAGACCCAACACCGTATTGACCGAAGCGGTTTCAGGAACGTATAACGGTTTGTGTACGATATCACGAGCCACATATTCAGTACAATCCTTGGACTGCATGGCTGCCAGCAGGTCCTTGATGTGTACGATACCAATAGTATTGTCAAGATCGTCGTCGTATACCGGGAATTTTGTATATGTGGACTGCGTGATCAGTTCAATGATATCACCCAAGTTGGTATCGGCTTCAACGGCGATGATTTCAGTGCGAGGTATCATCACTCGCCGCACGACCATTTTACCGAGATCGAAAATGGCATGCAGCATCTCGCTTTCTTCTTCTTCGAACACTCCTACCTCGGTGCTGGCAGCGACCAACATGCGAAGTTCATCAACTGAATGAACCAGCTCGTGTCCCGATGCAGGTTGGACTTTAATGAGCCGCAGCAAGGCATTACCGGTACCATTAAGCGCCCAGATTGCCGGTTTAAATAGCCGTTCAGTGAACAGGGTAGGCTTTGCTACAACCATGGAGGTTCGCTCCGGGTTTTGCAGAGCGATGGACTTTGGCGCCAACTCGCCGACCACCACATGCAGAAAAGTGATGATAGAAAAAGCCAAAATCGCCGAAATACTATGAGAAACCTCAGACTGTACCCCGACTGGAAATAAAGATACAACCGGAAATATGAGGTGCGAAAGCGCAGGTTCACCGATCCAGCCCAAAGACAGACTTGAGAGCGTGATCCCCAACTGCGTCGCGGCGATAACCCGATCAGGGTTTTCGAGCGCTTTCTCAACCGACACTGCCCCTGCGTCCCCGCGCTCCACCAGCTCAGCAATTCGTGTGCGACGCACGCTGACTAAGGAAAATTCAGCAGCCACAAAGAAACCATTTAGCAGCACAAAGAATGCGACTGCCACCAAACCCAACAGATCAAGTGCAATTGTTCCTTCCATATCGATGACCAATCCTTATTTATCTTGGTGGGTGACAACGGCAGCGCCGTATCCAACCACACTTTCGAAATCTCCAGTAATATCTCCAGAAGTAGCGTAATTCACGATTTCCACATGGTTGGCTCCCAATCCGCGAGCCGCCCAAAGCACTGCCGCTACGGCGCCGCGTCCACAAGCGAAGCCCTTACCCTCGTCTTCTACGCTCAACACACCATCGGGATCAAAAGCCTCAACCTGACGGAGCATTTCAGCGTCCAGCTCATTTGCCACCGCCTGGGGGTAAAAATGGGATAAGTCTGTGCTGGCAACCAGGATTGATGACTCAGCGGCTAAAAAACCGCCGTCTGAGAAAAGCGCTGCCAGAGCTTTTCCCAACCCGCGTACAACCCGGGGACGCGGGTCGCGCACCATAACAGGCAGCAACCGGAAGGGTTTTCCCAAAACACGCTGCAAAAAAGGGAGTTCAATCTCGAGCGAATGCTCACTATCATGTGCGACACGCGTTAATCCAAATCCCAATTCCATTAAAAGGAGAGAATCCAATGCCTTTAATGCATCGTGGTCAACGGGGACTTCGCCAAGCGGGGTGGCATAAGCCGAGTGTGCGGTCGTGAGAAGCGGTTCCGTGTAAGGATAGTGCATCGGCGAAAGCAACGCCACTACTTTTGGGGTCAGACCTCGTAGTGCTGCGAATGCATATCCAGCGACTGGGCCGGAGTAGGTGAATCCGGCGTGGGGCGCCATCACAGCGACGACCTCGCCGTCCAATTCCGGCAGTTGGGCTGCGTTTACGTAGCTATCCACCTCAGCAGTCAGTTGACTGGCATCAGCCGGGTACCACTGCCCGGCTATTGGCGATGGACGGGTATCGAGTATTGAGGTCATAGTTCACTTCCTTTTATCCCTAATGCAACGTTTGCTGGACACCGAACCGGGTTGCTCCCGAACGGTGATTGATACGCTTCCCGCGCGAATGATTTGGCAAGAATAACCTGATCCAATTCAGGGTAGCTTGATTCTAGCACATTCGTACAGCTCCTGAGGGTTTCATTCAAAAAATATCTTCTCAACATAAGGTATGAACCTTGCAACTTATTATACAACCAACATCTCATCAAGCACTCGCATCGTCGTATAAAAATCAAACCGCGAGTAACACTATCGTTAATCGGCAATGGGCAACGTACTATTGGATGAGATATTAAATCAACCTTACAGCTGGAGTTAGCACGCGATGAGTATTCGAGACACTTACATATCGGAAAAAACCAGAACCCCTACAAAAACATCTCGATGGGAAAGACTCACCCCACGCGAACGTCAAGTTGCGGCTTTAATATGCCAGGAAAACGGCGGCAAGAGCTACACCAACCCACAAATCGCAAACCATTTGGGGATTTCTCGTGAGACAGTAAAAATCCACGTCCGCAACATCCTATATAAATTTAATCTGCACAGCAAGGTTGAATTGCGGCGAACGCTATCTGGCTGGGATTTGTGGCAATACCAATAGCGTACAAACACACAAAGATTAGGGGTGTAAAACTCTTTTCACCAGCGATGTTATGATATACTTGCCTTGAGAGCAGATAATTATAAAGCTGTAAAGAGGACAAGTAGGCGTCGAAACGAAGGAACAGAGATCGAGTGCTGATTCATTCCCCCGTCGCATCACCGGCGGGGAAATTGTTTTATATACAATCTTGACTGATCAAGACAAATTGGAGGTATCCCATATGCTGATGAAAATCGAACTGGTTTACTGCGCCGTTTGACACTACACTGACCGAGCTATCAGTGTGATGGCAGACCTTTTAAAAGAATTTGAATTCAAAATCGAATCAATCAACCTGGTTCCATCTGATGGAGGCCGTTTCGAAGTATCCGTGAACGGTAAACTCCTGTATTCAAAGCTGGAGACCTACCGCCACGCCGAACCCGGCGAGGCGAATAGATTGGTGCGCAACTTCATTAAGGAGGGGACATGACACAACCCAAGAAAGGGCGGGTGTTCTCCGGTGCTCGCCCAACAGGCAGACAACATCTGGGTAACTATTTGGGCGCCATCAAGAATTACGTCGCGCTGCAAGACAAATACGACTGCGTCTACTGCGTTGTCGATCTCCACGCCCTCACCACAGTCGATACAACCGCAAACATTCGATTAAACACTTACGAAATGGTATTGGACTTTCTTGCCTCTGGTATCCGACCGGACGAAACGATCGTTTTCATTCAATCTCAAGTACCAGAAGTCACCGAATTACACACCTTCTTCTCAATGGTGACCCCGCTTGGTAAGCTAACGGACCTGCCAACGTTCAAAGATAAGGTTCGCCAACAGCCCCATAACATCAATTACGGTCTGGTGGGCTATCCAGTCCTGATGGCTGCTGATATCGCCCTGTACAAAGCCGATGCGGTGCCGGTGGGAATCGACCAGGCTCCCCATATCGAATTCACGCGCGAGGTTGTACGCTCGTTCAATCATCGTTACAAGACCAATGTTCTGATCGAACCGCAGATGAAAGCCACCGAAATCCCCAAAGTGTTGGGCATTGACGGTCAGAAAAAAATGAGTAAAAGCTTGAACAACCACATCGAACTTGCCGCTACGCCGGAAGAGACAGAAGTCCGAGTGATGCAGATGGTCACCGACCCGCAACGTTTAAGGCGTTCAGACCCGGGCAATCCGGATGTATGCAACGTGTTCACGATGCACAAGATATTTTCATCGCCGGAAGAAGTGGATAGAATTAATATTGAGTGCCGCACAGCCGAGATCGGGTGTGTTGAATGCAAACGCCTGTTCGCAAAAAATTTAAACAAGCATTTTGAGCATTTCCGTGCTAAGCGGGCTGAAATTGAAAAAGAACCCAATTATATTGCGGATGTACTGAACGATGGTCAAAAACGCGCCAGCCTAATCGCCAAACAGACCATCCGCGAAGTCAAAGAAGCAATAGGACTTCCACTTAAAAACAACGTGTAAGCCAGACAATCAACTGTGGGGGGGATAAATGCCAAAGTGACATTCATCCCCTCTCTCATATCCGTTATCCCCCAATTATTATGAGAGTCGTTCTACAGCGCGTTCAGCGTGGTCGGGTCACTATTGAAGGTCGCACAGTCGCCGAAATCGGACCTGGATTGGTAATCCTACTGGGGATTATTCCTGGTGACGGTGAGGAACAAACCCAATACCTGGCTGACAAAATCGCGAACCTGCGTATTTTTGAAGACCAAGGGGGGAAAATGAATCAATCACTGCTTGAGGTAGGCGGTGAGGCGATCGTCGTTTCTCAGTTCACCTTATATGCCGATACACGCAAGGGTCGCCGCCCGTCATTTACGGACGCCGCACCAGTAGAGATTGCCCAACCATTAGTAGAGAGCTTCGTCGAAATGCTGAACAGTAAGGGGGTCGCAACCCAAAGCGGCGAATTCGGAGCCCATATGCTGGTCGAAATCGCAAATGACGGACCAGTAACTATTTGGATGGAGCGCTAAAGAGATCGATTCGGGAAAAGGTTTACGTTTTCAGCAACCACGGTTGCAGCACCTGTGCTAGCGGGTCATCAGGTTCAGCAACAGTAGGCGGGATGGTGCGATGCAGGCTCTCCAAACTCAGGATTACTTCAGGCACTTTTAAACGCCGCCCGGCTTGCTTGGACGAGCGGCGCACAAATAAAGCAAACTGCGTGCGGTGGCACAACGCAGCCCTGGTCTTATAGCGGATCACAGGCGTTACATCCAGGATCAGGTGTGCCGGATCATCGCGGTTAGCAAGCCGCGGATGGGGATGCCCATCAAAGGCAGCCTGAACTGTATACATCAATGGAGCCTGGTCACCTAAAGAGGTGACAGCCAGGTGGGCAGCTCGATAACAAAGCATATGCGCAGGATGACCATACTCACCATTCGAACCGTGCGTAATGAGAGCATCAAATTGATATTCCCGGATTCTGGCCGCGATCTGCCCTGATAGCATTGCCAGGTTGGTCGTGAAAGGATACAACTCATCTCCGGGACCGACGCTTGGGTCTGCATAAGCGAGGCAGGTCAGACTGATGCCCCCCAGGGCATGGACGGCGCAAGCCAGTTCCTTTGCACGCACATCGCCGAGTTCCTCAACCTTACAGCGCGGCGGTTCACCCAACTCACCACCTTCACCACGTGTGGCGGATAAGTAGTGCACATGGGATCCACTGTGCGCCAGAAGAGCTAAAGTACCGCCAGCCAACATGGTTTCGTCGTCAGGATGAGCGAAAAATGCCAGAATTTTCATGTCCCTACCTAAAAGTTTAGATAAACGATTCGTTCTTAAGCGCCGATAGTCAATTTACCAGGGGTGTGTCTAAAAAACAGCGCAGCGTTGCACCCCTTCCTGCTACGAGGCGTGTACCAGCATGGTACCATAATTCAAATTGCATATCAACATCACAAAAATACCTCGACTTAGAACCTAGGGTACATTTTAGTCCGCCTGACCAAAGAAATCCCTCAGATAATAGGAGTGCTGAGGAAGAAAACCGGTTTAGAATATACAAAGTTACAACAAATAATAAATCTTATTAAAGATCCTGCACGCTAAATGCACTATTCGGTGAAAAAGAAATGGAGTAAGATTCAAATTAGTAAAGCGTGGTATTCTCTATCCAAGGTGGGAGGTACTTTTTTTAATGCGTACCACCATGTTTAAGACTTTGTTCGATCGGAATGATCGTTTTTACATTTTTGCCATCCCCGTAAGGCTTGAATTATTAAAAACATCTCAGGGATTCCCACCTCTGGCCGGAATGATATCAATCAAATTATTTGGATATACTACAAGGAGTAAGAATACATGAACGTTTCGATTGTCCTGCGTGCATTTACCAGTTTGCTCTGGATTGCTGTATTGGGAATGATTGTTCTAGCCGTAGTAAAGGCTTCCAGAGGCAAGACTGTGAAAGCCTTATCCACAGCCATACTGGTCCTGGCAATTTTTGCCGTTATTTTGTCCTCGATCAGCGCTGGATTGGAGTTCGTCCAACCGGAAGAACGGGCGGTCGTGATCTCGGCTGTTGCACCCGCAGGATACCGGGAACAGCCGCTGCAACCAGGTCTGAACTGGATAGTACCATTCCTTGAGAATGTGGTGAAATACCCGATTTCACGCCAGACCTACACCATGTCTATGGTTCACCAAGAGGGGCAGGTCGCCGGTGATGACTCGATCTCGGCGCGCACTTCAGATGGTCAGGCAGTACTCATCGATTCGTCGGTGATCTATGCATTAGATCCCGATCAGGTGATAAAAGTGCACATCGAATGGCAGGACCGTTATGCGGATGACTTGGTTCGACCCTTATCACGGGGCGTTATCCGCGATGCCGTCTCTCAATTCGGTGTAGAAGAGGTATACAGTTCTCAAAGAGCCGAGATGACCAAGCAAATAAACGAGCAGATGAGACTAAAACTGAATGAAAACGGACTGCTTTTGATCGACTTTGTGCTGCGCAACATCACATTCTCATCTGAGTACGCCGCATCCGTTGAAACGAAACAAATCGCGGAACAGAAAGCCCAACAAGCCAGATTTATTGTCGAACAGCGCAAACAAGAAGCCGAACAAGCTCGCCAGGTCGCCCAGGGTAAGGCGGACGCGACCGTAATCGAGGCTGAAGGTCAGGCTGAGGCGCGCTTGATCCAGTCCGATGCCGAATCAAAAGCCCTGCTGCTGATCCAAAAAGCCCTGACAGACAACCCGGAATTGCTGACATACACTTACATCACAAAACTGGCACCGGGTGTCCAGGTTATGCTTGTGCCCAACAACGTGCCTTACATCCTGCCAGTGCCAACAATGGAGCCGGCGTTAGCGAGTGACATTGAATTGGCGCCTACCGTAATTCCCACTGCAACCCCATTGCCAACTCCCACACCAACGGCAACTCCTTGAGGAATCATGAACCAATCTGCTGACCCACCCTCCGGGCGACAGATTCGCCTCACCAGCCTCTCAAGCTGTGCTGGCTGAGCGTCTAAACTAAGCGCAGAAGCGTTGGCGCAGGTACTGCGCCCAATCCAAGGCATTTTCGAACCCGCAGATTTCCCGGACTTGCTGATCGGTATGGGTGAAGCGGACGATGCGGCTGTATGGCGTATAGACGAGCAGCGCGCTCTGGTCGTCTCAACCGATTTCTTCACACCGGTTGTGGATGATCCCTACGACTACGGCGCTATTTCAGCCGCCAATTCACTCTCCGATGTCTACGCCATGGGCGCAAATCCCTTTTTGGCTTTAAACGTGGCTGCATTACCGCCCAATTTGCCAATTGAGATCGGCGCCGAGATCCTGCGCGGCGGTGCGGAGAAGACGCGCGAAGCCGGGGTCGTTCTGGCTGGGGGACATACTATCCAGGATAAAGAACCGAAATACGGCTTGATTGTGCTCGGCTTTGCCGACCCGAGACGCATGCTGACCAAAGGTGGCGCTCATGCGGGTGAAGCCCTGGTGCTGAGCAAACCCATCGGTTTCGGCACAATTACAACCGCTTTGAAGAACGGTGTTGCCGATCCGGCAGATGTCGCTGAGGCCGTAGAATGGATGAAGCGCCTCAACAAAACTGCCAGCGAATTGGCATTAGATTTCGGCTCATGTGGGTGTACGGATATCACCGGCTTCAGCCTGCTCGGGCATGCATATGAGATGGCCTCCACATCCCGGGTTGGTTTTCGCTTCCTCTATGACAAAATACCCATTCTCAAAAGTGCAAGAAAATACGCAGCAGAATGGGCGTTCCCTGGAGGGTCTTACGATAACCGCGCGTTCTACAGCGACAATATTAAGTTCGATCAGAGAATCGACGAAACCTCCCAAATGTTGTTGTTTGACGCCCAGACCAGCGGTGGGCTGCTGTTATCCATCCCAGCAAAAAATTTAGACCCAATGCTTGATAGAGCCGCTCAATTGGGACAAGCTTTATGGGTCATCGGCGAGGTTGTGGAAGGCGAAGGTATTGAAGTCGTCTGAGGAATTTCACTCTCGCCGCTCTGCGGTATATTCAAGCAATGGGGTAGTGGCCGCTTCACAGCCTTTAGCTGTGGCTGCCGGTTTGTCAATCCTGTCCAAAGGGGGCAACGCCGCCGATGCGGCGGTAGCGGCTGCGGCTGCTTTGAACGTCACTGAACCAGGTTCTACCGGTCTCGGCGGCGACTGCTTTGCCTTATATTACGACGGCACCTGCGGAGATATCAGCGCTTTAAATGGGTCCGGGCGCGCGCCGGCTCGGTTGACACTCGATTTGCTGCGCAGCGCAGGCTTGGCGGAACTATTACCTCCCTTCCACCCGTATACCGTCACAGTCCCAGGTGCATGCGCCGGTTGGTGCGACCTGGTCAAACGCCACGGCAGCCTGTCGATGGTTGATATCCTGAACCCCGCTATTCGACTGGCAGAAGAGGGCTTCCCGGTCGCACCCATCACGTCATATTTCTGGCAGCGCGGCGTAAACGAGCAGTTAAAAACCGCGCCCGGCGGTCACCACCTGACCATCAACGGTCGTGCCCCGCGCCCGGGCGAAATCTTCCGCAACACGGACCTGGCGCATACGCTGCGCATCATAGCCGAGGGTGGGGCGAAGGCTTTCTATCAAGGTGAAATCGCTGCAGCGATCGCAAACGCTGTCCAGGCTGCGGGGGGTTGTTTGGCAGCGGAAGACCTGGCAGCCCACCACAGCGCGTGGGAAGAACCGATCAACACAACCTATCGCGGTATCCGAATATGGGAATGCCCCCCCAACGGTCAGGGTTTGACTGCCCT
>Ga0114922_10005680_pt1 | contig 11492 bp, 9 predicted proteins | sample AartaG_FD_100975 | JGI IMG/M metagenome (GOLD analysis project Ga0114922, IMG submission 100975) | Deep subsurface microbial communities from Aarhus Bay to uncover new lineages of life (NeLLi) - Aarhus_00045 metaG | ecosystem: Environmental > Aquatic > Marine > Oceanic > Sediment | place: Aarhus...
ATCACCTAAATTTAAAACACCCGCAGTAGCTATTTTAATAACGATGATTTTAACCATAATTCCATTAGCATTATATTTTTTTGGAAATATATCTACTATCGCAGATGCTACCGTTTTTGGAGTATTAGTTACTTTTTTCCTCGTGAATCTAAGTCTTATAGTTTTACGTAAGAAGAAACCCGAGCTAGAGCGACCTTTTAAGCTAAAACCAAATATTAAAGGACTCCCAATCGTTGCATTATTAGGATGTATTGCTTGTTTTGGATTACTCTTTTCATTTGCAGATTCAAATGGTCTCTTGACGATAATAATTCAAGGAATAATTGTTATTTGTGGAGTAATAGTTTTCTACGCCATGAAATTGTTGAGAAAAAAGTCATAGATCATTTAAAATCAACCATATTTTTCATTCCACTTTTTTTGTTTTTCTTCACTATCCCCTTTCATTTTGCAGGTCTTGTGAACTTGATCTTGCATTTCCCATTGTTTTTCTAATTCGTCTTCGAGATCCTCCCTCGATCTGCCATTTTCCTTATCGGATTGTTTCTTATCTTTACTCATTTTTTCTCCCATTAAGCGTCTAAATAGTCATATAGTTTATCTATCTTAGTATATCCCGTAACCTCATCTCTTAAGTAGATTTGGAAGGGTAAGTCCATATTTTTATAAGGTTTTAGTATATTGAGTAGCGTAATGTGTTCTGGTTTTTGAAACTCCTGTTTGTATTCTTCCCCAACACCTTCAGAATATTGATACTGTTGAAGGACAAAGTTCCCACGGAATATATTTTTTCTAAGATATGAAATAATCTTATCAATATCCTTGGGTTTCATTAAATTTTCCACATAGGTAGTTCTTATTTCAAAATCGATATTCTCATGGTTATTAATAATAACAAATGATTCAGTGATATGATCAGAATTTACTTGATTTCTAGTAATTTTAGCTAGCCTTTTATTATTGAGCGGACCTTTAATATCTAAAGCAACTCTGTTGATGAATGGGATTAGCTCTGTAATAATTTTTGGATTGGTGCCATTTGTGTCTATACTAATGTATTTCCCAACATTCCTTATTTCTTGACATAGTTCAAGTAAATCCTTTTGAAGGGTAGGCTCTCCTCCAGAAATACTCACGCCACTTACCAACATGTTACTTTTAATTTGTTCCATTAATTCGGGAACATTGATCTCTCTCCCCACCCCCTCATGAAGAAGGTATTTATTGTGGCAGAATCCGCAACTTAAGTTACACCCTACAGTAAAAATCACCATAGTTGACTTATTAGGGATGTCCTTCGTTGAAATATCTACAATTCCGCCAACTCTCATTGATAAAAATTTAATTTGTGTTTTATTGATAATTTAGAGATATTCCTCTCTTATTAATTTTTCAACCGCACTTAAAGGTAATGAAAAGGGTTCGATTGATTCCATTTTGAGCGATGTAAGTGCCGCAGAAAATCTTAAAGAATCTTCCGGGTTTCTGATTATTCTCGATCCTAAATAACTTATGAACGCAGTATCCCCTCTACCAGTACGTCCTACGCTGGATTTATTTTTCCAAGGAAAAAAGTATGTCTTATCTTTAGTGCTCAGGTTAATCCCTTTTTTGTGCGTGACAAGAACTTCTTGAGGTCCTAAATTGGTTAGTTGCTTCCCAGCTTTTCTTATAGATGATTGGTTTGTGAGGACTTCAGCTTCGGTTTCGTCTAATTTTAAGTAATTTACTTTAGATATTATTTCAACCTTTTCTTTCTCAGATAGCTTGAAATATTGCATTTTATTATCCTTCAATCCTCTAATAAAACCTTGAATGTCAAGTCCTAACTTACCATAATATTTCTTGTTTAAATATTCGAGCAGGTCTAAATCAATTTCACCAGCAATTATCGGGCCTATAACGAAGAATGACGTACTAACATCGGGGATTTCTTCTTTTTTAAAAGCACCCGCAAAACCTAAAGGCTCGTAACTTCTATATTCCATATTTTGCGACGAATATATATTCTTTAGTCCGGATGTTTCTTCTGCAGGATACGCAAAGTATCTTACACCATTTTTTTTGAACGAATCCAAAATAGGAAAATCTTCATTTTTTAACCTCGTTATTATCGCTAATTTCAAACCCATCTGACTACCAGCTAAGCCTCCGTAATAGACAGCACCTCCAAGTACGGATTTGCTCGCTCCGTCGATTTCTATGATATCCTTTGCTATATGCCCAAGTAATACGATATCAAACTCAAATACTTCTTTGACCATAATGAATGGTTTTAAAATGAAATTGTTGTTTAAGAAATTATCTTTTTTAATTTATAATGGTTGAAATTTAGATTAGATTGGAGTTAGTAAAAATGTCCAAAAAGGATAGTGAAATTTATAGGAGAATAATTATCTGATAGTCTATAAAATTTAATTTATTTTTTTCAATCTTTTTTTCCTCTCAGATTTGTGGTAATATTGTTTTACAGAGGATAACTAAAAGAAATATTTAAAAACGGCTTTATGTGCATATCCGAGATTAAGTCATAATTCTTAAAGAGAGAGATACATTTAATAAAATAATGAAGAAAGAACGGAAAAGATCGTTTTTAAAGAACCTATTATTCTTCATGGTTTTTTTAATTGGCACTGTATTCTCTATAATGTTTCTTGTAGCCAGAGAATTTGAGAACTGGGTAGAATATCAAATCTCTATTAGCATAATGGTTACGATAATATTCTTTATGGGATTTTTTTTCTTTTCTGCACTACATTATGTAATCCGGAAATGAAAATCAAAATTAAGTTTTGTTAACAGATTTCATAATGGCATTTGTGAACGCCTTAACTAGTTTTATGGTAAGCGACGCATCCATTCGAATATATTTTGCGACCTCAATTTGAATGGTATTTACGTTCTTAGCCTTTAAAAACTGATGAGTAATGTACCCACCTGAATATGCTAAGCTAAATTCTGATTCTGCAAATCCATTATCAATACTGAAATATTTTGAAATCTCTCTTTCTAGATGATAACATCCCCAGTATTTTCCACATGCATCACTCGTAGTATCCTGAATAAGATCAAGCGTTTTACCGAAGATGTGACCAAAAATTACATCAGGATAGTTTTTATATGGCCGTGTAAACCCATGGAAATCTATTACCAATGCTTTTTCAAACTGAGCAAGGCACTTTTGAGAGAACTTAAATAATTGGTCGTGAAAAGCGTGAAAGATACCTTTTGCTTCTTCAGATGATTTGTTTAGAGCCGAGGGCGAGTGAAGAGGCCGGTTTAAATCTAATTTACTTCTGTGAATTTTATTTAAAATGTAGTAAATATTAATTCCTTCTTTTTTTAATTGATTGATTATTAATTTAGAGATAAAAAAAGTGTTCTTATCGGCGATATTTGAGCCTGCAATCTTATCTGGTATCCTTTTGGGCTTTTTGTAACCTCCATGAGGGCACGATAAAATCACTGGCGTGGTGCCTTCAGCGAATTCAAAATATTTACGAAAATCCATTCAAGATAAAAAATTATTATCGAATTATAAAGTTTGATAAATAATTTTAAAGTGGATAAACTTAGTCATATCAAAGTTTTTTGAAGACTTAAACCTTCCTAGAATTATTTGTCGGCAATTATTCTGAGCTTTCTCATTGGGTTATAAGTGTGAATCATTATTGACTTAATAATTATTTTCGCAATGTTTTTTATGTTTGTTAATTTTTATTTATTACAATTTAGTAAATAATAACGTTACCATTAAATTGAGGTTAAGGATAGATTGACTATTGATGACTTAATTGGTTTTTTAAAGAAGAAGGGTTTTAGAGATACTTTAGAAGTCTTAATGAATTCTAAAGGGCATAAGATTGACAAGCACGCCTTTTATAGCGAATTAAACAAATTTAGCTACTACAATTCGTATTTTCGCGTCAAGGAGGATTTAATCGAACGAGGCTTGATTACAATCGAGCTGAACAACAAGAAGAAATTCGTTAAACTAACACCTAAGGGTTTAGATGTGTATAATAGGCTGGTAGAAATTAATAACTTAATTAATAATAAGTAGAAAATACCTTACACATTTCTTAAAACTCCAGTAAAAATTTTTTTATTCTTTCTTTCTTTTTTTTAATCTATAGAATCTTTTAAATTATAATTAGGAGTTAGAATATATTGATTTTCAATAAACTAGTAGTCGGAGCTTTAGCAACTAATTGCTACATTTTTGGCTCTAAAAAGACAAGTGAACTTGTTATAATAGACCCCGGTGGAAACGCAGAAGTAATTATTAAAACTATTGAGCAAATAGGTGGTAAACCCGTAGCAGTGTTGTTAACCCATGGACACTTCGATCATACTACAAAAGTTGGTAAAATTTGCCGTCATTTTCAAATTCCATTGATGTATAATAAAAAAGAATTCGATTTCGGGACATTCACTCAGAAAAAGGCTGATAGATGGTTAGTAGAAGGGGATGAGATCAACATTGGAGAATTAGTTCTTCATACTTTAGAAACGCCTGGACATAGCCCTGGTTCACTATGCTTTTATTCTACAGATGTCAAAGAATTCAATGGTAAGAAAATTGACGGAATATTATTTTCGGGTGATCTGATATTCCAGGGGAGCGTTGGGAGATCTGATTTTCAAGGCGGTGACCAGAAACTTCTATTTTCAAGTATTAAGGACAAAATAATGAATAATAAAGAGCTAACTGATAACTTTATTGTTTGCTCCGGGCATATGGGTTTGACTACGATCGGGGAAGAAAGAGCTCACAATATGTTTAGAAAGTATTTCCTTTAATTATTTAATATAATAAGTAAGTCACGTTAGGACTATAAAGAAGAGTTTTACTTTAGGATAATTAGAATAAGTTGTTCCTCTAAAGCAATCATAGTTTCTCCCTTCGAAGTTTCCAAGCGTATAAATTTCAAACCCCCTTCTTTTAAAGCATTGACTACTTGTTTACCCTTTCCTATTAACGAAGTTACATAAGCAGAGATCTCTTCGCTTATTTCAATCTCCATGTTGGAATCTATTGGTAAGCCGCTTGAGTCACAAATAATAACACCGCGAATGCCTTCTCTTTCTTCAAAACGACGGATGATTGCTTTTACTTCTTGTCTATTAATCATATTCTAATTTTCACCAATCAAATGTTCTTTGTATTAAATTTAATTTTAATGATATAAATATAATATATTCAGTATTTAAAAAATTATCATCTTCTTTTAATTCCTTTAATAAGCTATAAATAATATGTTGGTATTTTGGACCACAGTATCAAGAATAATAACAGTAAAATAAATTTAAATTACTGTGAAATATATATATATTTAAGAATTTATCTGTACTAATTTAGATAAGCTAATTCAGAATTCAAACTGATAGTAAAAAAATAAAGAGTAGCGATACCATGGTAGACAAAAAAGTAATAGAAGGGAAGCTCGCAGAGTTGTTCGACATCGTACCGGAAACAGAAGGCTTAATCGCAGCAGATCTTGAAGGAAAAGTTATCGTAGGACAAACTATAACCGATATGGATCACAGTGGAATTGCCAAAAAATGTAGCGCAATAATAAAAGAATCTAATGGATTAGGTGAAAATACGGGAAAAGGAGCCTTAAAATCTGCCACTATCGAAATGGAAAGCGGTTATGCTGTAATTGTTGGTTCTAATACGGGAATATTAATTGCTTTAGCAGGTTTAGACGGGAAATCGTCTCTAACGCTTCTTAAAAGAAATTTAGTTTCAATTTCAAACTTATAATTTAATTTCCTCTTTTTTAAAATAAAAAGGATAAAAGAAATTAGGATGTTTTTTAGTCCTTAAGACCTTTTTCTTCTAACAAAGAATCTAAATCTGTCTCTTTTTTGTCTTTTTCTTCGATTTCAGGTTTTTTAGATTTCTTCTTACTAAGTTTTTTAGGTTTCTTAGCTGGAATTTCTTCCAACTTATCTTCCAAATCCTCAGAAGGTAGGTCACTTACTGATACGTATTTCCCTTTCCTTGCTCTAGGTTTTATTGGTTCTTCGAATGGAGTTTCGATTTTCTTGATGGTTTTTCTAACATAAAGATACATAACTGCCCACACTATCACGAAAATACCAATCATTATCAAAGTAAAATAGCCGAAAATTAAATCTTCAAGAAGAGGGGCGTAGATGTCAAACATTTCAGAGGATTGAAAAGTTACTTCTTCTTGAGTTACTTCGTTTCTTGCTTTTATAGATACTAAAATACTCATCTGATCGATTGATGTGATGTCTATTTTTATCAAAATCAAGGTAGTATCTCCCGGTTTAAATTGTGCTAATGCTAAATTATCTATCTGCACAATACTATATGGTAACGCAGGAGAGATATCTATAGAAATATTGGGGATTAAGACATTTAGTTCTGAATCACCTATATTACTTAAAGATATCTGTATCGTCGAAGGTTTGTTTTTAAACATCTGATCTACGTTTGAGATTATCCGTAATGATATGTTGTTAGAAGCTTTAAACATTGATACCGTGATGTTATGCGAAATTCCTGAAGTATATTGATCCCCTTGCCAAGTTAGCCGAAATTTGAATTCGTCTTCGCTTGGTAACAAATCGTCGGTATCGATTTCAAAATTAGTTGTTCCATTAATACCTGAGATTTGACTCGAATAGTTCTCCCATAAGTCATTGTTTAAGTATTGGATTGAGACATTTTTGTTAGGGATTTCATCTCCAAGCTCAGTAGTTAAAACAGAACTAATATTAAATTTTTGACCGAAAATAGGCGTATTAGGAGTAATATCAATATTTGAGAATTCGCTATTTATTTTCAAGGAGAACGACGCAATGAATTGGTTATAACTGCTAACGTAATTTTTATCAAATATATTAATTAAAAATGTAGTTTGATTTGGTAAGTACATACATTCGTCTCTCTCAAAAGGTTTTAATATTGAAGCTCCTGTAATGTCTCTGTCTAATTTCAAAGCAAGTAAATAGCCTTCAAACTCTGATTGTGTACTATTTATAATTAAGGCATACTCGTTACTCTCAAAAGTATCAACTTCATGACTTTCTCCGTCGTATTCAAGGAAAACGGTAAACTTGGTCTTTACTCCTCCCTTTCGTATTGGTGCATTAACACCCTGCCAAAAGCCATTTCCAAATAAGGTGGGTATGGTAAGATCAACAAAGAACTCTTGAGAATCATCGCCGTTGGGGTCAATACTAGGATTTAATGTTTTAATTCCCGTAGTTTCTTCAGCAATAATCCATTCTTCATTAACTAACGATACCAATTGAACATTGATTTTTATTTTTAATTCGAGAAATCCATGTAAATTACGAATTCGCGTGCCAATTCTAATATCCTCGTTAGGGTTCAAAACCGTTTCGTTCTGCAAAAAAGTTTCTACTACAATCGGTATTTCCTCTTCGTTAATCTCGTAAATAAATTCTTGATCGATGTTAGAGTCATTAATAGCGTAAAAATTAGGATAGTATTGATCATCTGTAACATTAACGGTGCCAATTAATATTGAATATTCGTCGAAAACTCTATCTACAATTCCATCTAGGATATTTTGGTCAAATGCCGGTTCATAAAAGAAATCGTTCATATCAATATCGTAAGTATCGATGTATAATTTAAGCTTACTACATCCAATCGAGGAGCCGTTCTCCCAGAAGAAACCTAAATAGTAATTTCCAAGAAGAGGTGTATCTTGGGTAACATCTAGAATTGTTTGGTTGTTAAAATCATAAATGAGGCGAGTACCATCGACTACTCCCGTTCCAGAATTCATTTCAGCTCCCGGAAATTTAGTGCTATTATCAGGATAAAATAAAATAACATTTGCATTTCCCGTAGAAGGCGGTATACCACCAGGACCTTGAATGTCTAACTTAACAGAAATATTATCCCCATACATAAAACCATTTGTTTCCCATAATATGTCGTTATAGTTGATGTAACTATGCGTTTTATCAATGGCATTGCTACTTGTTAAAGCCAGAGAATACACGCCGCTTATGCCGCCGATAATGTCGTTAGGGACAGCAGTAAAATCGTAGGAGGGTCTGGAGACCAAGCTACTTTCTCCTCCGGTTTCGTTCAATACTTCTGCATAAATATCATCATAATTAGGATTTGTCAAATTGTGCGCACTGTAATCGTTTGGATACACAAACCAAAAGTCTTGGAAACTCCACTCGTTTAGGTTAGGATCTGCGAGATTTAGCGTGAAATTTAACTGCCATTCAGGAGCAATATCATACGATACGTTATAATAACTATTTGCGTTTTCTACCCAGTATGCCTTTACGGTATAGCTTACATTGAATTCAAATCCTTGGATGATGCTTGTATTCCAAGAAAGGTCTATTGGAAAATTATACGATCCGTCATTGATAATTGGAGTTGTAAAGCTGCTATTCCAATGACCTAATCCCCATGTTAATGATGAGCTTTCATCATAAGGAGGATCGCTAATAATACTGTTGTTTAATGACAGACCTTGGATTTTTAATGTGTCCTGACTATCATAAGGGTTTGTAAAGTCTGAAGGCATATATGCTCTAGTTACATTCAATTTAAACGCTGCAGCGTCTAATTGTTCCGAGAGGTATAGTGGAGATGAAGGAACTTGTTTTTTAGCAACATTCCACGTAGATCCACTGTCATCAGAGGTTCTTAATTGATGGTCTAACCTTGAATCCGGATCACCGTAAGTTTGTCGAGGTATCGTTGCTAAACTGTAAATCTCCTCTGTACGATTTGATTTTATCACTACGAAATAATTGGAGAGTTTTAGGTTCTGAGTATTTGCAAGATTAAATTCAAAGTATGTTAAGGAATCTCCATGGTATTCGTTAAAACCAACTATCTTAGAATCGATTAGTTTAGCACCATCTGGTTCTAAATTATTCAAGGCTAAATTTACTTGAGTCCGTGCTATGGTAGCGTTTGCTTCATACAAGGACATGTTTAACTCTGCGTTCACAGCTTGGTTTAGGTCTAGCGTTCTAATCCAGGCGTAAAAACCGTTAATCGAAGAATCTTTTCCCTTTAAATCAAACTCTAAAGCTACGTGTTTGCTATCGGTAATTGGTACGTCAAATCCATATGTAGATGCCAACTCGAATTCTCTTAAGGTAAAGGTAAAATCAGTAGAATCGTATTTTTGGAGGTAAAATTGTATTTGACTAATATCAGAGGCATTAATGTAGTTTAGATTTTCGTTAACGAATCGCTCTTCGAAGTGTTGAGTGCCTAAACTGTAATTTACAAACATCCTTTCAGTTACATTTATCCAAATAGAGTCAGAGATATCAAACATTTTTAAAGTTAAAAAGGCACTACTATTAAGGCTACTCGAGAATTTTGAAATTAAACCTAATATCAAGGATTTATCAAAATTAACATCGAATAAAGATCCATCGTAGATTGTACTCGCAAAATTTGAGGAAATTGTAAAATTCAGTATACCACCCAAAGATTTCAATTGTATATAGGTAGCTAGGTTGTCATCGACTAAATCATTAAAATTTTTCGAAGGAGGGTCAATTCCCGTATTAATACTCATAGACGAAGTATCTTCATCGTAAATGAATTTTATAAAATCATCTGCATACAACGCGCTGGTATCTTCAATTATATGATTTGTGGTGAAGTTATTCTGGAAAGTAAAGTCAAAATCACCATGTGTAAGGTATGTTGTATCCGTAGTTGACATAGAAGGAATGTCGAATGATAATTGATTATTATTATTAGAATAGGAACTATTTAAAGCGTAAATTCTAACATCTTGATTGTCCCCTGAACCAGTAATATAGTAATCTGTTAGATAGGGGTCAATATCAGACGATATAATGTTGTTATCGTTATTTAACCAATTTTGGTCTTGGTTATTATTTACATCAAAATTAATATTACTTAAAAGCTGAATATTTACTAATAGCATAGAAATCATAAATATGCTGGCCACTATAATTCTTTTAACATCCTTTTTTCGTCGTTTAATCAAAAAAACCAACCGTAATTGTCAATATTTTAGTTATTAAATAATTTAAGAATATTAAAATTTGCCAATTTATATTAAATTTATCCGATAGATTACTTAATGACAAGATATTAAGAATAATAGTATGATAAAAAATAAATTGTGAATATGGTTAAACTAGTTATGAGTGAAAAATTAATTATAGATAAAATTGAACAAGAAAAAGAAGATTACATCGAATTCTTCAGGAAACTTGTCCAAAGCGACTCTATAAATCCACCTGGGAACGAAAAAAATGTCGCTTTAATTATCGAAGAGTTTTTGAAAGATAAGAAAATTAAAACCGATGTTTTCCCTTTTGGGAATAATCGCGCTAATTTAGTAGCGTATTTAAATGATTCTTTTGACGGAAGAAATCTGTTATTTAATGGACATATGGACACTGTTCCAGTCAGTTCAGAAGAGGATTGGAAATATCCCCCATTATCGGCGTTTATGAAACGTAATAAGCTGATGTTTGGTAGAGGTACTACTGATATGAAGGGTGGATTAGCCGCTATGGTAATTGCATTAAAAATAATAAAAGGGTTAGGCATAGAAGTTTCGGGAAATTTGATTTTAAACGCTGTTGCCGATGAGGAAACGGGGGGAAATTTCGGGACAGGTTGGTGTGTAAATAATCCTTTAAAAGAAATAAAATGCGATTTTGCAATAATTGGGGAAGCTACAGGTCTTAATCCCCTTCCAAAAGCAATACTTGTTGGGGAAAAGGGACACCTTCAAGTAAATATAACTACTAACGGAATTTCTGGTCATTCTGGAATGCCTGCAATGAGCAAAAACGCAATCTATATGATGAGCGAGATTATTGAGAAATTAGATAAACTCGATGAGTATCTCCCTAAAACTGAACCCCCAATGAAGTTTGATAAACTTAAAAAGTTAATAGCAGTAACCTCTCCAAGCGAAGAAATTTTTGAAAGAATATTGAAAGAACAACCTGATCTAAACGGCGTTCTGCAAACTCTAACGACTTTTTCTAAAGCGTTAACAATGATTAAAGGAGGAATCAAAGTAAATGTAATTCCGGATTCTTGTGAGGCAGTTCTCGATGTCAGGCTTTTGCCGAAACAAAAGAGTGTCCATATTATGGAAGCTCTAAAAAAATTGATTGAAGTAGATCTAGGATATGCCGTAAAAGATAAAACAAGTGCAATTTCAAATGAGATATTTGTTGAGCTACTAAAAATTTCCGATTCTGAAGGGTCATATTGGAGTGATTGGGAGGAATCTACTGATCTAAAAGAATTTTATTCTATAGTTGAAACGATATACGAAAAGAAACCTTTTTATTTTCTATTACCTGCCTCTGCGGACGCTCATTTTCTACGAAACAAGGGTTTTTGTCCTCAAACAATTTTATTTGGCCCTGGTCGAGGAAGAACTGCCCATGCAGCTGATGAATACATCGAAATCCTTGATTTTATACGAGCTATTAAA
>Ga0114922_10005681_pt1 | contig 11492 bp, 13 predicted proteins | sample AartaG_FD_100975 | JGI IMG/M metagenome (GOLD analysis project Ga0114922, IMG submission 100975) | Deep subsurface microbial communities from Aarhus Bay to uncover new lineages of life (NeLLi) - Aarhus_00045 metaG | ecosystem: Environmental > Aquatic > Marine > Oceanic > Sediment | place...
ATTTGAGAAGCCGTCTTTTCCCGCGCTTCCTGGATGATCTCCCGGCCCCTTTCCTCGGCCTTTTTTATTTTCTCTAGAGCATCAAACGTTTCATTGTCAGGATTTTTTTTTGCCATTGCCAAAACCTTTCCTCAACCTAGGGAAGGACTGAGGGATGGAGATAATACGCCTTAAAATCGAGTCTCTTCCTTCTGATTCCTTTCTCCAAATCCTTCAACGGGGACTTGTAGTCAAACAAGGGAGATTTGAACAGCACCACAGCACCCGCTTTGACAATATCATCCAAAAGAGAAAATTGATTTCCGTTATCCCAATGGAGAACCATGTTGCTGCCAGCTGACTGTGCTGAGAGGACGATATCCCTAATCATGGACTGATCTTCTTCCCCCTCTAAACTCTTATTTGTGATATGTATCCAGGCACCGTTTCGCCCCAATTCCGAAAGCTGTGCCTCGAGAGGTCCATGATGATAGTAGACCAGCCAGCTTCCACTCTTCGAGCAGTTGTAAGCCAATCGGGATATCTTTTGGATGTCCCGCTCTTGTTGTCTGTTGGTCAGATGCAAGTAAACACCGCTTCTCCCCGCATTCATTAAGTCCGAGAATGATAAAGTGTTTTCTGCTTCAGCTTCCAGCTTTCCATTGATCAAAAAGGCCACCACAGCATTCCCTTTCCTCGCAGCAGCGTTGATGAGATCTATATCCAGGATATTAGAGCGTGATTCATCAGATGTGTAAAGATCAGCACCTTGGCTGGTGATCCACTCTAACTCGAAAGGATCAAACCGGCCGGTATCGATCAAACGGAAACGATATCTTGTATCTCGAAATTGGCGGACTGCGTCAAGAAGTGTGGAAAAGTCATACTGATCATCCCTTACCGTGATATTCTGTTTTTTCTTGAGAAGGGAAAAAAGTTCAGATGTCTTTTTGGCCGGAACAGGCTCCTTTTCTTCTTGTATTTTGTTATCCATCTATCTAATCTTTTAGGAGAATATTTGGCTAAATTTGAGTCCCATAGTATGGCATGAAAATCGGGACAAGTAAAGCGCCTTGCAAAAAAACCCCCCTTCTTTTATCATCACGGAAGGACTGTTCTAAATGGAAAAAAACATCGTCCTGTTTTCTGGCGGTATCGACTCCACAACAGCCTTGTATTGGTCGATTCAACGCAACAAAAGAACCACCGCCCTAACGTACGATTACGGGCAGAGAAACGCGGTGGAAATCTGGGCAGCACAGAGAATAACAGATACACTCAAAATTCCCCTCAAGGTCCTCCACGTGGACCTCGAACAGATAGGCGGATCTTCCCTGACTGATCCTTCCGTTTCCCTCCCTCAATTCGATCATTTCGCGCAGATCAAAGCAGGGCTTCCCACGACCTATGTTCCTTTCCGGAACGGAATTTTTCTTGCTATGGCCGCTGCATGGGCAGAAGCAAAGGATATCACAGGGATTGTTTGTGGGTTTAACGTCATCGACTCCCCCAACTACCCAGACACTCGAGAAAACTTCGTGAACGCCATGGAAAATGCCATCAATTCTGGTACGGGCGCGGCCATGGGAGGAAAAAAAATCCACATCCTCGCTCCATTCCTGAATAAGAGAAAATGCGCTATCATAGAGGAAGGCCTTTCCCTCGGGGCAGATTATTCCTATTGCATTTCTTGTTACAGCGGTTCTGAAATTCCCTGTCAGAAGTGTTCCTCCTGCTTGATCCGTCAGAAAGCTTGGAGAGAGACCGGAATAAAAGACCCACTATTGGTAAGATTGGAAAAGGAAGGTAAATTATGAGTTGGATACTGAAAGTCCGGGATAAATTCCAAGCTGCACATTTTTTGAAAGAGTACCAAGGCAAATGCGAACACATGCACGGCCACACTTTTCATGTGGAGGTCCAGATCGACGTGAAGGAACTGGATAACTCAGGCATCGGCATCGACTTCGCAGAGATCAAAAAAAAACTTGCCGCGATTCTTCCTGACCACACACTCCTCAACGATGTGTATGACTTCAATCCCTCAGCAGAAAATCTTTCCCATCAATTTTTCCAGGAATTGAAAAAAGAATTTCCGGTCAAAGCAATCACGGTTTGGGAATCTGATGATGCATCAGCCACGTACTCTGAAGATAAATGAAATCTTCCCCTCGATCCAAGGGGAAGGACTCCGACAGGGCGAACCGACTCTTTTCATCCGCTTCTCCGAGTGCAACCTGAAATGCGCTTTCTGCGATACAAAGTATGCCTGGCGTACGGGACAAGAAATGACGGTTGCACAAGTTTTAAAAAAAGCCCAAAGGATCCAGGGCTCTTTTCCGGCCGAGTGGGTATGCCTCACAGGCGGGGAGCCCCTTCTGCAGAATATCGGAGGACTGGTGCGGGCCCTCAAGGCGGAAAACTTCAAGATCCAGGTGGAAACCAATGCTACGATCTCCCCGGCAGTCGGTGTGGACTGGTACACCATATCCCCCAAACCACCTGACTATTTTTATCAACCTGAATACATAAAAAAGGCCAGAGAAGTGAAAATAGTGGTGACCAAAGGACTCGATCTCGCTGTTTTAAAAAAACTCAGGCAGGATTTCCCCAAAAAAATACCGCTCCTCCTTCAACCTCAATCCAGCAGCAAATCAAGCGGCAAACATGCTATAAGGCTCCTCAGGCAAACCCTCAAAGAAGGGATTAAAAATGTCCGATTGACCGCACAAATTCACAAAATCTTCGGATGGCGTTAGATATCATCCTTCCATCTGTTTCCCCAAGCGGAAAATAAACGATATCCGGATCGCGTTAAATATACCCCGACCAATATGATCAAAGCGCCGACAGCCTGCCAAAGACCAATCCTCTCAGCGATAAAAATATAGGCAAAAATAACGGTAAGAATCGGGACAATATTTCCGTATATAACAGTTTTGCTGTTCCCGATCCTCTTGACAGAGGAATACCAGGCGACATAGCAGACTGCCAGAGCAAATATACCGGAAAACGCAAGGACGGCCCAAGCTTTAAAGGAAATCTGCCCGAAATCCTGTCTGGAAAATGCCTGAACGCAAAAGGGAAGATAAAATACTGTTCCGACTGCCAACGTGAGAGAGGACCATTTAAGGGGCGTTATCCGACCCAACAGAGGTTTGGAAAAAACCGTATAGATCGCCCAAACGAGGTTTCCGCAAAAAATCATCATATCTCCTCTCAGATTTTCCCACGAAAACACGAATGTCCCTGGCTGCTTGGCAATCACAAGATAAAAACCCACAAAAGACAGAGCGATACCAAACCAAGCTGCCCAATGGATTTTTTCATGTTTGAAAACCGAACTCAACAAAGCGACAGAGGCCGGAGTCATGGCCATGATGATGGATGTATTGGAGGCCGTGGTCAGATTGATACCATGAATGAACAATAGCTGGTAAACCGTATTGCCGATGATTCCCAAGACCAAGAGCTTCCAGATATCTTTTTTTGGAACACGGATACCTTGCTTGGTAAAAAAAAGAACAATAACCAGAATGATAGAGGCAAAGGTCATCCGGATCCCGTTGAAGGCCAGCGGGCTGAATTCATTCAGTGCGATCTTGATAAAGATAAAATTGATGGCCCATATCAAGGTTACCAACAACATAAAAAGATCGGTCTTACCTAAGGTTTCCTGGTTTTTCATGGCTAGTCGAGGGATAGTATGCCCGGTTATTTCCTGTTTCTGGGATAGTGCGCCTCTACGGTGGACATCATCCCTCCTCTAGGATTGAATTCACCGATAATAGACGCACGAACCGGTCGGCAGGCTTTGACAATATCATCAAGGATACGATTCACGGCGTTTTCGTAAAAAATCCCAAGGTTTCTGTATCCCAACAGATACAATTTGAGAGATTTCAGCTCGAGACAGTATTTGTCAGGTGTATACCGGATCTCGAGAACGCCAAAGTCGGGAAGAGCTGTTTTGGGACATACGGATGTGAATTCGGGAATTTCGATTTTAATCTCATAATCGGGAAACTGATTGGGAAACGTTTCGATCGATGGAAGTTTTTTTCGCAAACCGGCTTTTGCCTCTTTTTCCATCGTGAGGGATATGGCTTGTTTTGTATTTTTAGTCTTGGGCATTTTATCCAGTATAAAACATAACGAAAACCAGGGCAATTGCAATCTATGATCACATCTCCAATCTTTCACTAATTTGCCCTGCAAGAGGTTATGGACATTGAGGCAGCTTTGATGAAATAATTACTTGATTTTGGTATAATTATTTCCTCGAAAATCGCAAGATGCCCCGCATCCTTTTCGAAAAGAGCTTATTGTAGCGTCAACGCGGTATCCCTTTGCAAGTGAGGCTTAACAAAAATGGAGAAAAACCAGGATCTGGAAAAATACGCCAAAGAACTTCAAAAACAGATCATGAAGCAGGTCAAGGAGAAGTACAGCAAAGATGTGATCGATCATTGGCAGAACCCGAGGAACTTCGAAAAAATAGACAGTGCGGATGGCAGCGCTCAAGTGAAGGGGTCCTGTGGTGACACCATGGAGATGTTTTTGAAAATGAAGGATGGGGTCGTCGAGCATTGCACCTTCCAAACCGACGGCTGCGGCACAACCATCGCCTGTGGGAGCGTGGCGACCGAACTTGCGCAGAACAAATCGTTCACCCAAGCACTCGGTACTGTCTGTGCAGACGAGATTCTCAAGCAACTGGGAGGGCTACCAGAAGAGAATGTCCACTGTGCTCAACTGGCTGCCGAAACACTGAGGCGTGCCCTGGCAGATTATTTATATCAGAAAAGGAATCCCTGGAAAAAACACTACCGGAATACATAAGCATCGGAAGAACGACCCTTCGATGGAGTAAACCATGAAAGAATGTCAAGAAAACAACAATCTCCAAAATTGCAACTGTTCGTATGAGCCTTGCAGCCGCAAGGGCATCTGTTGCGAATGTCTCCAGTATCATTGGCGCATGAGAGAACTCCCGGCCTGCTTATTTCCCGATGATGTGGAAAGGACTTATGACAGGTCTTTGAGACGATTCATCGAGATCTACCAAGACAAGGTGTAATGCACATTTATGGACCTGTCCCATCGAGGCGACTGGGCTATTCCCTGGGAGTCGACATCCTGCCATTCAAAACATGCTCATTGGATTGTATCTATTGTCAATTGGGTGCCACAGATAAAAAAATCATCCGGCGAAAAAAATATTTCGATGTCGGAACGATCCTAAGTCAGATAAAAAAAATTGCCGCCCTAGAAAAACGAATCGATTACATCACATTTTCAGGCTCAGGTGAACCCACTCTTAATGTGTTCATCGGGAAACTCATCCGGGAAATCAAAAAAAACACCTCGATTCCTGTCGCCGTTCTCACCAACGCCACCCTGCTTTCCCATAAAAGCGTACGGGATGCTTTGTCCAAAGCAGATTTGGTCGTCCCCTCATTAGATGCCGTAACGCAAGAAATTTTTAAACGAATGAACCGACCTCATGCTTCCATCAAAATCCGATCAGTTCTCGAAGGCTTGAAATTTTTTCGCCGAGAATTCAGCGGACAGATCTGGTTGGAGATTCTATTTGTCAAAGGCGTGAATGATTCCCCATCCCATCTAAAAAAACTCAAAAAAGCCATCTCCGAAATAAAGCCTGACAAGATCCAACTCAACACGGTTGTCCGCCCCCCTGCAGATAAGACTGCTCTTCCGTTGAACTCACAGGAAATGGAGAAAATCCGTAAATTTTTCGGTAAAACGGCCGAAGTCGTGGCGGAATTCGATAAAACCCAGCACAGGCCGGTTTCCCAAGACCTTAAAGACGCGATCCTAGCGATGGTGGCCAGAAGACCTGTCACCCTTGCGGATATGAGCAAATCTTTGGGAAAACACAAAAACGAACTGATCAAATATTGCGATATTCTCCTCAAGGAGGGCAAAATCAAACTTGTCATCCACGAAGGCAAAAAATTCTATGAGCCCGATAAACAAGAAAATATGCCACATTCTGCAAAGGGTAAAAAATGAAAACCATCAAAGATTTAGATTCCCAGGAGCTTCAAGATCTTTTGATTGATGCTGCAAAAAATTGGCTTGCTCATGATGGTCTCTGGTTTAGAGCCGTCGAGGAAAAATTTGGGATGGAGACGGCCTTGGAACTGGATAAAAGAGCCTGGGAAAAATTCACCGTGATAGAGGCAAAAAGGATCATGAAAAGGCTCGACCTCTCGCCAGAAGGAGGCATCCCTGCTCTTATTCAGGCCCTCAAATTTAGACTATATGCTTTTATCAATGTGCAAGAAGTCCTGGAGGCAAATGAAAACCGGTGTGTTTTCCGGATGAATCGTTGCCGGGTTCAGGAATCAAGAAAAAGACAGGGTTTACCTGATTTCCCATGCAAATCCATCGGTATCGTGGAATACAGCGGTTTTGCCAAGATCATCGATCCCAGGATCCAAACACGCTGCCTTGTGTGTCCGCCCGATCCTCATCCCCCCAATGTTTGGTGTGCCTGGGAATTTTTCATCCCAATGTAAAGTTTTAAACAGGATTCTGCAATAATACCCTAAAGGAGTCAGAATGTTTGATAACACGAATTTCTCAAGAGCTAAGAAATTTTGGCACATGGGAATATTCCACGATTGGACGGAATCCAACGTCCATGCCATGAGCCATGCCCTCCACTACGGGACTTCCGTTTTCGAGGGCATCCGTGCATATCAAACGGCTAGTGGTCCGGCTATATTTCGTCTTTCTGACCACATCGATCGACTCTTCTACTCCGCATCCTTGTTGAGAATGAACATTCCTTACACTAAGCAAGAAATTTTCGAGACCATACAACTGGTCGTAAAAGAAAATCAACTGGATTCGGCATACATCCGCCCTCTCTTGTATTATTCCTACGGGAATTTGGGCCTTGTTCCTAAGCATTCTCCAGTCGAGCTTATGATCGCAGCCTGGGAGTGGGGCGCCTATTTAGGGGCCAAGGCTGAGCAAGGCATCCATGCCTATATTCTTCCCTGGCGACGAATCCATCACACCCAGTTCGACATGAAGGCCAAACTCGGCGGTTTGTACATCTTGTCAACCATTTGTGGCGTTTTGGCCAGGGAAAAGGGATATGACGAGGCGATTTTTTTGAATCTCGAGGGGAATGTCGCAGAAGGCCCCGGCGAAAACATCCTGATCATTAAAGATGGAATCGTGAAAACCAATGATGTAAACGAATCGGTCCTGGAGGGAATAACCCGCACGAGCATCCTCAAAATCGCAGAGGACATGGGTATCCGCACTTCCATTGGCCCGATCACCAAGCAAGATTTTTTCACGGCGGATGAAGCCTTTTTTTCAGGGACAGCCGTGGAAATCGCCCCGATCACACGGGTCATGGATGATTCCGAACAAGACGAATCTCCCAAAGAATACACGATCGGCTCGGGGACAGAGGGCGAAATCACCACAAAGATAATCAGGGTTTTTAAAAATATAGTTGCGGGCGAGAATAAGAATTACAAAACGTGGCTGACATACGTAAAGTGAATGGGAAAGAGCAAGATAAAGGCACGGACCGGATTTAAAGCCAGGGCAAAGCGTCACATCCGGAGTCATATCTTTTATTTCCCCTCGGACACAAAAGGACTTAGATCCTTGAGAAATGAAATGAAATTTAAAAAGGTGGAGATCGATGAAAATAATCTTTAAACCAATCGGGATAGTCCATTCTCCTTATTCCCAAAAAAAAGACATTAAAAAATCTCAGAATATCGATCCGAAAGGATTCGAGACCGTTCGGGGAGAACTGGAGATTTTCGGAGAATTCGCCGAAGGTTTGCAGGATATCGACGGATACTCTCATATTATCCTGATATTCGCTTTCCACAAAGCCGGAGAGAAAAAGCTTTACGCCCATCCCCCGTTCGATGACAGGAGGAGGGGTGTCTTTTCCACCAGAAGCCCGAACCGGCCCAATCCCATTGGCCTTTCGATACTTCGGCTCATCAAGAGGGACAAAAATAAATTGCAGGTCCAAGGAGTGGATATGCTCGATGGGACACCTATCTTGGACATAAAGCCCTATACACCCAGAGACCAAAAACCCTTGGCTCGATTCGGCTGGCTGGAGGAATGGTTAGACTAGATCGGTTCACCCGAAGGGTAAAAAACGTCGATGAATATAGAAAGATTCTTCTTGAAAAGTTTTTTCAAGAATGTCAGGATGAGTTCCTGACACTGTTGAAATAAAAAAGCATCGACGTTTTTTATGAATAGTTCAGGTTAAAAGGAGGACGAATAAAATGAACAAATATCTTTGTTCTGTTTTATGTCTGCTGCTGATTCTCTCTGCCCCGATGATCCTACAGGCCTCTAAAATATTTCCTTACGATTACAAGGTCGTGGAGCTTGAGAACGGATTCAAAGTTATCTCCATCCCCCTTCCCAACCCCAATATAATTTCCTATTATACCATCGTTCGATCCGGATCACGAAATGAGGTCGAGCCGGGAAAATCCGGGTTTGCCCACTTCTTCGAACACATGATGTTCAAGGGCACCGAGAACATGTCTCCTGAGGAGTACGACAATTTTCTCAGTGAGATCGGTGCAGGAACCAATGCGTACACCACGGATGATTACACCTGCTATTACGTCGTGTTCGCAGGAAGGGAAAACTTGGAAAGCGTGGTCAAGGCCGAAGCTGACCGGTTTATCAACCTGTACTGGGATGAGGAAATGATCCAAACGGAAGCAAAGGTTATCGAGGGCGAGTATTACGCCAGCGTTTCCAGCCCATCAAGACGCCTATTTGAACTTCTCAGGAATACGGCTTACGAAAAACACTCCTACAAACACACCACCCTCGGGTATCTGGACGACATCCTGGATATGCCCAACCAGTTCCCTTACAGCCAACTGTACAAGAAACGCTTTTATGCACCGGACAACGCGATATTGCTTGTGTGTGGAGATTTCGACCATGATCAATTGATGACCCTCGTGAACCAGCATTACGGCGGATGGGAAAAGTCCGACTACACCCTGGTCACACCGGAGGAACCAGCTCAAACCCAATTCAAAAGAGCCCAATATGACTGGCCTACCCAGACCCTTCCATTGCTGGCCATCGGATTCCATGGACCTGCCTATTCGGACGAAAACATCGACAAGGCCTCTCTCGACTTGATGGCGGAAATCGCTTTTTCCCGCTCATCCGAGCTCTACCAGAGACTTGTGATCGAAGAACAAAAATGCCAGTCCTTGGGCGCCAGCTTTGCGGACAGGCGAGATCCCTATCTCTTGACCTTTAACTCTATCGTTAAAAATGAAAAGGACCTTGCCTATGTGGAAGAAGAGATTTTCAAGGAGCTGGAAAGGCTAAAAACGGAGCCGGTCTCTGAGGAAAAACTGGCCGATATAAAATCCAACCTCAAATACTCGTTCGCTAACTCCTTGGGTACCACCGACGGTGTCGCGGGATCTCTTGCCTTTTACATCAGCCTAACAACAGACCCGGGAAGCGTGAACAACATGTTCGATCTCTTCGAGAAAGTCACTCCTCAGGATATCATGGCTATGGCCAAGAAATATTTCAAAAAATCAAACAGCACGGTGGTGACCCTGGCAGGAGGGGAGACCCAATGAAAAAAACAAAAATCCTTTTGCTTATCGGAATCTTTTCTCTGGCTATTTTTATGACTCAGTCTTGCACAAAAGAAACGGAAGGAAAAATGAAAACAGAGTTTCTCCCGGTCGAGGGGAGCCCAATGATCAGCTTCCGGATCTTGCTCAACATCGGTTCTGCCAATGATCCAACAGGGAAAGAGGGTCTTTGCCAGCTCGTATGCAGCATGCTGGCAAACGGAGGAACCAAAACCCTGTCCTTCAAAGAAGTCCAACAGAAATTCTATCCGATAGCTGCAGGAGTTGGCCTCAGCGTGGAAAAAGAGATGTCTGTTTTCACCGGAACCATCCATATCGACAACCTGGATGAATATTATGCCATTTTCAAAGAGATGCTGCTTGATCCCGGATTTCGTGAAGAAGACTTTATTCGGCTGAAGACCAACCAGCTCAACTTCTTAGAAAAAACTCTGGTAGGAAACATGGACGAGCAATTCGGCAAAGAAATCTTGAACCTGATGATGTATGCCGACCATCCTTACGGTCACCACGATGCAGGAACCGTAGAAAGCGTAAGAAGCTTGAGCCTAGATGATGTCAAAATCTTCTATCAGGAACATTTCAAGCGGGGTAACATCACCATCGGACTAGCCGGCGGCTACCCAGCTAACTTACCCACAAAAGTCGCGGATGATTTTTCTGTTCTTCCTGAAGGATTCGATCCTCAACTGGGACTGCCTGTCCAACGCATGCCTGAAGGGCTGGAAATCGTGATCGCCGATAAACAAACCCCTGCCACCAATATCTCGATGGGTTTCCCTCACTCCATAGGTAAGTCTTCCGATGACTTTTTCGCTCTTTGGATCGCCTGCTCTCACTTCGGGGAACACCGGCAGAGCCTTTCCCTTCTCTACCAAAAAATCCGGGAAGAACGCGGGCAAAACTACGGAGACTATGCCTATGCCGACCATTTTATCCAAGGACGTCGCAAATTTCCTGCGACTAATAATTGCCGCCAGCAGCAGTATTTTTCGATCTGGATTCGGGCGCTGGCTAACTCCAACCGCCACTTTGTCCTACGGCAGGCTCTCCGGGAGCTAAAAAAACTGGTGGAAGAGGGAATTCCAGAAGAAAGATTCGAGCTCGTTCGCAAATACCTTCTGAACTACACCAGACTTTATGCTCAAACGCTCGGAGAACGGCTTGGTTGGCAGATGGACTCTCACTATTACAACTACCAAGATTTTTTGACAGAAGTGCAGGAACGCCTGCCCAAGATCAAACTGGAGGATGTGAACAACGCCATCAGAACCTATTTGAATTCCGAAAATGTCTATATCGCCATCATCACGCAGGATGCCCAAGGATTGAAGGATGCCATTGTCGCCAACACCCCATCTCCGATAAGCTATGCCAACCCGAACATGCCGCAGAGAATCCTGGATGAGGATCTGGCTATCCAAACTTTTCCACTGGATATCCAGCCGGCGAAAATCCGCATCGCCGAAGCTTCGGACTTTTTCCAGAAAACAGGAATCCCGAAAACAGAGTGAGGGGCTGATCTGGATTAACCGACCGAATACGATAATTCAAAAGACGTGGCGATAAAGGGGGCAAGATTGGCTCCAAAACGGCTGGAACACACTCCTGATAAAGGTTCTCCAGGGCAGCGGGGGTTGGGGTTATTATGTCCGGTTCGTGGACCCGGAGAGTCAACTGCTATGGATAACCGAGGTCGAATGACAAAATGCGCTTGAAAATTGCATTTCTTGGGGATAGCTTGACAGAGGGGATCGTGGGCGCCTCCTTTTTTGACATACTCGCTAAAAAACTTCCCGAACATCAGCTGATAAACTACGGAAAAGGCGGAGACACGGTGATCAG
>Ga0114922_10005682_pt1 | contig 11492 bp, 8 predicted proteins | sample AartaG_FD_100975 | JGI IMG/M metagenome (GOLD analysis project Ga0114922, IMG submission 100975) | Deep subsurface microbial communities from Aarhus Bay to uncover new lineages of life (NeLLi) - Aarhus_00045 metaG | ecosystem: Environmental > Aquatic > Marine > Oceanic > Sediment | place: Aarhus...
AGAGATTCCCTTGATCGGCCTGGCCGAATGCTGTGGTGTGGCAGTGGTGCGCGAGTTGCTGGATGAATACCCTGAGGGTGCCTACCTGGACGGGGTGTCGTACCACTATTACTCGCCATCGGGGTTGAATATGAACGCGGCGCTCAACCGGGCAGAAGTACTGGCTCCCTTTGGTCTGCCGATTTACCTGGACGAGTATGGTAGCCGGCAGTATCAGAGTGAAGGTACAGCCGGTGCTCTGTGGCATAGCTGGTCGCTGACGACTTTGTGGGAGGCGGGCATTGCACCGATTCAGTATCCCATCAGCGAATGGCCGGTGGGCGAGCCCTACAACAGCATGGGATTGTTCGAGGACTGGCGTGGGGATTGGGCGCGCAAACCCGCGTACTGGGTCTATACCAACTTTTTTGCCCATCTCGGGGGTACCGAACTGATTTCCTATACCGCGCCGCTCCAGTTGGACGCAGTGGTGGGGCGACGCGTGACGGCTGGAAGCGAGGCACAGGTTGCCTTCTGGATCACTAACCTGGCAAATGCCGAACTGTCCGACCGGCAGTTCGTTGTCTACAACTTTCCTGCCAACGAGGCGACGCTGCGCGTCTACGACAACCTGGTCGGGCCGGAACCGGTGCTGACGGAGACTGTCATTGGTTCCCCACTGATCTTTGCCGCTGACTTGCCGGCGTACAGTTCCCGTACTTTCGTCCTCAGCGCACCAGGTGCAACGCATTTCGGAAAGCGCATCGTACCACGCCACGGTTCTCACTTGCCGGTTGTTTTGCAAGGGCCTGGGCTATCCTGGCGGGGGTATTCGCCAGATGGGGATATATAGGGGGCGTTAACGTGAGAGACCGTACCGTAACCGAGATCACAGAGAAGCTAAGGGCGCTCCGGGATAGGCGCGGCGAGATGGTGACTAAAGACTTTTGGCGCAGGGAAGAGCTATACGCCGGCAAGTATCTGAATGAGATTTCAGACATTGTTTTTTTGTCCACCAACGGATACGTGCAAGTGCGCCGTAGTGGGAAATGTCTTCCCCGGTGCGTCGCTCTCACCAAAGATGGCCAGCCACGATTTCGCCAGAGATGGCTTTCTTGCTGCCTACGGCCTGGGTATTGCCGAGGGGCGACGTATCACCGATGCCGAAATCCTTGACCTGGCTCCCACTATTCTTCACATCATGGATGTTGACGTTCCTGTGGGCATGGATGGTAAGGTGCTCAGCGAGTTGTTCGAGGAAGAGTCTGAAATGGATAGAGATGTCTGCTATCAGGATCTTGAGCTCCTCAAAAGGGACGCTGTCTCGGCAGCGTTGTCTGACGAAGAAGAGCAGATTCTGAGGGAAAGGTTGAGGGGACTGGGCTATATAGACTGATGCTGAGTGCGGTCTGCATCTACTCAAGTGGAAATCATCGAGGGAGATAGATGTCAATTAAGAAACTAGTGCGTCTTTTTGCCTGGCGCAGTTGGGGACTCATCCGCTATAACTCGATCTGGCAGAACGTGGCGGCACTGTTCTACATCGGGCTGGCGCGCCGGTGGTTCAGCCTGGACTATATTCGTGACGTTGGGATGTTTCTCATCTTCAGCCTGACCGGGACGGCATACGGCTATCTGGTTAACGACCTGGCCGATATCGAGCTCGACCGGCGGGCCGGCAAGCCGAACGTATTTCACGGTATGAGCCGTACCAAGGCGGCGTTGGTGGTGGCGGGGGTCTTCGGCGTGATGGTGGTTTGTGGTTTGCCCTTCGTCCGCCGGCCCGATTTCTTGCCCTTATGGATCGCCTGGGTACTGGCGGCGACCTTTTACTCGCTGCCGCCAGTACGGTTAAAGGAGCGGGGAGCCCTCGGTCTGACCGCCACAATCATTGCCCAGCAGCCGATCCCTGCCGCGATGGCCTTCGCTGCGCTGGGCGACCTACGCACGTGGGGGGCGCTCAACTTCATTGCCTACATCACCCTGCGCGGCATCTGTTCGGACGTGGGGCATCAGATGCGCGACCGGGAGGGGGACGCGGCTGCCGGCGCGACCACCTTTGCCGTCCGTCGGGGCCACGCCGCCATCGCCCGCCTGTATGGCCTCAGCCTGGAACTGGAGACGCTCTTGCTGGGCGTTGTTCTGGTCGTCTTGCTGGTAGATGTGCCACCTGTCCATCTGGGGGACTGGTCAGTCGCTCCCGTCTGGCCGTTGCTGATCGCCTACCTGGCGCTGCTGCCGTTCACACTGGGGCGTGCCTGGGTGCGGTTGGCGCGTGGCGAGTGGGTCGACCCTTACGACGCATCCACCGAAGGTCCCCCGCGCGACTTGCTGCACCTGATTCACCATCCCTTCCCGACGGTTATCCTGCCGCTCTATCTGGCTGTCTGGTTGACTGTCTGCTACTGGCCCAACGTCGTATTCGTCATCGGGCTGGTCTTGCTGTACAGGCTGTACGACCCTGTCCGCTGGGCGGGGGCCTGGCCTGTGCGGGCACTGCTGGCCTGGCTGGGAAGGCAGGGGTGGTCGTGATGTTTGATGTTGTGATCATTGGCGCTGGACCGGCTGGCTCGTCGACTGCCCGAGAGATCGCCCGTAGTGGCTGGCGCGTCGTCTTGCTGGAGCGCGGCGCGTATCCCGGCCAGCGCAACGTCTGCGGTGGGAGCATCGAGGGCACGGATGCCGAGGAGATGGGTCTGACAGACGACCTGATCCACAAGCGGATAGTGCGCCGCGAGCACTACTTCCCCTGGGGTGTTACCACGGTCACTAGCCCTCACGTCACTACCCTGCGGCGCGAACTGGACCGCTGGTTGGCCGAACAGGCCGTTGCCGCCGGTGCAGAACTTTTTACCCGTACCCAAGCCCGCGCCGTCATCCGCGAGACAACCGGGCGGGTGGCAGTGACCGTAACCGACTTGGCGACTCATCGTGAGATCACCTATCATACCCACCTGGTCGTCTTTGCCGATGGGCCGAATACGCTGGCCCCACGCTCCGGAAACCTGGGCTTTGTCCGCGCGCCGACCACCACTGCTGTAGGGCTGATCTATGAACTTGACTGGTCGAACACGCCATTGGATCACTACGAAGTTCACCTTGGGGCTCGCTTCAGCCCATGGGGCTATATCTGGGTCTTCCCCAAGCGTGACCTGCTCAACGTCGGCATCACCATCCTGCCCTCGCGCGGGGGCAGTCGCCTTATAGAGGCACGGCTGCAGGCCTTCATTGAGAGCCGACCTGACCTACGTGAGCGTCCGATCGTCCGTCGTGCCGGGGCTCACATCCCGGTCGTTCCCGCAGCACGTATCCACGATGACTCGATGCTGGCTGTTGGAGATGCAGCGGGAATGGTGGAGGCACTGACCGAGGCAGGTATAGCGAAAGGTGTGGTGGGCGGTCGGCTCGCCGGTCAGGTGGCGTGTGAGGCCCTGGCGGCGGGTGATCTCTCAGCGGCCTTTCTATCGCGCTACCAGAGCCGCTGGCAGGCTACCTCCCGCTATCGAATGATTCGCTTCCAGTCGCGCATTACCCGCGCGCTCTTGCCGTTCAGCCGGCTCGATGGGAACTTTTACGCCAAGGTGATGCAGGTTATGTTCCTGGGTGGCCAACTGAGCCGCTGGCAGAAATTGCGTCTGCTGGCTTATCCGATATTGAAACTACACACTACACGCAACACGTAACACGAATCTGATGATAGAGTTTGTCTTGTATCTTGACGAGATCCAGGGGGCGCAGCGCGACCAGGCCGGTGGCAAGGGCCACACACTGGCCCGGCTCTGGCAGGCTGGCTTTCCCGTGCCGCCGGGTTTTGTTGTCACGACCAACGCCTACCGTGTGTTTCTCGCCGCCAATGGCCTGGACGATCTCATCGCCGACGCTTTGACGGATGGCGACACCGCGGCAGCCTCGGCGCGCATCGGGGTGGCTTTCGAGGAGGCGGAGATGCCGCCTGCCATCGTCGCCGCCATTCGCGATGCTTACCTGGCGTTCGGGGAAGGTGAGGTGGCGGCCCGCTCCTCGGCCCTCGCTGAAGATGGTGCGGCTGCTTCCTTCGCCGGTCAGTATGAGACCTCACTGGGGATTGTCGGCGGCGATGCTCTACTGGCGGCGGTGCGCCAGTGCTGGGCCTCCCTCTGGAGCGAGCGGGCGCTGGCCTACCGCCGCCGCCTGGGCTTTGAGGGCGACGCGCTGGCGATGGCCGTTGTCGTGCAGAGGATGGTACCCACTGCTCAGGCTGGCGTCGCCTTTACCCTCGACCCCGTCAGCGGCCGTCGTGACGTGGTCGTCGTCGAGGCCGTCGCCGGGAGGGGCGAGGCGATGGTGAGCGGCCGGGCCACACCGCACCGCTACGTTGTCCAGCGGCGGAGCGGCCATCCGAAGGCCCGTGTAGAAGAAGGTGTGCTCGACGGTGACCGGCTGGCGGCTGTTGTCCACCTGGCGCGGGAGGTGGAGTCCTGGGCGGGCCAGCCTCAGGACGTGGAGTGGGCGCTGGATGAAACTGGACATGTGCATTTGCTTCAGGCACGACCGATCACTGCTGCGCCAGGAAACCAGGTTTTTCGTGTAAGCAAAACGGCGCGAAGCGACGTAAGCGAAGTCGCTTCTGCTTCGCCCGAAGCGACAAAACCTGGTTTCTGCGAAGGCGTCACTCACTGGACCCGCGACAACGTTGGCGAGGTGCTACCCGATCCGGTTACGCCGCTCAGTTGGTCGGTGCTAGACCCCCTGGGCAACTGTTCTTTCGCTGGTGTGTTGCAACGCCTGGGGGTTGATGATTACCCCAACGCAGGTCTGTTTGGCCGCTTTTACGGGCGGGTCTACCTCAACCAGACCCTCTTCCAGGGGATGATGAGCCGCTTTTACCTCTCGTGCGCTGGCTGGCGAGCCGCCCCGCGGATGGCACTGATGGCTCTGCGGGCGTTGCTGTTGTTGCGTCGCCTGCCTGTCGAGAGCGAGGAAGTCATCAAGGCGATCCTGGAGCAGCGTCGCTCCGAGGATGATCTGGACCTGGCGGCTTTGGCCCCGCCGGACGTGCTGGACCGGTTGGACGATTGGCACCGCCTGGGCGCTGTGGCGATGGAGGTTCACCTGGCCGTGACAGTTATGGCCGAGTTGTTCTACCATGCCTTGGACAAATTACTGGCCCGTTGGGGCGACGGGGCGGCCACCGCCGCCACTCTCACGGCCGGGCTCACGGGGGTGCGCAGCGCCGAGGCGGGTCAGGCCCTGGCTGCCCTGGCTCAACAGGTCTACCAGGAGGAACACCTGCGTGCTCTGGTGCTGACGACGTCGCCCGAAGCACTTCCAGCTCGCCTGGCCGAGACGGAGGTGGGCCGGGCGCTGTGGGCACGGATTGAGGTTTTCCTGGTCGAACACGGCCACAGCGCGGCGCAGGAGTTCGAGTTGGCCGCCCCCCGCTGGCGCGATGATCCGACGATCATCCTGAGCGCGCTCCAGGTGCAGGTGCGGGCTGCTGATGGGGGGGGCACTGCCGATCCGACCGCTGCTCGTCTGGTGGCCGTCGCCCGGGTCGAACGTCGGCTGGGTCCGCCGAAGCGCTGTTTTTTTCGCCGCCTATTGCGCTGGGCGCAGGTCCTCACCGTTGCCCGCGAGAATCTCAAGTACCACTTCGTCATCGCCCATAGCCGCCTGCGCGATCTCTACCTGGCCCTGGCGGCATGGCTCGTCGCTGCCGGACGGCTGGTCAGCCCAGAGGACATCTTTTTCCTGACCGTCGAGGAGGTCGCGGCCTTGCTCGAGAGGAGGCTGACGTCTGGTGAGGGCCGGGAGCGTGTAGCCGAGCGTCACCAGGCGTGGGAGGCCGACCGGCGGGCCGTGCCGCCTTCGGCTTTCGACCAACTGACCGACGGTCGGCTGCGTCCGGTAGCGCCGTCCGTCGTACCCGGCAACGACGGCGGCCAGTTGCTGCGCGGACTGGCTGCCAGCCCTGGCTCATACGTCGGATGGGCTCGCGTCCTGCACACTCCAGTAGATGGCGCTGGCCTGGAACCGGGCGAGGTGTTGGTTGCACCGGCCACCAGTCCTGGATGGGCGCCTCTACTCTTGGCGGCAGGCGCGCTGGTCACCGAGATCGGCGGCACGTTGTCCCACGGCGCGATCATTGCCCGTGAGTACGGTCTGCCCGCTGTGCTCAACGTTGCCCAAGCGACGCGCCGCATTCGCACTGGTCAACTAATCCGTGTGGATGGATCCAGAGGCACGGTTCAATTGCTTGAGAATGTTGAGGAGTCATGAGCAAGACGCGAACAAGTGTTGGTATCTACGGTGCAGGGCCTGCTGGTCTTGTGGCCGCTATCAACCTGGCTCGGGAGGGTTTCGAGGTTCATCTCTTTGACCAGCACGGGATTGGTGGAAATCCTGAGTGGCATCCTTCCATCCAAACGACGGTCCTCAAGCCAGAGCGAACCTGGGAATACATCGGCATTGATCTTTCCGATTGCTTTCGTCAAGTGAACTTGGTCACGTTCTATCGTTATGAGCGCAAGAAGGTCTTCGCGCTTGAGAATATGTATGTCTGCGAGCGCGGTTCCCGAAAGGGATCGCTGGACACCTACTTATATGAGAAGGCCACCGGCGTAGGGGTGACATTCCACCCTTCAGGCAAACTTGACGTTGACAGGCTGAACCCTTCTCGGGATACCATCGTTGCCACCGGCCTTGAAACCAGCGTTTACCGGCAGTTAGACATCCCCTACGTGCCGATATATGGCTACCGGGGAGTGAAGAAGACCAAACGCGGCGTGGGTCTGATTTCATATATATCCAAATGCACAAACTACGATTTCGCATACCTGGCAGCGGATCGCGGATTGCTCTTCGCACTCCTGTTTTCGCGTCAAGGGCTTGCTCGGGACAGTTTAGACGAGTTCCAGCAGCTTTTAAAGGACACCGAGGGGATTCAGTTTAACAAGTGGACCTACTCGACGGGTGCTGTTTCCACCAAGGCGCAGTTGTTCCACAGGGGGCTGGTACTTGCCGGCACGCTCAGCGGCATGATCGATCCCTTCCTATTGCACGGGATCAGCGGTGCGCTCACGTCGGGGAAAATCGCAGCGCAGGCGTTTGTGGACCGTGACGGGGCAATCCGTGAATTCCGTCGGCTTGCCAGGAACTTTGAGCTAAAAAAAAGATTGAAGGCGCTGTCGGTACGGTTGCCTTTGAAACAAGTGATGCTTCCGCTGATGATGTTGGTGGATAGCCGCCTGCGCGGCGTAGGATTCGTTTAGAAAAAAAGAAGGTGCTATAGAGTATGAATCATTACAAGGTCATTGTGATCGGTGCTGGTGTCGGGGGCCTATCGGCGGCTGCCTATCTAGCTAAGGCAGGTATTGAAACGCTGGTCATCGAGCAGACCCCTTTTCCAGGTGGACGTTGCTACTCCAGAGTGATTAATGGTGCAGAGTACGATATTGGCGCGCTCTACATTGGGGATCGCGTGCCACAGATTCTAGGGAGCGTGTTTGGGATTGATTGTAGATTCAAGTCATACAGGATAGGTATTAGGATCGGTGATTATCTTGTCTCAGTCCCGTTTGACCGACGCACACTGCGCGAGTTGCGCCAATGTCAGACCCCCTGGAGGGACATTCTGTGCTTCTTGGCAAAGGTGCCAAGGCTGTATCAGCGATCCTACTTTAATTGTCATCAGTCAGTCGGTGAGGTATTGGAATCCTTGACAAGCAACGATGTCATTCGTCAAATAGGGTATGTGCTGTTCGGTGTTTCGGGCGTCAGTCCATATCGTTTGCCACCCCGCTACCTGGGAATGGGAAGAAGCGCGGTTGGTGTCATTTCGGGCAATCCCGCGCGTTTCCCTGGTGGCAACAGGCAAGTCGCGGACCTGCTCGTGAATTTTATTCGCCAACGCGGTGGGCAAATTATGTTTGAGGAGAAGGTAGAGCAGATAGTGTTCAAGGACACACTTGCTCGCGGCATCGCAACGAACCGTGGCGAGTACATGGCGGGTTTTGTAATTAGCAATGCTGACATCAAGACTACAATTCTGTCTATGACAAACCGTGAAACGTGGCGTGAGGCATATCTCGCAGAGATCAAAGCGCTGAAGCGACCACTACAAGTCGTGAATGTTTTTCTTACCATTTCGCCGTCACAAGAGTTCCTGTCTGAGTTTGGAGTATTCTTTATGCCAGAATATCCCATTGGAGGGTTTGAGTTGCTTGAAGCAGGTCAGTTCCCAGATAAGTCTATGTTCGTCCTCAGTGTCCCAACGAATCTGGAGGAGGATGTTGCCAAGTGCCACCGAGCTACTCTACAGTTCTACTATCCCAGGGGAAGTGTCATACCGGAGGCATTGAACCGACAGGTGTACCGCGTCATGAACGATGGATTGAACAGGCTTTTTCCTGGGTTGTCGGAACGGGTGATTGACTACGCCGTCTACGATCCTGCAAGGTACGAACGAGAATTTGGCTTTAGGCCCTTCGTGTTTGGTGTGTCACCTGACCTGGATAACAGACGATTCCCACGGCAAACACCCGTATCTAACTTGTTCTGTGTTGGGGATTCTGTGCATCCGGAGATGCCATCTGTACCACAGGCTATGGAATCTGGGATTCGATGCGCACGGGAGGTCCTTGGGCAGATTGCTGGTGATTAGCGTCGAGACCTATTCCGCCGTTGGAGCGAATCGGAGAGGATAAGTAACGTTGAGCTACGTGCCTTCTTCAGCTATGGGACCGCAGTGCTTTGTCACCGGTGAGCAGATACCCAGACCACTGGATTCAGTAGAGGATGGCGTGCATTGGCTGCCTGGAGACAAATTCTTCGAGTGGTGGTATTTTGACGCCCATTTTGATAATGGGTACCACTTGGTAGTGGCTTTGCATACGGCACTTTTTAACGTCATCAGTCGCCCTGCTGTCATCGCCGTTCACTTGTACGGCCCGGGTGGACGGAAGAAGGTCGGGGTGACAGCCTTCAAGTCTTCCGAGGTTAGCAGCGCTGTAGGACAGTGTGATGTGAGGCTAGGGCCTTCTCGTGCGTGGGATGCAGGGAATCACTACGGCGTCTACGTCGAACAGGGCTCAATACGGGCCAGCCTTGAGTACCATAGAGAGATAGAGGGTTTGCAGATCGGGACAGGTGTCTTGTTCGCGGATCCTGCCAGCGAACAGTCATTTCACTGGATTGTTCCCTTACCGCGCGCCAGCGTGTCAGGCTGGCTCCAGATAGGCGAAGAGCGCACAACTGTGAGCGGCATCGGCTATCACGATCACAATTGGGGCAACCTGGATCTATGCGAAGCTCTTCAGCGTTGGACCTGGGGCCGTGTGACAGCGGATGCGTACACAATGCTCTTTTGGGATCTTCTCGGTCGCGGAGCAGCCAACTCACGGGCGACTTCTATTCTCCTATGGCAGGGACCCGAACTTTTGCTCAGCACGGATCAGGTCAAGTTCCATTCCACCGCGCCCAAGACCGAAGGACGAACACTTGAGCACATCGCGTTGCAGGTCAATGGCAAGCTGCCTGTTCAAGCTGTTCTACGCGCGCGCCGGGTGTTGGATGTGATTGACTTTGCTCAACCGCAGTCCAGGTGGAAAAGCGCCCGGTGGGCAGCGGAAAAGATATACTTTCTTTCTGAAAGATTGCCACTGCTAGGCCGGTGGGTCAAGAAACGGATAGGCCATGGCACTTATCGCCGTACGCAAGCGAGTTGTGAATTGACAGTCGCAACAGGGCGTCTGCGCGGACAGGCGTTCTACGAAACTATGGATTTCAGCGCTGTGAGATTGAAATGAGCCAACGCGTGCTTCTCTTTCCCAGCTACCGTGGAGGCGGTTTTGGTCACGTAGGCCGCTGCCTGGCCCTGGCCGAGGAATTGGCCCGCCGGGGGTGGGAGGTTGCCTTCGTGCTCGGGGGACCTCACGCTGACCGGGTGGCAGCGGCTGGATGGCCTGTCTTTCGCCCTCCGCCACTGCCCCTCTCCGCCTATCTTCGGCGACGGCTAGAAGCCGCTCTTGGTCGTTTTCGGCCTAGCCCCGTCTACCTTTTCTTCTCCGACCTCAATTTCCAGGCCCTGCGGGATGGGTTCCACACGTCCCAGATCGTGCAGCAACAGGTGGAGTGGGAGTTGGACGTCGTGAACCGTTTTCGCCCCGACGTTCTGATCAGTGACGTCTGGCTGCTGACCTCCATCGTCGGGCGTCTCGTTGGCCTGCCGGTAGTTCAAATCATCCGCTCCGCCGCTCACCCTGCCTGCCCCCGATTGGTCTGGTGGCGTGATTTTCCCTCCCAGGTTCGCTCGCCGGACGTCAGCCTGGTCTTTAACCCAGCCCTGGAGCAGTGGGGACTGCCTCCCATCCGGCGAGTGGAGGATTTGCTGGACGGAGACCTGCTGCTCGTCCCCAGCATCCCGGAATTGGACCCCCTGCCGCCGGGTGTCGAGCGGACGCGCTATGTTGGCCTGCTGGTCCGGCCGGATCGGGGCAGCGAGCGTGTGCCGGATTGGTTGGAGGCGTTGCCGCGTGACCGGCCCGTCGTGTACGTGACGGTAGGCGGCGGATCCGACGCGGTTCGGGGGCTGAACTTGCTGCCCCTGTGGGAAGCCACTTTCGCCGGGACAGGCTGGGAGGTCGTAGTCTCAACGGGGGGACGATCGGTGCCCCGCCGCTGGCGGCGGCGCGGTAACCTGCGGGCCTTTCCGTGGGTGCCGGGTGCGGCGATGGTCGCCCGGGCGGACGCGGTTCTCTTCCACGGTGGCTACGGCACGATGATGGAAACGGTGCGGGCCGGTGTGCCCTCGGTCGTGCTCCCCTTCCACACTGAGCAGGAGAGCAACGGCCGCCGGCTCCAGCAGAGCGGGGCAGCGCAGGTGCTGGCCCCGGAAGATGATGACCTGGAGTCGCTGGAGGGCCGGTGGGGCGGGGGGCAGTTCGTGGCCCTGGTGTGCCGCCGTCTCCCCTTCCAGCCCCACCAGGTGAGGGAAGCCGTTTCTGCAATCCTCCAAGACGACCTATATCGCGCTAGCGCCGCGCGCCTTCGGTGCAGCCAGGCCACCTACGGTGGCGCGGCCCTGGCGGCAGAACTCCTTGCAGATTTAGGCGCTTCTTAGCTCTTCTGTTTCCCCTGTCGTCTAATACTACCCATATTCAGTGCCTTCGGCCCTGTTTGGTGGCGGTCAGGCCGCCAGATATGGGATCCGTTTTGTTGCTCCCTATGTGGGCAAATGCCCCACGACTCATACTGAGGAGCCATTGATGACAGGATGTCAGTACCGAATACTGAAAAACAGGTAGTGTTCAAAAGTAGCTCAAATTGGAGTCTGAGTCACTGATGCACTGGACACTTTTGCTACGATCGGGGTCTCCTTGTTGAACAATTGAACTCACTTGGGCAGAGCAAAAACAGCTGAATCCGGGCTTGGGTAGTCCCCCTGTAGAGTGTTGTTGGCCTCGAATGAGGGAAAAACAGCGTGGAAAGCCCAGGTTTTTCGCCCAACAAGGCAGTTTTGGTGCCTGAAACTTGCT
>Ga0114922_10005683_pt1 | contig 11491 bp, 7 predicted proteins | sample AartaG_FD_100975 | JGI IMG/M metagenome (GOLD analysis project Ga0114922, IMG submission 100975) | Deep subsurface microbial communities from Aarhus Bay to uncover new lineages of life (NeLLi) - Aarhus_00045 metaG | ecosystem: Environmental > Aquatic > Marine > Oceanic > Sediment | place: Aarhus...
TAGATGCAGTCGAGAAAATTGCCAAAAAATGGAAATCGCTTAAACCGGAATCCGGTACGAAGAAAGACTGAGAACTTGGACATTCGAGATTCTACCAAATCAAAACTCATCCAAAAGATAAAAGGAAATGTTTTTTTTGACGAACTGACAAGGCGAATTTATGCATATTCAGCTTCAATCTGTTATTTAGTGCCTGCAGCGGTCATTTATCCCTTGGACACAGAGGATGTGATCAATGCTATTAAGATTGCGTCGGAGGAAGGGATTCCTGTAACGGCAAGGGGGTCCGGTTCAGGCGTAGCCGGTCAAAATCTCGGAGAAGGCCTTATCCTCGATTTTTCGATCTATATGAAACGTATTCTTAATCTGAATCGGAAAAAACTTACCGTTACTGTCGAACCTGGACTGATTCGGTCCACTTTAAACAGATACCTTCTTTCTGAAGGGCTATTTTTTCCTCCTGATCCTTCCTCAACCGACTATGCCACAATCGGGGGAATGGTCGCCAACAATTCAGGAGGCGCCCATTCTCTTCTTTATGGCACAACAAAAAATTATCTCAAGAACCTTACGCTTGTTTCTGCTGATGGCGAAGAGATTTCCCTCACTCGAAATAGTGAGGCTCCCTTAAAATATGAGACACCGATAAAAGAGTTGCTTCTGGAAGCATCGCCTATCTTGAAGAGACTAAAAGCTAAGAGTTTCAGAAACTCTTGCGGTTATAACCTCTTTGAGTCTCACCGGATAAATGGAGACGTGGATTTCACGAAGCTTATCTGTGGATCAGAGGGAACTCTCGGCTTAATCACAAAAATCGAGATTGATGTTTTAAAGCTGCCAGAGCATAGGAGTTCGGTACTCCTCTGCTACAAAGATGCACACTCGGCCCTTTCTGAAGTCAGGAATTTTTTAGATTTTGCGCCTTCTACTATTCAGGCGCTGGCAGAGGAGTTCTTGCGTCTGGGTGCTGATGAAGACCCAGATAAAATAAGCAAGCTCCCGAAAGGAACAAATTTTATCCTGCTTGCTGAGTTCGATGGGAACGATCAGGAAGATTTAGAGCGCAAAGCACATGAATTAATCAAGCGGTCATCTGCGTTTTCTCATAAGTTTGCGCAAAATTCTTCGGATCTTGGCTGGATTTGGACTATACGACAATCTGCGGCGGCTTATCTGTCTCGTCTCCCAGGTGATAAACCCACACGATGGATAGAGGATGCAGCCGTTCCTGTCGATAGACTCTCGGAATTTGTTCTCGGCCTCGAAAAGCTTTTAAAAAAGTACAAAACTTCTGCCGCTCTTTTCGGTCATGCCGGCCAAGGATTACTTCACTTTTCTCCACGATTAAACCGGATGTCTCCTGATTTCCAAAAATTGATTGAGGACCTTGGGCATGAACATGCACTTTTTTCCAAAAAGCTTGATGGCGTTCCCTCAGGTGAACACGGAGATGGCTTATTGCGTACACCGTATTTAAAAGAAATTTGGGAAGAAGTATATCCTTATTTTGAAAAGGTTAAGAAAATATTTGATCCACATTTTATTTTGAATCCCTTATGTATTGTTCCGGTTCGGGATTATAAAGTGTCAGAATTTCTGAGGTATTATAAGGGATATGACCACAAAAAAGCCGGAGCTTTAAATCAATTTTTAAACGATATTGAAGCCTGTCACGGTTGTGGGAAGTGTACGGATTTTTGCCCTGTGACACGGAGTCACGAGGGAGAAATTGGATCTTCAAGAGCAAGGATGAATTTGCTCCGAGAAATTATTTCGGGTCACCTGAAGGATCCCTTTACAAGGCGAGATTTGCTCGAATTCTTCAACCTATGCCTTCACTGCAAAACATGTAAAATAGAATGTCCGACAAGAATTGATGTCGCCCGTCTGATCGAGTCTTATTTTGCTGAGAAATATATACACAAATCTCCTCCTTTTGCGGACAAAATTCTATCCAAATCCCGTTCCCTTGGGAGTCTTGTAAATAGAATGCAAAGACCAGTAAAAAAAGTTCTCCGGTCAACATCTGTGGACAAACTTTCCGCTGCAATAGGCTTGGCTAACCTTAAACATATGGAATTCAATCCTCTGAGGTCGGAAAGGTTAGAATATCGAGAAAATCCTGAACATAAAAGAAGTATAATATTCACTGGATGTGTTGGTGATTTTTTTAATGCTTCAGAGATAAAGGCAGCTCTCGCATTGTTAAAAAAAATCGGTTATAAAGCGGATATACTAAGCGGATTTTGTTGTGGAGAACCCGCCTTTGTTCGAGGCCTTGAGTCGGAAGGCTTAAAACAGCTAAAAAAATCCATAATTCAACTGAGTGCTGATGTTAAGGCCGAGATACCTGCGATCTGCACATCTCCGTCCTGTCTCCTCCCATTTCTGGAGCATTCTGAAGTGATTCTCGAGAAGGAAGAGGCGGAAAAAATCAAGAAAGGTCTGCATGAAGCCTGTAGTTTCTTTGTGGACCATTTTACGGGGGTTCAGAAAGATGCAAATACAAAAATACTTGGCATGGACAGCGAGGAACAATCGCTTAAACACGCGATCAGGGATTTTTTTAGGCCAGTAGATTTGAAAATTGCTGTCCAAATCCCTTGCCATCTGAAAATTATTGATGCGGATCAAAAACTCATTTCATTTATCAAAGCTCTCTCTGTCGCTGATATCATAGAATTGGAAACGAAATGCTGTGGATTTGGCGGGAGCCGAGGATTTGAAAAAAAATGGGCACATCATGCTGAAAGAATTGGTGAAAGCCTGAGAGATGAAATTCGATCTTTTCAGCCCCATATCGTAGTCTCTTCGTGTGTTACGTGCCGATTCCAGATACGCAAGTTGCTGGGAGAAAGAACCATGGTCTCTGAATATGATGACCTCCACAAATTCATCTGGGGAGAAGAGAAGAATTTCGAAAAGATCCGTGTTGTGCATCCCCTTGTCCTTGCTCATGAACTACTGATCTAGATGTCAGATTCGGAAAGATTCTTTCTTCGATATCTCATCAATAATTAGAAATAATTGGTTTTTTGGCCAGGGCTGAAATAATTATAAGGAGTTTTTAACGGTATTGAGTTGCGTTGACAAATATGCTCTATTATGGTAAAAAAAAATCTGTTTCCTGGTTATCAGTTTCGCATCATCTTCTTTAATTAAGCGATTTTGAACTCATTGTTCATACAGATAATTTTTCGTTCTTATGCATGGGCAGGTGGCGAAATTGGCATACGCGCTAGGCTTAGGACCTAGTTCCTGTTGAAGGAGTGCGGGTTCGACTCCCGCTCTGCCCATTTTTCAGGTAAAAACAGAGTCAATATAAATTAAAATGCCAGACAAATCAAAAGAAAACAACGAGTGCAAAAGGGAAATCGAAATGGAAATTTCCGCAACGGAAGTGATGCAGGAATTGGATCGAGTCATTGCTCAGTATTCTTCCCGCGCGAAAATCCGTGGATTTCGCCCGGGAAAAGCGCCTCGGGATATGATAAAAAGGATGTATTACCCTGATATCCAGGAAACGCTTATAAAGAACCTTGTTCCTCGAGCTCTGAATAAGGAGTTGTCCGAAAAGAAAATCAATCCTGTCAGCACACCTATCATCAGTGATCTCCATTTCAAAGAAAATGAGCCCCTACGCTTCAAGGCCACGGTAGAGATATGGCCTGAAATCAGTCTGCCCGAATACAAGGGCATAAAGGTCAAAAAGAAAAAGGCCACGGTTACAGAAAAAGAGGTCAAGGAGTCTCTCGAAGAGTTACGCGTGAAATCAGTGCAGTACACACCAGCTGAAGATAGGGGAGTGGCGGATGGAGATTATGTTGTAGCTGAGATCAAAGGAAAAAATACCGAATCCAAGCGGTTCCTCCCCACAGAAAAAGTGGTTATTCTCGCGGGACACCAGGATAACGAGGAAGCATTGAATAAAAAAATATTGGGCCTTAACCCAGGTGAAAAAACCCAGTTCACGATTCAATACAAAAAAGAGCATGAAAACAAAAAATTGGCGGGACAAAAAATCGAATACAAACTAAAGGTTGAATCCATCAAGGAGAAAAAACTTCCTGATATCAATGATGATTTTGCCAAAGATCTTGGAGATTACAAAAATCTCAAAGATCTAAAGACTAAATTAAAGGAACAGCTCGGTGAGTCGAAAAAAAGTACGCAGAGACGAGAGATGGCCGAAGAGATCATAAACAAGATTTCCGAACAAATGTCCCTCGAACTGCCGGAAAGTGTGATCGAACAGGAAAACAAAGCGCTCATGAACCGACACCTGTCATCGCTTCCTCAACAAAACTTATCCAAGGAAGCCCTCGTCTCTATACAAGAGGAGATCCGTAAGCGGGCGGTTCAGAATATCAAGAATCATTTGATTCTGAACAAGATCGCTGAAAAGGAAAAACTAAAAGTGTCGGAGGAGGATATAAAAGAAGAGATGAAAGCCATCGCTAAAATCCACAATGTCCCCCTGGCTAGAGTGATTGAAAGCATCAACCAGGAAGGGCAGAAAGAAGAACTGAAAGACAATCTGCTCATACGTAAGACAGTTGACTTTCTGGCCAAATCCGCTATAATGGAATAAAACAATCCTGATGACCTTAATCCCCTTTATTGTCGAAACAGAAGGAAAAAGCGAGCGTGCTTATGATATCTATTCCCGCTTGCTCAAGGATAACATCATTTTTTTAAGTTCGGAGATCACCGATGAAGTCGCAAACAGTGTTATCGCACAGATGCTGTATCTTGAAGCCGAAAACACAGAAAATGGCATATTTGTTTACATCAATTCTCCGGGAGGGAGTATTACGGCTGGATTAGCGATTTATGATACCATGCAATACATCAATTCAGAAATCTCCACGATATGCGTGGGACAAGCAGCAAGCATGGCTGCCGTTTTGCTTGCTGCTGGTTCTCCGGGAAAACGAATTTCACTTCCCAATTCCAGGATCATCCTTCATCAGCCTTTAGGCGGATTCAAAGGTCAGGCTTCCGACATTGCCATACAGGCAAAGGAGATCCTTCGACTGAGAGAGAACATCAGCCAAATATTGACAAAACACACAAAACAGCCGACTGAAAAAATACAGACAGATATTGAGCGTGACTTTATCATGACGCCAGATATGGCTAAGGGATATGGAATAATCGACACCATCATCACAAAAAGAGCCCCATTAAAAAGTTAGGGCCTGATTTCATTCCCGATAAGGATAAATAAGAGAAACCATGGACGATAAACAACAGGATTTAGACAATCAAACAAGATGCAATTTCTGCCACAGGAACCAGTCTCAGATCAGAAAATTGATCGCCGGTCCAGGGGAGGTGTACATCTGTGATGGATGCATTGACGTTGCTCATTCCATTTTGTACGCCGATGATGAGAAAAAAGCGACCAACGTTCAGAAATCCGATTTTTTAATCCCTGCGGAAATAAAGAAGGCATTGGATGAATATGTTATTGGTCAAGATGAGGCCAAGAAAAAAATATCGGTCGCTGTATACAATCACTATAAAAGGGTACAAAACAAGGGAGAATTGGATGGTGTTGAATTGTCCAAAAGCAATATCTTGTTGATCGGGCCAACGGGTACCGGAAAAACCCTGATGGCCGAATCTCTTGCAAAAATTCTATCCGTGCCATTTGCGATCGCTGATGCCACATCTTTGACTGAAGCTGGATATGTTGGAGAGGATGTTGAAAACATCATTCTACAGCTTTTCCAAGCCGCAGATGGCGACATAATAAAAACGCAAAATGGAATCATCTATATCGATGAGATCGATAAAATAAGCCGCAAAAGTGACAGCCCCTCTATTACGCGAGATGTCTCTGGCGAGGGAGTACAACAAGCGCTTCTCAAAATAATCGAAGGAACCATCGCCAATGTTCCTCCTCATGGAGGACGGAAGCACCCCCATGAGGATTTCATAAAGATCGACACCTCTGACATACTTTTCATATGTGGAGGTACATTCATCGGCCTTGAGAAAATTATTTCTAAAAGAATAGGGAAGTCAATGGTCGGATTCCAATCGCAACTCAACAGGAATAAGAAAAAAACTCTTGACGAACTGTATGACGAACTTATCCCTCAAGATTTGATTAAATATGGCATAATACCTGAATTTATCGGAAGAATTCCCGTGGTCGCTGCGTTTTCCGATTTAGGGCTTGACGATCTTGTTAATATCCTCAAGAAACCCAAAAATGCACTTGTCAAGCAATATCAGAAGTTATTCGAGCTTGAGGGGGTCTCGTTGAAATTCACAAACGAAGCCCTGCGCATCATAGCCAAAAAAAGCCTTGAAAAGAAACTTGGTGCGAGAGGTCTTAAAAGCATCATCGAAGACCTGATGCTCGATAAAATGTATCACATGCCATCTTTAAAAACAGAAAAAACGATAAAAATATCAAAAAAAATGGTGGAAAAAAATGGAAACCACTAGCAATTCTGAAGTTATTTTTAATGTGCCTCTGATTCCTTTGCGAGACCTTGTCATTTTTCCATCCACGCTCGTGCCGTTTATCATCGGCCGACCCTCCTCGATACAGGCTCTTGAAAGGGCATCGGAGAAAGACAAAATGCTCTTCTTGTCCTCGCAGATCGATGCATCGCTGGATAATCCCCATCAACGTGATATCCATTCGATGGGGGTTCTTGCCAAAATGGTACGTGCCATCAAAATGGATGATAACAATATTAAAGTGATCGTGGAGGGAAGGAAAAGAGCCAGAATCATCGAATATCTGAGTACCTATCCCTTTTATCAAGTATTGGCAAAACAAGTCAGGGAGGTCGAAAGCGATAGTCCGGAAATTCAAGAAACACTCAAAAGGGTATTATCTCTATTCGAAGATTATCTCAAACTCAGCCAAAACGCCAATTTCGAATCTATCATTCCGGCACTGAAAGATAATAGCCCCGATAGAATTTCGGATGTTATCGCCTCTCATATGCATTTGCCTCTTGAGGAAAAGCAAAATATATTGGAAACGATCAATAGCTATGAAAGATTACGAAGGTTAAATTATGTGATCGAAAATGAGTTGCTAAAAATCCACTCAAAGCTGAGAAAAGACGGCAAACGTTCCACTCGCAGGAAACCCACATACCGTGATCCCCAACAGAAAATCTTTCCTCCTGGATTGAATATGCGGAAAGAAGATCAGCCGAATGAGATAGAAGAATTGCGCAAAAAAGTGAAAGAAGCGCGAATGCCTCAAGATGCAGATGAAAAAGCCACAAAAGAAATAGAAAGACTGGAAGCAATGCCACCGATGTCGGCCGAAGCAACCGTTTGTCGCAACTATCTGGATTGGCTCATTTCATTGCCATGGAACAAAAAATCTCGAGAAAAAAGGGATATCAAAGAGGCCAAAAAGATCTTGGATCAAGACCATTACGGATTGACAAAAGTCAAAGAAAGAATATTGGAATATCTATCAATCCGGCAGTTGGTGAAGAATCCCAAGGGAGTTATATTAGGGCTGATCGGCCCTCCAGGAGTGGGAAAAAGCTCTTTAGGACAATCCATTGCACGGGCCACCGGAAGAAAGTTCGTCCGTCTTTCCCTGGGAGGGGTAAGGGATGAAGCGGAAATCAGGGGGCATCGCCGAACTTACATCGGAGCCTACCCAGGAAGAATCATCCAAATGATAAAACGTGCGGGGACAAAAAATCCCGTATTCCTCCTTGACGAAGTTGATAAGATGAGCATGGATTTCAGAGGAGATCCTGCCTCGGCTTTGATGGAAGTCCTGGATCCAGAGCAAAACAGCACATTTCTTGACCACTACATCGACACCGACTATGATCTTTCTCAGGTGATGTTTATCGTAACGGCCAATATGCAGGAACCCATCCCGAAACCCTTACAGGATCGTATGGAGATGGTTAGGCTACCCGGCTACACAGAAGATGAGAAGCTTCAGATCGGTAAAAGATTTCTCCTTCCCAAGCAGAAAAAGGCTCATGGACTCAATGATTCTATGCTCAAGATCACTGACAAAGCCATTCAAAAAATCATTCGTGAGTACACAAGAGAAGCTGGAGTCAGAAACATCGAACGAGAGATAACATCCGTGTGCCGCAAAGTGGTGAAAAATGTGGTTTCCAAGGGGAAGGATTACAGTGAAACGGTCACACCCAAGAAGTTAGAGAAATATTTGGGCATACCGCGGTTCAGACGATCGGAAATCGATAAAAAAGACGAAGTGGGAGGAGCCATCGGAATGGCTTGGACAGAGTTTGGTGGAGAACTTCTTACATTTGAAGTGACTAAAGTCCATGGAAAAGGGAATTTCATGTTGACCGGACAATTGGGAGAAATCATGCAAGAGTCAGCCCAAGCCGCCTTCAGTTATGTGCGGGGAAAAATGTATGAACTGAATATTGCCAAAGATCTTCATAAAAATTTCGACATACATATCCACGTTCCAGAAGGGGCGACTCCAAAAGAAGGTCCCTCCGCTGGAATCACGATCGCCACATCTATCATCTCTCTTTTGACAGGGATTCCTGTTTCTAAAAAAGTGGCTATGAGCGGAGAGATCACTCTTAAAGGAAGAGTTTTGCCTGTCGGAGGAATAAAAGAAAAGTTGTTGGCCGCTCACAGGGAAGGGATAAAAAAAGTCATCCTTCCGGCAGATAATAGACCCGACCTAAAGGACATGCCCAAAAATGTCAAGGATGATTTGACCATTCATTTTGTCGAAACCATGGATGAGGTCCTGAGGCTTGCTCTGGTCAAGGAGATGCCGAAAAAACTGAAAAAAGAGAAAGTCGCGGACACATCAGAAGTCAACGAGCCACCTATCACTCACTGAAAAGCAGAAAAGATTGATCGGTATAAACTAAATTCACAATGAGGTATTAAAATGAAAGAGCTAAATTTGGCAGAACTTGACGAAAAAAAACTTGAGGAACTCTATAAAATTTCCTCCGAATTTGGATTGACGAAAAAAGACGTTGAGGAATCCAGCAAACAAAATCTCATTTTTAAGATTTTGGAGGCCCAAGCGAAAAAAAATGGATTGTTATTCTCGGAAGGAGTGTTGGAATGCCTAGATGATGGATTTGGGTTTCTGAGAGCTCCCGAATTCAGTTATTTGCCCAGTCAGGATGACATCTATGTCTCTCCATCTCAAATAAGGAAATTCCAGTTGCGCACGGGTGACACGATATCTGGAATCGTTCGACCTCCAAAAGAAGGAGAAAAATACTTCGCTTTGATCAAAATAGAAGCTATAAATTTCGCCCATCCCGAGATCATACTCAAATCGCGAAGAAACATCCATTTCGAAGGCCTCACACCATTGTATCCTTTCGAAAAATTCGATCTAGAGGATGGAAATCCAAAAAATCTCAATGCACGCGTGATGAATATGTTGACTCCAATCGGGAAAGGCCAGAGGGGATTGATCGTTTCGCCTCCCCGAGCAGGGAAGACAACACTGCTCAAGACCATTGCAAAGTCTATCGAAAAAAATCACCCCGAGGTCATTCTCATCGTTCTCCTGGTGGCGGAAAGGCCTGAAGAAGTGACAGATTTCCAGAGGACCATCAATGGGGAAGTTGTGGCTTCCACTTTCGACGAGCCTCCTGGAAGGAATGCACAGGTATCACACATTGTCCTGGAAAAAGCCAAACGACTGGTTGAGTTGAAAAGAGATGTGATAATACTGCTAGACAGCATTACACGTTTGGCCAGAGCACATAATGCCATTATTCCTCCCTCCGGCAAGGTTCTTTCAGGAGGAATAGATGCCAATGCTCTGAATAAACCGAAAAAATTCTTCGGTTCTGCCAGAAAGATCGAAGAAGGAGGCAGCCTGACTATCATGGCAACAGCTTTGGTCGATACAGGAAGCCGGATGGATGAGGTCATTTTTGAAGAGTTTAAAGGGACAGGAAACTTGGAGATCAACCTGGACCGCAGATTGGTCGATAAAAGACTTTTTCCGGCCATCGATATCAACAGGTCTGCCACCCGAAAAGAAGAATTACTGATCGAGGAAAAAGATCTGAATCGTATCTGGATACTGAGGAAAGTGCTGAGCCAGCTGAGCGAAGTTGAAGCCATGGAACTCTTGGTGGAGAAAATGTCCAAAACAAAAACCAATCAACAGTTCCTGGACTCGATGAGCAAAGGCCTGTAGTCACCCCACCTCTCTGTTTGCTAAAGATCTGATTGAAGTGAAAAAAACTCTATTCGCTATTTCCATCTTTTTAACCTTTTTTTGCTTCGTTTATGCCGATGATCCTGAATGGACCGGTGCTCCTTTGGTGACGGATTTCATCCAGTTCGAACCGAGGTGCGGATCGTTTATGATGATTCCCATATTTTCTTTGGATTTAAATGTTACGATCCGGAGCCGGACAAGCTCGTATTGGGGACACGCCGTGATGGATTGCTGATGGGGACAGATAGTGTGACTGTGATGCTGGATACATTCCATGACATGCGCACAGCCTACTATTTCCGCACCAATCCGCTCGGAGTCCAGCATGACGGACGCGTTTCAGATAATGGCCGAGTGGCTGACACGAACTGGGATGGAGTTTGGAAGTCAGCCGGTGTCCGCATCCCTGAGGGGTGGAGCGCAGAAATCGCAATCCCGTTAACGACGATTAAGCACCGGTCGGGCTCAAATCAAACATGGGGATTCCAAACCAGCCGCTATTTTCCCCGAAATCTGGAGAAAAGTTTCTGGACTGGCCCTTTGGAAGACTACCGAAAGATGGACGGGAATGGAACTCTGAACGGCATAGATCTTACTCAATCTATCCGCCATCTGCAGGTCATTCCTCATGTTATCTCTCGATTTGAGGAAGGAGAAAAAACAGATTTTGAGGCCGGTTTGGATGCCCGGTACGATTTCAATTCTTCCATCTCCAGTCATCTCACCATCAATCCCGATTTCGCCACAGTTGAGGCCGATCAGGAACAGGTTAACTTAATCCGCTTCGAACTCAATCTTCCAGAAAAGCGGAATTTTTTCTTGGAAGGAAACGATATTTATAAACAGAGAATCCAGCTGTTCTATTCACGGCGTATTGCGGATATCTATGGCGGAGCGAAGATTTATGGGAAAGCGGCCCGCAGCGAATTCGCTATTTTAAATGCACAGACCAAGGAGGGAGAATCAGGAGAGGATTCAGCCAATTTTACGGTATTCTGTTTAAAGCATGATGTCTTGAATAATTCCACTTTGGGGATTTTAGCCGCCAACAAAATGATAAATGGACAAAACCAGGGGACTGCAGGTTCGGACTATTCTTGCGGCCTAGCTACGACTCATCCTCTTTTCATATCCACCTTCGATACACGTATCTAGGTATGGATTTCGGGGACAATGCCAATGCCGTTGGCTTCATTAGGGATGACAACCGACATGAATTAGACTCAGCTATCATGAAGATTTTTTGGACAGGCGGATCGATCTTTGATCGCATCGAGTATAGTTCAAATTACA
>Ga0114922_10005684_pt1 | contig 11489 bp, 10 predicted proteins | sample AartaG_FD_100975 | JGI IMG/M metagenome (GOLD analysis project Ga0114922, IMG submission 100975) | Deep subsurface microbial communities from Aarhus Bay to uncover new lineages of life (NeLLi) - Aarhus_00045 metaG | ecosystem: Environmental > Aquatic > Marine > Oceanic > Sediment | place...
TTGGTAGCCCCCATCGTTGGGGATCGAATACCGATTCATATTTTTTTTAGTACACATGCTTTGCAGTAGAAGTATAGGCTATATAAAGTTTATTAAATGTGACATTGTCAAATTAGATGTCTTTGCTTTAGGCGGGATGATGCGATTAAGCTTTGGATGCTCGATGTCAAGATGCGTCACCGTAGCTCGTGAATAACCCTTCAGATGGATATAAACACGCGCGCTGGGCAGTTCTTCTGCGTTGAGGCAGACTTTTGCATTCAGTGGCAATTTGCCTTCGCCTGGGCCGGTCATAGTTACTAAAAGATGAGTCGTATTTAACGCTTCATGAGCTGTAAATAAAAAAGAGAAAAAAATAAATGTATGAGAAGAGAAAGCAAAAAAATTTATATAAATATAGACTCCGTATATTAAATGCGGGATGGTGTAATCAATGAACATATTCAACAAAAACATACTTCGCCGAACAATAAGCATTTTTTTATTGTTAATATTAACGCTGTACGTGGGGTTATGTTTTGAAGCGGCTGCGTTTCCTCCAGATGTGATGGCAGTGGGAGAACTTCATGAGTTAGATTGTGGGTATTCGATTAAGGTCGTAGAAGCCGATGTAGAGAGAGGAGAAGCTGTGTTTGTATTATATAAAGAGAGAAGAGCAGTTGATGAGACGGTTGTAAGCAGTGGTGAGTGGTTTGGCCTTGATGATGGGGAAATTTTTTATTTCGAAGCTACTTTGGATTCTGTATTTCACAGCGAGGATACGATTATGGTTCACTTGATTAACTACAACTGGGAATGTGGAGAACAACAACCATATGAAGATAGTGAAATACTATATCAGCTCTTTATTATCAGTGCTGTTACAATTGTGCTTATTTTCATTATAGTTCTAAGCATTCGTTTGAAACACAGAGTAGGTCGCCAAAAAATAGAGGAGTATAAGGCAAAGATGGAAGAGTGGGAAAAAGAGGGGTATGATGTATCTGAACTTAAGGAGGTATTAAAAGGGAAAAAATGAGAAAGATTGAAAAGAAAATTAGAGATTTTGAAAAGAAGATTGAAACCCTGAAGAGGCTCGAAAACGAACTCGATTCGCTCGATTCAAAAGGTTTTGAATCCGCGGTTGAATCAATAAAGTCAAAATTAAAGATCCCAGATAAAATTCCTGAGATAGAAAACGAAATTGTGGAGTTAAAAAGAAGAATAGATGAGAAAAGTGTAGAACCTGTTGAAATAGGGGTTAGCCTCAAAGGAGAGAGAGAGAGAAGGATTGAGGTTAAAATCCCGCCAAAAAATGCTTATGGCGTGGTTATAGGAATTGGTAAATATAAAGATGAAGATATTCCTGCCTTAAAATACGCAAAAGAGGATGCTATTACGATTTACAACATCTTGACAGACACAAAATATGGGAACTTTCCCAAAGAAAATGTAAAGCTTTTACTTGATGAACAGGCAACACTAACCGAAATAAAATCCGCGATGGGAACATTTCTTGCGCGAGAAGCGGGAAAGGATGACATGGTTTGCATTTACTTCGCTGGGCATGGTTCGCCTGAGTTGGACCCAACGGGAAAGGCGGATGATAATTTAGAGAAGTTTATTGTTCCATACGATGCGAAAAAAGATGACCTTTTTGGTTATGGGCTTTCAATGGATACGATTAGAAAAATTTTAGATGAAAGAATTGAATCAAAAAGAGCCGTTTTCTTCATTGACAGTTGTTACAGCGGTGAGGCAGGAGGGAGAACCTTTTCAAGACCTGATTTCGCACCTCGCAACATTACAATATCTGAGAAGTTTCTTGAACAGCTTTCCGGTGAAGGGAGAATCATTGTTACCGCAAGCAAACCAGACGAACTATCGCATGAGACTGATGAACTCGAACATGGAATTTTTACCTACTACTTAGCTGAGGGGCTGAAAGGGAAGGCGGATTTCAATAAAGATGGTGTTGTAACGGTGGATGAACTGTATAGTTACGTGTATAAACAAGTAGAAGAAAAAGCTCGCCAGCTTGGAGGAAAGCAACACCCGCTAAAAAAGGGCACAATTGTAGGTGAGATTCCGCTAACGCGTTACGAAACCGAAGAGATAATGCGCATCAAGGAGTTAAATTCTGATGCTCATAGGTTGTTTGAGGAAGGCGAATATGAGGATGCACATGAAAGGTGGAACAAAGTTTTGAAGATTGATAGGAAAAATGCAGAAGCATTGGCTGGCATTGAAGAATCGAAAAAGAAGATCGAAGAGATGAAAGTGAGCCTCAGAGAAAAACAAAAAAGACTGTTGAATCTGCATAACAGGGGGCTGCCAACGAAAGAATATGATGACGCAATGATCCTACTAAAAAAGAATCCCAAGGCTTATATGGACCTTGAGCGAAACATAGTTAAATATATAGAAGAATTGTTAAAAGGAGCTATCAGTATTGATGTCTATGTTGATACCCTAAAATTGATAAAAGAGAATTATAAGCGATAGAATTAGTCTCCGAACGAACATGGGATCGAAAACAAATCAGGATGTGAAGGATGCGTATGCACTGATTGTCGGTATATCTACGTATAAAGACTCTAAAATACCAAAGTTAAATTATACTACGCACGATGCCCAGGCGATTTTTGATTTGCTCGTAAATCCAGATATGGCGGGGTTTAAGAAGGAAAACATAAAATTTTTTCTGGACGGTGAGGCAACGTTATTCAATATAAAAGATGCAATCAGTAATTGGCTATTTAAAAACGCAAAAGAAGACTCGATAGTATTCATATTTTTTGCGGGGCATGGAGGAATTGAGGAAGATCGATTAGGTATTGAGAAGGACAACCTTGCAAAATATTTGTTGCCGTATGACGCTGATTTTGATAACTTTTTTGCTTCTGCACTATCCAACAGCGATTTTAATAAGCTCTTGCTTTCTATAAAATCCAAAAGGCTGGTTGTGTTCATGGATTCATGCTACTCAGGAGGAGTCAGCGAGAAAAAAGCGAGGGATGTAAAGATTGTAGAGGACCCCTACGAAAAAATGGCAGAAGGTGAAGGGAGGCTGGTGATAGCAGCATCCCAGCCAGATCAGCGCTCTTTTGAAGATGAAAACTTGAGTCATGGCATATTTACCTATCATTTAATCGATGCTTTAAAGGGAAAAGCGGATTTGGATAATGATGGCTATGTAACTGCAATGGAGGTGTATAAGTATCTATCTGAGACTGTTACAAAGACTGCAAGGCGTCTTGCAGGCGGCGTCCAAGAACCCATACTTCGAGGAGACCTCAAAACCGATTTCGTGCTGACCGTGAGTCGCAAGAGACTTGAAGAGATAAAACATGCTGATATAAAAAAGAGAAATCTAAAAAGGCTATCTGATTGGTATCATGATGAAAAACTCGGTGCTGCACAGTATGAGTTATCATGCAGGCTTATAGAATCGAGTACTGAGGACTTGAGTGGAGATGATAAAAAAGTTTTAAAATCGCTAAATGACCTTCTATCGGACAAAATTTCAATTTCGACTTTTCAGCATGATGTGGGGATCATCAAAGGATTAGAAGAGCTGCCGATCAGAAAACGTAAAGTCGAGGAAGAAAGAATAAAGGAAGATGAAGAAAAGAAAAAGCGAATTATTGAATTAAGTTCGCAAACCCAAAAACTATTTGAAGAGAAAAGATATGCAGAGGCAATTGCGAAATGGCAAAAAGTTCGGAAGTTGGATCCCGAGAATCGCAAAGCAATTGCGGGAATCGAAGAAGCTAATAGGATTTTGAAAGAATCAGAGGAAAAGAAGAGAAAAATAGATGAGTTAAACATATCCGCTCAGCAACTGTATAACGAAGATAAGTATAGTGAAGCGATTGATGAATGGAGAAAAGTTTTAGATTGGGATCCAGAGAACCAAACGGCAAAGGAAGGTATCAAAAAGGCAGGAGAAAATTTAAAGGAAAAAATACAAGTTAAAAAATACTGTCCCAGTTGCGGGTACCCAAATACATATAGATTAAAATATTGCACGCGATGTGGTGCCAAGTTATTTGGGACTTAATACGTGAGAATTTAAACATTACCCTTTGACTTACTTCATTTGAAAACCATAACTTATTTAAATACTCAGAAAAAGGTTAATATATTATGTAAAAATGAAATGTCCTTATTGCGGTGCAGAAGTTCGGGAAGAAGATAAATTTTGTGGAGAATGTGGAAAACCTCTTCGACGTGAAATTGAAATTGCACCAAAATGGAAATGGGGAAGTATGATTGCTTCTTTAGTGCTCATATTTATTTTTTGGATGGTTGCCTTATACTATGATGGGGTAGTACTATGGGAAGAAATTTTGCTAATTTTCGGTTTCCCAGTAACTATTTATCTCATGTATAAAGAAAGAACAAAAAAAATAAAATATGGGCGTGCATGGATTTTATTTCCGAGTCTGATATTGCTTTTTAGTCTTGATGCTTGGGACATAGAGGTTATTTTCTTGGGTTTTTTCTTTTTTGCCATTCCAGCCATCGTCATCGATGTTATTTATGTTTACAAAACAAGATAATAGGGAATGAAAAATGCCAATCGTGGAATTATTTACATCCTATACTGCAGGCGTGGTGGTGAAATTTCTAATCGAACAGGTGGAAAAATATAGAGATAGAAAGGCTAAAGAAACAACACCTGATTTTAAAAAAGAGCTAATAGAGGAATTGAAAAATGCTTTGGAGCCTTTTAAGGAAAGATTGGAAGTTAATGAAGCAGAGCTGAAAAAAATAAAGTGGAATGCAGAAAAGCTCAGCGAGAAATTAACAGAAAACGGCTTTGAAATTACAAATGAAATGTATCAGAAATGGACTTTGAATTTTTTGGATGAAAAATTGAGCGGCATAAAACAAGCTAAATCCACCTTTAAAATAGAACTTTGGACTGCTAAAAAAGCAGAAGGGGTTAAAGATGTTAGAAACATCAAGATACTTGCCCGAAGATACAGGATTGGTGACAGGATTGTCGTGTACTTCAGGTCTGATAGGGATTGTTATCTTACACTGTTTAACATAGGAACGAGCGGAAAACTTACGGTGTTATTTCCCAATTACTTATTCCAGAACAATTTTATTACTGCGAACAAAATGTATGCAATACCGGGAGAAGAATATCCTTTTGAATATGAATTGAGCGGTCCACCGGGAGTTGAGAAAATAAAAGCTATAGCAACCACTTCGAAGCGGAATTTGGTGGATTTTGAATTTTCAAAGGCGGAATTTTTCCATTCCGTTGAGAGCGGAATTGCTGCTCGAGATATCAGCATTGTGGCAAAGAAAATGGGAGAAGTGCCAGTTGATAGCTGGGCAGAAGCAGCGTGTGAGTTTGAAGTTACATGACGGAGTTGAGAAAAATGGGAGGAATATTGGAGATGAGCTGCTCTTGGTAAAAGAGCATATAGTAAACTCGTGGGAAAGAGAAAAAGTCTGGGTTAGAGAAAGTATCTTATTTACGGGATATGGTGTAAATAAGATAAAGGGGGGGATATGAATAACCGCCTTGAAGCATTTCAATAATCAACACTTGTCAGGATTGATATATTTCACAGCACCAACAGCAACCCGTATCGCATTCTCTACCGCCGTGTTTGCCTTATTTTCTATCTCGCCTTTATACGTAACGAATCCCCTCTGTTCCGTTATCTTCTCGTAAGATGAGAATTTCTTTGCAATCTCCAAAGCCCTCTCTGGTGCACCCGGCAAAAAAGCAATCTCCGCTTCTATTTTCTCTATGTTTATGTGCGGCTGAACGCCTTTGAAGTATCGTTCCATCAGCTCTTTTGGAACTTCATTCGTGGTTTTGATTTCTTATTATTTCAAGTTCCTGTTTATATTTTTCTATGAATTTTTGAAATGGTTCGTAGTCTTCATCTTTTAATTCTTCATACTCGCAGGCTCTGATCACCTGTGTAGCGGTTTCTTCGCTTAGAATGGTTAATTCCGCGAGATACTTTGCCGCCCGCAGTGTCGCTATTTCAAGTCCCTTTTTTGCAGCGGATTTTCCAATCAATCCAAGATAGAGAGATGCATTGAATATTGTCATCTCGATTTCTTTCGTTGCAACAAGTCTGAGAGAGAGTGCTACTTTTCTTGTTGCACGATCAAGTCCTTTTTCTGCAGCAGCCTCTCCGAGCAGTCCAAGAGATATTGCTACATGATCTACTACATCATCAAGCCCCTTCTTTTCTGTAGCAGTTTTTCCAATCCCGTCAAAAGCATCTATTATTCGTGATGTTGCGCTTTCAAGTTCATTCTTTACGGCAACACTTCCAATATCTTTAAGAGACCCTACTGCTTGCAATGTTACACCAAGTCTCTTTTCTGTAGCAGCTCTTCCGACGACTCCAAGAGACCTTGCTGCTTGCGATGTCGCATCTTCAACTCTTTTTTCTGCCGTTGATTTCCCAAAATTCTCCAATTTTTCAATAACTTCTGCTGTTGCTTCCTCGTCATCTCTGCTTGCAGCCAATCTGCCAACTCTTTGTAGATGATCACAAAAATGCCTTGAAATCTCTCCCCCCTTCTCATCTGAATCAATAACTTTAATTGCCCGTTCTGCTATCCCTTTTAACCCATCTCTTGTTGTTTCGAGATCATATCTCATAAGCGACCCACGGATTATATCAACGATTGGCTGAGCTGGATCATCTACGGTTCTTGTTTCGACTCCTTTTGTTTTTGCAAATTTAATGTAGCTTAGAATTTTATCTTTTGTGATATCTTCCGATAATCGTTTTATAATATTGGGGGGCTTCAAAAGATCGATGATGTTCAGCATATACGCGAACAGTGCAACAAACGTGAATGCCCCAAGCCAATACGCCAGAGAAACACAAAACTCAAACGAAATAGAAACAAAACCAAGAGCCCAGATAGCACTTTGACTCACAGTTTCACCTTCTGCACCCTCCACCAGCTTCAACACAATGAACCCATAGAATATTGATACCCCATAACAACCCAAAAGTATCCACATATCGGGATTCTTTTTGAAACTATCAATTACTCGTGGTGAATACGCCGAAGCAGAGAGTTGAACCGCAATCAAGGTCAGCGTTATAACGATGGCAACGATTGCCGCCTGACTTTGAACCAAGGCGCTGAGCATGTATCTGGCACTATCAGCATCGGTATGAAAAAGATTGAAATAACGGAATAGACTAAAGCAGACCGAAACAACTACAGCAAGACACGTGAAATACACAATTAGCCGTGCAGTCCACAGATGTCTGGATTCAAAACTCACCCACCAATCATGCACTTTGTTCTTGATGGTTTTCACAAACTCAGTAAGTTCTTCCTTTCTATCTTGCATACAACTTTACTAAAGAAGTTCCACAATTAATAAACTATGTCAGGCGGTTGGGGCATAACACCAGAAGAGCAGCCCGAATTTGATGAGATTTTTGCAGTGGCAATAACGTTAGGCATCGGAAACAAGAAGAAAAAAGCGAAAAAATAAAGAAGATAGGAGATGAATATCAAATTGAACCAATAAAAAGTATTTCTAAAAATGATATTTACAATTATGACTTACGAAGATTGTTAAAATTGAAGGTGAAAAAGGACGAATAGAAGAATTACCAAACGATTCCTCTGCTGTAATCATCCCTTTTATTGGGATTATCGCAATAGCTCCTTTTTCTTTCATTTTTATTGGAATAGTGTGTCCACTACTATTAATATGGTAATTCCTCTACATTAATACGATTCTCGTATATATTTAGCTTTACGCCCTCCTTTTTAACTTGTAGGCTACAGGTTCTCCCATCGCTGATTTTTAGGGTCGCTTTTTCCTTCTTCTCATCGATCACTATTTCAGCCGAGCTTTCATCCTTAATGATGCAGATGGTTTTGTCATCATCGGATTTGCTGATTTCTGCATTTTGCGTCCAGTCAATATCGAGATCATTCCTGAGAAATTTTAGGAATATGTCACTATCGTTTCCTGGGACAGTGTCCCAGCTAAACAAATACTGATTCTCGATCTCTTTAAGAAATTTGCTCGCTACACATTTTTGAGTATAGATAATAACATCTTCTTTAGCTCTTGTTACTGCAACATAAAACAATCTTCTTTCCTCTTCTTCCTTATCTTTCTTCCTTCCTGTTATAGCAGGTTCAAAAATAGATGGATCTTCTAATTCACAGGGAAATCCATACATATCTTTAACCACATTAAGGATGAAAACAACCCTTGCCTCTAAACCTTTGCTTCCATGCACGGTCATCAAACGAATGCAACGCCTCTCTCTGGAGTCTTTTGAAATAGGTACATTTGTCTTATTTGCATAAACCAGTAAGGGCCCAATCATTTGCCTGATTATTTTTGGCGTATTAATAATTCTTGTGAGAATCATAATGTCTTCCGGTTTATATCCTCTTTTTAGGTATTCAGAAACGCTCTTCACGCAATGCTCTGCACTCTGGCGATAATAGTTTCCTTGGCAATCTTTTTTATGAAGCAAAGAATATACTTTTATTGGCTTACTCGTTTGATTTGTAGCGATAGTCTCCTTTTTTAGCTGTGCATCACCATTATGTTTAATAATCTCTGCTCCTGTATCTACTACTGATTTAATGCTCCGGTAATTAATTGTCAAATCTGTTCTGGCAGGATGGTCAAAATACCCGTCAAACTTCACAAAAAAATCGAGATCGGAACCTGTAAACCCCATGATACTTTGCCAGTCATCACCAACGCAAAAGAGTTTGCAATCGGGATTTTTTTCCATTAATGCTTTTATAAGTTCATACCTTTGTGTGCTAATATCCTGGTACTCATCTATAAGGATATGGTCAAAAACGTTTCTGTATAGGTTTCCCTTTTCTTTTAATTCTTTTACAGCCAGATTTATCATGTCACTAAAATCAATCTGGTTAGCTGACCTTAACTCTTTTTCATAACGCTTGTAAAGTTTAACAGCAATTTTGGCAAATGCTTCCTGTTTTGGCGACCATCTTTCATCAGACAATCTTCTCTCTATATCTTCGGGTGTCGAACTATATGTTTTAGCAATACGAATAAATCTTGCGATGTTTAAAGGCATTGCGTTTATGGATTCTCTGCATTCTTCCCACACCCGCCCTACCAATTCATCGTAAGAAAGCGAGGTAAAAGTGAACTTTTTATCAGGATATTTTTCCTCCAGTGCTTTTAATATCTTCTTTTCAAGAAGCTGAAGGAAGTTTTTCTCTTCAAATTCACCATGAGTTGTCTCGACAAGCACATACTTATCTTGTTCTTGGAATTTCTTTTGCTTTGCTTCCATACCCCTTTTATATTCATTTGTTGGGTTTTCGCCTTCAAACCATTCTGGCACCCTCCCTTCCTTATTTACAGCCCAATGCTCAATATAAATGTCGTACTCAGGGAGAAAAAAATCAGGTTTTGGTATTATGTGCTCCCCTTTTCCATCTTTATATTGCATCCATTTAGCAGGATCTTCATGTAGAATCTTTACTTTTTTTCCATTAAGATTGCGACTTATAAAGAAATTCATTATTGCTCTTTCTGCTTCACTCCTTACTTTTCTACCATCAAGCGTGGTATATGCTAGGTTGCACATATATCTATAGTATTCTTCTTTGGTTTCAAAGTCTACTTCCTTCTTAATAACTTCATCATCGCCATACAATTTCATGTAATTAATAAGGTCATTTTGTAATTCAGAATCTTCTCGTGCTTTCTTGAAGAGAGTTTTGATGAATCTATTGTATTCTTTTTCATAATTATCCCCTGAAAATTTCAATTTTGGTACACCTTCCTTTGAATTTTTGTATATGTTTAGCTTGCCGTTCTCCGTTTTAACTTTTAAGTCGTCGGTTCTGCCATCACTGATTTTTAGGATTGCTTTTTTCCTCTTCTCATCTATCGTTATTTCGGCTGAGTTTTCATCCTTAGAGATGTAGATGGTTTGGCAGTCTTTGGATTTGCGGATTTCTGAATTCTCCGCCCAGTCAATATCGAAATCATCCCTGAGAAACTTTATGAGTTTTTTGTTATCGCACCCAGGAACGCTGTCCCAGCTAAACAAATACGAATTTTTAGTAGCAGTTTCAAGAATTTGATTACCTAATGAGTGAAAAGTCTTAATTGTTACATCAACATCATATCTTTCATTTAATCTCTCTTTTATTTTTCTTGCAGCTTTCTTTTGATATGCCAAAGCAAGTATTCTCTCTGGTTTTCTCGTATCGGGCTTTCTTTCTATAAGATATGCAATTCGTGTTATTAGAACTTCTGTCTTTCCAGAACCTGCTCCGGCAACCACTAAATTATGTTTGTCATCAGTGATTATCGCCGTTTTCTGGTCATTATCTAATGGGACAGAAGATTTTTTGAATAAATAGTCATAATCCCTTATTCTTCTTTTAATGAACTCCGAATTAAAATTCAGAACTTTCTCTTTGATTGAAACCATGTGATTATAAGAATCATTAACAAAAGAGTTAAATTCATCCTGAAAGAGCTTTTTTCTTGATTCTAAGAAAGACAAGTCTCTTAAATACTGATTGATGCTACCAGTTATAGTTTCCCTCACTGAATAAATTAGATAGGTATCTTCTCTTTTTATTTGTTCATGCGTATCTTCAACCTCTTTCAATGCTTTCTTAATATCTCTCTTAACGTTATCTATTGTCTTTTCCTTAGAATAAATTAAGTAGTGCAGGTTTTTGTTGGCTTTTTTAATAACAAAAATACCAATAATTAATGGAACTAACAAAAATCCAATAATTTTATAGAATGTTTGAATTTTTATTTTTGCTGTTATCTGTTCAAGTTCTCCTACGGTCTTATTTAGCGTCATTTGAATACCTTAATAATTGGCGAAAGTCAAGTTATATTAATGAATCTCCACCATTATAAACTATGTCAAGTAGTTGGGGTATAACACCAGAAGAGCAGCCCGAATTTAATGAAATAAACAAGCGCGAAAGCCAAGATTGAGAACATAAAAAAGTTTTACCAAAGAAATATTATACATTGCTATTTATTTCACAGAGAAAAAATGCAGAAAGAGAACAAATACGAAAACATTTTGTACGCGAAAAACGACAACGTCGCAACCATAACACTCAACAGGCAAAAATCGCTGAATGCGTTGAACACGGCTTTATTAACGGAGCTGCGAGATGCGCTGGATGATGCGGAAACGGATGCAGCGGTGCGTGCAATAGTAATAACCGGGTCGGGGGAAAAGGCTTTCTGCGCCGGTGCGGACATAACCGAGCTGGTTGAGAAAAATCCCGAAGAAGCGAGCGAATGGTCGAGCTGGGCTCAGGGAATAACAACATACATGGAAAAGATGAAGAAGCCGATAATAGCAAAGATAAACGGATTCTGTTTGGGCGGTGGCTTGGAGCTTGCGATGGCGTGCGATTTCAGGATTGCATCCGAAAAAGCGGTATTTGGTCTGCCGGAGATAAACCTGGCAATTATCCCGGGTGGTGGCGGCACACAA
>Ga0114922_10005685_pt1 | contig 11488 bp, 8 predicted proteins | sample AartaG_FD_100975 | JGI IMG/M metagenome (GOLD analysis project Ga0114922, IMG submission 100975) | Deep subsurface microbial communities from Aarhus Bay to uncover new lineages of life (NeLLi) - Aarhus_00045 metaG | ecosystem: Environmental > Aquatic > Marine > Oceanic > Sediment | place: Aarhus...
ACGTAGGCAGGGCTGACCTAGAACCAACGAGACAGAAGAGACGGGCGCGGAGCGGGTAGGCAAGAATGACATCGTACTGGTTGCAGGCGTCGGGGTCAATGGAAAAAATGGGGGCATTTTTTCGACGGGAGAGGTGTTTTTTCTCTTGACAAGCCCTTAAATGGGTGACCCCTTTCCTTGCTTTCCTTTTTTTGATCATTGCCCTGGCAATCCCGCCCGTTTCTGTGGATTCGCGTTGACGGAGAATTGATATTCACAAATTAATGTACGTCCCGTACTTCCCCGCAGAAAGAATATAGGATGTCCCCTTCTATCTCCCTTGTTTTCTAGCTTTCTTTTCCTGCCCCTGATTTATTTGCTTCCATACTCAGCAGATCAAGTTCGGGCATGATTTATTATCCTTACACATGATGATTTCCTTCTGTCCCAACGTATCAAATTCGGGTGTTATTTTTTATCCTATTTGCGACGATTTTTCTTCTTTGAGACCTTCGCTAATTTGCGTTTCCTTTTTTTGGTCTTGGATTCCTCATTTTGGATTTTACTTGACGTTTCATGATAAATGGGAAATGAATCCTTCTTTGGATCTGCTGGGGTTGAAAAGGGTTCCATCGGTTGAAGTAGCTTGAGTGCCGTCCGTACTGCCAGGCAGTCGATCGCTCTCATTTTGGACTCCAACGTCTCAAAGAACCTTAGGAGCTCGGTTGCCACTGCTACTCCTTGGTCTGGAGGAGCATTTACTGTGTAATCACCGAACTCGCCGAAGGAAACGTCCTGCACACCGGCCTTGGCCTCCAACCCCCGAACGCAAACACGGTATATGCAAGCAATTCCATCTGCTCCAATACATACGTTCATTTGATCGAGCTGCTTTTCCGCCTTTGAAAACTTCCGCTCAAGTGCATGCATTACAGCAAATCGACCAAAGAAACTTCCCATTGCATCACGCCCCGTTCCGACGGCGCGCGTTTTCCTGGACTTCTCCATAACTGACCTGGCATTCCTAAGAAATGATTTTGCCTGATATGGCCTATCCAAGAACAACTCAATCAGAGCGGAGTCGGAGAGTGCCCTAACACATTCCAAAGGTGGTGTGGTTTTCGCATTTAAAATTCGAGATAACTCTTTCTTTGCTTGTTCCCACTGCTCGTTTTTGACAAACCAATACGCTTTTTCGTAAAATATAAGGTAATGCGCCGCCGTATCGAGCAAAAGCCTGTCAATCGCGTCCCATTCAGCCGTCCGATCGTTGACGGGAGCACCACCAGATTTCTCTGCCCAGTTCGCTAAGCGGAGTCGATTGAGTCGCGCCAAACCCTCTACTCTTTTGTCTCCGCGGTCGTGCGCAGCGGCCGCTACCGTCGTTAGGAGAGAGATCGTTTGTGTTTGCTCTGACTCGTCTGAGCGTCCGCTATAACACAACAGGTAGTGTGCCATCTCTGATACCAGCAAACCAAAGGGGCACGTGAACTCGGCCTGGCAATCGCAAAGCCCTATCGCGACATCACGTAAAAGAGTGGCCGCCATTTTGCAGCGATCTGAAGGATCTTCTGCCAACGGCGACGATTCCGATGTAGCCCACGCGACCGAGCGTGCAAGATGAATTGCTCCGACTGGGTCAACCTTTTCCGCCAATTCAAGAAGGATCGGAGCTGCCGTATTTGGATGGCTCCATATGTCCTCTGTCGCAACAAGGACGTCGTCTGATTCTACCACACTCCAGGAATCGTCAGAATTGGAAGCCAATTTATTCAGGGCAGAATTGACTTCGGCAATCGAAGACTTGTCTTTGGCGCTGTCAGACTTGGAGGCCAATTCATTGAGGACATTGGAAAATAGAGAATTGACCGCGGCAATCGAAGACTCGTCGTTGGCGCGTGGAAGATGGTTGTGCCAACGCGCCGCGAGAAGCTGACCTTTCTGACTCTTCAGTGCTTCGGTTGCAATGAGCAAACCGATTAGTTCGGGCGCGCGGTCATAGTCGATAATTCCATCTAAGCCAGCCATTACTAGTTGCAATATAATGTCTCGTGGCAGTCCACTATGCCGGCCCATGAATTGAAGAGCTTCTTTGCTAAGATCCCCCCATTCCTGCATCGGACCGTCCCGTCGCAAGAGTTCTTGTTCCAATAGGAGCGCGAGAGCAGCCGGGTGTGAATCTTCCTTTATACGGTTACGGATCACTGTCAACTCGCTCCGAAGGGTTCGAAGCTCACCCAATGCGTTGGCACGCAATATCGCCGATCCATCCTGGTACAGTGTTCTGTAGAGTTCGATTGCGTGGTTGAGATAGTGTTCGGCATGACGATCCTGGACGTCCGCATCAACCGGGCCCGACTGCTCCAAACTGTATGCTCGAATGGACTCCAACAGCCTGTATTCAATGTTGCCATTTGGGTTGATCTCACGGGTTATGAGACTTCTGTCCACCAGTGACGAGACGACCCACCGTGGATCCGTGCTCGCAAGCTTTATAACTGATGAGACAGCCTTTCCATCGAAAGATCCATTAAAGACAGTGCATTGCGAAAGCGCAGCGAGCTGTTTTTCGGACAACATATCCCAGGAAACGGCCAAGGTCGCTTCAAGGGAATGGTGGTGGACGGGCATGTCAGTTGGCGCCAGATTCATTCGGAGTACATCAAAACGGCGGTCTAAGAGGCCAATCAATTCCCCGACTTCGTGATCGGCGAGCAGCGGAGCGGCTAACTCAATTGCTAGGGGCAAATTGTCTAGTTTGCTGACCAGGTCTCGCAGTAGGGGCTTTTCGATTTCATTGAAGCGCCGGTCTGCCCAACGCATACGAATACGACGTGCAAGCAGCTCAATCGCATCATCCTCGGCGAGAGGTTTCAGCTCATGGATGTACTCGTCAACGCCTAGAGCAACCTGTGTCGTCACCAATACTTTCGTGGACCGACTCCAATAAGCGATGAGGGATCGCGCAGATAATACGTGCTCAAAGCCATCAAGAACGAGCAGGTCAATGCCTCGATTCACAATAGCTTCTGAGATCTGTTCTGTCGCCCGATCCTGCCCAACTAAGGCAATATTGAGCCTGATTGCAACGGATCGAATAACAGCAGTTAGATCGTTTGCTGTCGTCAAAGGCACGAATAGAGATTGTTTCTTCTCTTTGGCGAGCTGCAGTGCGATGGTGGTTTTTCCGATACCCGGCGCACCTAAGATTGCGACTCTATCGTGGGAAGCGAGTAAGTTGCGGACCACGGCCATGTCATGGTCGCGGCCAATGAAGACCTCGACGACTCTCATGTTGTTGTGGCCGGCGGCACTTACGTTGTCCAGCGGTCCTAAAGATGGTTTGGCGCGTACCCCCCTATGTTGTTCGTGTTGATGGCATGGCGGACGTGGAAATTGTCGGAGCATATGAAGCAGCGCAAGAACAGCATTCGAACACGCATAGGCGCGAAAGAAACCTCCACTCTGCTCCTCCAGTGTGGCCTTCCCCGTGTCGCCAAGGTCGCTGATTCCCTTAAGCACACAGGCCGGCACTTCTTTCTGATGGCATGCCTCCATAAAACCGTGAGCTTCCATTTCGGCCGAAATGAGCTTCGGATGGATGGGGCCGCTGACGTTAATGCCCTCGGAAATAGTGGTTTCTGGAATTTCGCGAGGGAGTTCGGCCAACTTGCCTCGGAAGTCGGCGTCCCGAAGAAGAAATGGACCACTACCCATCACGCCGGTTATAAGGTGGGGATCTGAAACGTCGGCTGGAGCCAGTGGCACAATCTTTATTGTACGCATTGAGTTCATAATAGGTACTATAGTATTGATCACGGACCTACATTCCTTCTGCCATGCTGAATACGGTTCGAAAGCAGAACGTAACTCGCCAGCCGACAAGCGCATCTTCGCGTCTACCTGAAATCCGCTGTTGCGGAAAGTCAGTTCACCAGCTTCGATAGCGATATCGCCATACCCGAAGACCTGATCCGCAAACGGCACGTAGCCGAGCTCAATGCCCTTGGTCTTTACCGCAGCCGCGATACCAATGAGAACCGCGGACCCCGGGTCTATGCTGTCGAGCCACGGGCCGGTTGCGACACTCATGGGGATTGCTCCCTGAGCATGGGCTGACACTGCTGCAATTGTGTAGAACCTTTGGTCAGGGGTCGAGTACCGCCAGAGGGTCGCAGGACCATTCTTGCCTATGTACTGCGCTACAGTACGTAGGACCGCTTGGACAACCTGGTGCTCCTCAGTGAGAGCGGAAGCAATGAGCACATCGACACGTGGAAAATGCTGTGTTGCGTCACGCGAAAAGGGCATTTGTTACAAGTGCCTTTCTATCACTATTGTAAGTGGCACGCGGCCAAGGGTCTTGAAGAAAACATCACCAATTGTTCCCGCGCGTCCGCTTGATGATATTGTTGACGAAAACAATGTATTATACTGCCACCTTAATGCCAAGATCCTTGAGCATTTGAATCAATTCTCGTTTAGGGCGATGCCAACGGGAGTTTCAGTGGCTGCCAAATCTGGGGGTCAAATCTTTCCTCTTGACAATTGAGGTCATGCAAATTGTTTTTTCCATGAGGAGCCCCTATCGTTCATCAAAACAAAAACCTCGGCCCGCGTCTTAAACGCGATGTATCAAGAGGAAAGATTTGACCCCTATCCAGTTGCCTATCCAGTGCCCGTAAAGCGGAAACGCCGAAACAGCTGAGCCTTCGCCTAGGGTCGCGCACGCCGCATTTCTATCCCGATCCTATCCTCCTCTCTACCTTCTGCAAGCTGCCGAAGCCACGCTGCATACTCGATGAAATCTTCATTTACTCGTTTAAGCTCCTTCACCAGTTCACCGTAATGCAGGAAATCCCTCTGAATTTCTTGTGGCGACTTCGCTCCGTTTTCCGGGAGCGCGCTTGCGGTTTTGTACCAACGCCGAAATCGAGCCTGCCAGTGAGTAAGGTGGGGTCGTAGCCCATCGTTCAAGACTCGCATCATGTACTCGACAAGTTTTCTGGTGTTCTCATCTTCGCGCAGTCGATGTGCTGGGATGCTTTTGGCGAGGTTGCGGAGTATCCGAAAGACCTCGTACCATGAGTTGTAGACCTCAACGATCACGTCGTCTTCTTCCTCGAACCGCAAACCGACCTTTCGAGTCTGAATCTCAACCCAAGCCTGGTAAGCTATTTTGATCGTTTCGTAATTAGGAGCGACTTCTACCTCGCCGAGATTCGCAATCTTGAGCTTAGCCTTCACCGGTTCCCAGGTTGGCCGCGGACTGCGCTTCCGTATCCACCGGAAGATAAGCAGGGCTGCCGCAAGTACGACCAACACGATAAGGAACACAGAGCCGACCTCGAACTGAATTCCGCTTTTTTCCAACGAAATCCGTAGGAGGAAGAACCAATCATGCCCGTTCTCAGGGCTTGTCGTCGATTGATTCTGTAGGATAGCAGGACCTGATTGGGCAACAAGAGGGTTGAGTGTCATTCTGATAATCTTCCCCGTTACTCAGATCATGTTGGGTTGATCTTCCGAAGTCAGTGCTCGTGCATGAATCAACAAGTCAATGGTACTTGTTTGGTTTTTCCCAAAATAGCGCAGGACATCCTGGTAGCGGAACCATATCACGATTAGAACGATTGCACAGTCTCCTGACTTCACAGACGTCCTCCTGCTTTCCGAGTGCTCAGAGTTTGCATCCCAAGCAGAAAAATGTAATGCTTGACCGAAAACGCCAGTTTTTCGGTCAAAAATTCGAAATCCGAATTCGGGTAGTAGTCCAGTTTATCTGCAACCTTTTAGGTCAAAGATACATTGAGAACTAAATTTGAAATCTACAGGAACTTCACAGTGTTACGCCGGCAACAACCGTTTTTTGGTGCTTTGCAAGTGTCAACTATTTATGTCGTTTTGAGTGCTAATTGGAGGCAAGAGCCCAGCAAATCTTGCCATATCCCTCCGGGATAACGTCAATAGTAGTTGACACCATTGTCTTGCGATCACGTGTCAATACGGGCAAACTGGTGAATTTTGAGGCCGAAGTCTCTGACAGCTAAGCTGGACCACTACCCGAATTCGGAAATCCGAAACAATGACAAAAACATTGAATATCCAATGAGTTCGTTTTGGTCATTTTGACATTTGGTATTCCAATTTGTTTCGGGTTTCGATATTCGGATTTTGCCTGAAGAAGATCGCTTTTCGTTCAGGCACTATAACTAGCTATGCAATGCCGAAGTGCCTTGCTAAACATTTTGTTTTCTATACGTCGACTCCACAAGCATAATGTCGCTTATGTAGAATATCGGCTGAGGCGCGCCTGATATGTTTCGGGACTCAAACGGCTCAAATGGCACCTCTGACCTCTGGCAGGGAGATGTCCTTCGAGCGCTACAAATGGTCATGATTTCCAGATGTATACTTCGAGGCGGCGGAAAGAAGTCCCGGGAGAGGAAATTGCTAAGGGGGTGAGAGAATTTGGCCGCTACATCGCCGCCAACAAACCTTTCACCCCCGATCATGGGAGCCGATATCGAAGCGGTGAAACGATATCGACGGCCTTCGTGGAGTCGACGGTGAACCAAGTCGTCAGCAAGCGCTTCGCCAAAAAAGGAGCTGATGCGCTGCACGGAACGTGGCGCACACGTGCTTTCTCAGATGAGGTCTCGGACGCTGAACAACGAACTGCGCTCGACATTCTGCCACTGGTATCCCCCAAAGAAGCAAGCTGCGTAGCCCCCGGATCTTTATGCTCCGCTCTTAATCAAAGGATATCCTCCACTCTCCCAGGTCGTGCCTTGATGACCTCTGGATCCAAGAAATACATTGCGATGGCCGCCTCAAAGCAATTGATAATTAGATAACGCCGCCCGAATTCCTTGCTAAAGCGAAAAGCCTCCAATACTTTGTCGATGCTTTCTACCTTCTTATTCTCCACAGCCGGCACGATATTTTCGTAATACATGCGAATGTACCGTTCCGCCCTCTGCCTATTAACCTCCTCGTTGCAGTCTCCGGTCGTTTGACATATTCTTTTTGCCTTTGTCTGAATCAGTCTCGTCGTATTCTCCTTTCCTTCATCTATCTCATCGTTTCTTAAGTACCTATCCTGGAGATATGCCTTCGCCTCTGCAAAATAATCGAGTGGCGCCTTAAACTGTGGATCAAGCAATCTTCGCCTGATGTCCCAGCACGCCTCATCGTAATTCTCCTGTTCCCCGCCCCAGTTACTCCCTTTCCTTTTCCAGATGAAATATGCCTTCATTAGCTTCACGTCCTTAAGCCAGGTTTCTTCCAAGTGGTCATAGGTGTCGCTTCCCATTTGGTACGCGAAATTAATCTTACCGTCCAATATCTCGGATGCTGTAGATACAGTCGCGTTGTACCAATCCGTGTGGCGCTCTTCTTCCGTATTCACAATCTCCTCACTGATGATCTCATATATCTTATCCGGGTTTTGTTGAAATCTCCTAATGATCGTGTTTCGTCGATCTTCTCCAAGCTTGTCAATTTTCATCACCATCCGTGAATGGGACTTAAAAAACGCTGTTGTCTCAATGTACTTTGTCAGCTCCCCCTTTGATAATGGTTTTCGGCTTTCTGGCCGAGGCGGTTGAACTTCAACCTGGCCCAAGACATCCCTGGGAATGCCTAATACCGAAGAAAACGCGCTATGCCATTTAATCAATGCATCTTTTAGCCACCTCTGGTCTTCGAAGGTCTGAATGTGATGCGAGTAGGCCTTCATGCCAGCCAATAAGCGGTCGAACTTCTCCAAAAATTTCTTTTGTGTATTAGGATCGTCGGCTATGATCCTGCAGTTTCTGAGCGCTTCCTCATAGAGTTGCTGGTGCTGGGTTTTGAGCTCGACATCTTTACGCGGCGCATTCATCATTCATCTTCTCCTCGTTTAGTGATTTGACTATTTGGCTTGTCATTCTGGCTGCTTCCTGTTTTCCCCTGTCTATTGCCTCCGCTAGATCCTGTATCCTGCGGATTAATGGCTTGACTTCCATGACGTCTGGTTTTCGAAGTTTCGATACATCCCCTCTATCCTCAGCTAAGTCCGTGGAGAATCCCTCGCTCTCATTTAGCACATCATCTGCCAACATTTTGGCCGATTGCAGCCTTGAACTTTTTTCGTCGGCGAGGTAGTATTTCAGGCAGTCATAGGACACGCGTGCGTGGCGAATATGCTTCGCGATTTCCTCCTCGAATTCACTCAGCAGGACGCGAAAATTCTCCTGCATTCTATCGTCTTTTTCTTGAAGACTCTTGAAAAATTCTGCATGGCGGGGAAAGTACTCGTCTTTGAATTCTCGCAGCGCCTGTAACAAATTGGCCCAGTCAACTTTATATTTGAACTCGTTCATCGTATATGACGTTGCCGCGGATGGGTCCGCGAGCTCGCTCAATCTTTGTAGATATGATACCAAGCGATAAACTTCGGTACATCCCTCGTGCACCTCCAGCCCAAAGTCGAGCAGTTCGCAGAAATGCGTCCAGAACACAGGCCGGGAAAGTAGTAGCCGGCAGTCATAGATGGCGTCCACATCGTCGCGGTCTATGCTGACCAGATACGGGACCTTACAATTCGCTAGAACATGCTTCGCCGCGTCAGAAATGCGTTGACGCATATTTTCCTCTACAAACCCTGTGCACGGGACTTCCTGCACGTATGGATACTGTGATTTGGGGAATTCAAAAAATTCGACCAGCTGCCTATCCTCAGTAAAAACAAGAAGAGGCTTTCCAAGTGCAGTTGCCATCCCAGTCTCGTACAGTACGCGAGGATCGAGCGTGGTTTGGGCGTCACCGAGACATAGTGAAACGATTATTCGGGCCTGCTTTATTACGGCGAAAATGCTGTCGGCAGCGTCCATGTCTTCGTCTTCTCGAGACACGCAACGAAGGCCAAGTTTTGCAATGACGTCCTTGACAGCACTGTATAGCTCTTGGGACCCCGCTGTGGGTAACGAAACGAAACAAACATTTGCTGCTTCGATACCCTTAGCGGCGATAGCGTAGCGGATTGGTGTTAGTGGTGGCTTTACCCCCGTAATACCGAACACGAGCTCATCTATGGCTTCTTTGCTGATCTGGTGCCTAAACTCTATGCGGTGTAGCTTGTTTAGGAATTGTACTTCCTTGGGAAGCTTGGTCACGCCGGGTAGGAGGACAGGTATAATCGGAATCTTTTCGGGTCCTTCGACATATTCTTGAAATTGCGAGCCGATCTCTTCTTCCTGCCATCGTCCTATTCCTTCCTTTCCCACGAGAACGGCGAAGGCCCTACACTCCTTCCTAACTCTTTGAATTGCGATGATAAAGTCCTCGCCGGGTCGAATCTGTTCGCTATCGAGCCAGGGATTGAGTTTTCGCTGACGTAATTCCTTGGCTATCTGAAGAGCATACTCTTTGTCTTCGCTGTTATGGGCGAGAAAGACGTCAAACTTTTTTACCATCCTGGTCCCCCTTGTTGTAACAATCAGCAGATAGGAAAACGCTTTTCGCCGATTTCAGCCGGTTCCACAACAAGGCTGGTCTGGAGCCTCGCAGGAGGCCGGCATACTCCAGATTTTCTGTGATAAGAACCTGCTTTTGGGTGGGCCGAGTATAGGGATAATTGAGTTGTGTGTCAAGAGAAAAAGTGGCGCAACATACTGTGGTTCAAGGTTATCCTACCCGCGGAAGGCTTGGGGTATGGAATGGGGACGCTGGTAAAAAAGTAACAAAATCTTATTCGATTAATTGCAACCCATTTTCGCGGGCAATGGTTTCTTCCCCTTCCGACCGAGGACCCCACGCCAGGCGGGCTTATTTCCTACCGCCTGGCCAGTTCTCTAAGCGACATCCCCAACTCACTGACTGCCCAAAAGCAGAAAAGGCTCCTTGCCTTCCCTTTTCGTTGCTGCTTACTCTTATGAATATCTTTCGACGCTCGATCCCACGGATCATGATGTGATCTAGGAAACCGGGTGTCTGCCCGCCATCGCGAGGCTCAGACGATGCGGGCGGGCGTCAAGGGGGGCTTGTCTTGGCATGGGATCTATTTTGCATAGCTTTCGCCTGATTCTTGTGCGCATTATGGACTTGGAACGACCTTTTTGAGCTGAAATCATCCCTGAAACAAGCCTGACTTCTAGGGCCAGCCATTCGCTACGCACAAAAACTGACTGCGATCTCTATTGCGAGAATATCCATACGGATTCCGTTCACTGTGGCTGGTTCTGTTACAACAGGTCGGAGAACTCTTCGATTGAGAGGTTGGCATCATGCAAAATGCTTCGCAGTAGACCCGGCTTCAGTACTGTATGGTTAGGAACAGTGATAGGTCTGCATTCGGGACGGCGATAATTTCGCAGGCGGATATGGCTCCCTTTTTAGCGGACAACTTCATAGCCAATTCTTTGCAGTGCCTTAATTGCCTTCCGGGCTGATACCGCAGGTAGCTTGGGACTCATGCGGCTACCAGAACGCTACCTACCAGGGTCTTAGAAGGATCAGGGATAATTTCATCATGTGCCTTCATATCTTCCAGGCAAAGTTCAATAGCCTCTTTGATATTGGCTAAGGCCTCATCAATGGTTTCACCCTGGCTATAGCAACCGGGAAGAGACGGGCACTTCACCACGTAGCCCCCGCTTTCAGCATCCGGCTCTAGAACCACCTTAAAATCGTAGCTGGTCATGACTACCCCCGCAAGCAAATTAAATCATTATAATCATATGAGTTCAGCGAATTTATGCTCTCTTTCCGTAGGTTGTAAGAAAGAATATGGGAATAGTTCGACATAGTCAAGGCTTAGATTGCCCCTACTGATATTGTCCCGAGTTTTGCAAGGGGTAGCTTCAGTGCAAGAAACAAAGAGGTGTAAGACCTACACATTTGACAAAACTACCCTTTTCGCTTTTGACGGAATTGTCGAAAGCGTAGTTCTGACACCGACGAGATCAGATGCCACACAATTATGATGGTCTCGTAAAAAGTCCGAATTAGACGGCAAAGCAAAAAGCTCCAAATTTAAGGCGCGCAAATCATGAGGAATGAGGCGTACTTATGGTACGCCGCAGTGACGAAGGATGCAGCGCAACGCAGAAGTTGGACTTTTTACGAAGCCGTCAATTATGATTGACAAGGCCCTGCCAAGGTAATACTATTACAAGTATTATGTATTACTGGAGGTGTGATAATGAGAGTCACCACAAAGGGACAAGTGACAATTCCTTTGAACATTCGTGAAAAATTAGGGATTACCCCAAGTGCTGAAGTTGATTTCGTGGAAGAAAAAGGCCGTGTCTATCTTGTGAAGAGAAAGGGGAAAGATGCCGCAGCCCGCAAGTTTCGGAAACTGAGGGGAATTGCCACTGTCAAGATGACAACTGATGAAATCATGGCCTTAACAAGAGGAAACCAATGAAAGGGGTTCTCGTTGATTCGAATATTGTTCTGGATGTTTTTCTGAATGATCCGAAATGGGCTGATTGGTCTGAATCGAAACTGGATGAGTATGACC
>Ga0114922_10005686_pt1 | contig 11487 bp, 10 predicted proteins | sample AartaG_FD_100975 | JGI IMG/M metagenome (GOLD analysis project Ga0114922, IMG submission 100975) | Deep subsurface microbial communities from Aarhus Bay to uncover new lineages of life (NeLLi) - Aarhus_00045 metaG | ecosystem: Environmental > Aquatic > Marine > Oceanic > Sediment | place...
ATTAATGTTGTGGAAGCAGCTGAATTACTAAAACGGGTTAGAAAAATAGAGATTAAAACAAGAGGATTATCACAACATATATTTGCTGGTGAATATCATTCTGCATTTAAGGGAAGGGGAATGGCTTTTAGTGAAGTAAGGGAATATCAGTATGGTGATGATATCAGGAATATTGATTGGAACGTAACTGCCAGGTTTAATCATCCATTTATAAAGATCTATGAAGAGGAGAGAGAGTTGACGGTAATGCTTATTATTGATGTTAGCGGCTCAAGGGATTTTGGCACACAATCAAAATTAAAAAAGAATGTTATCACAGAAATTGCTGCAGTACTGTCATTTTCTGCTATTCAAAACAATGATAAAGTCGGGGTTATTATGTTTAGTGATAAAATTGAGAAATTCATTCCACCTAAGAAAGGCAGACAGCATATATTAAGAATTATTAGAGAATTAATAAATTTTGAACCTGAAAACAGAGGAACTAAAATAACCGAAGCTCTCAGGTACTTAACAAATGCAATTAAGAAACGCAGCACTGCTTTTTTAATTTCTGATTTTATTGATGATGACTTTGATGATGCATTGAAAATTGCTAATAAAAAACATGATATTGTCGGACTTAAAATATTTGATGTTAGAGAAACCCAACTACCTTCAATTGGATTAGTAAAACTTCTGGATGCAGAAAGCGGTGAAGATATTTGGGTTGACACTTCCAGTAATTATATACGTGACACATACAATAATTCATGGAGAAAACATAATGAAGATTTTAAAGATATATTATCAAAAATAGGTGTGGATTATATATCTATATCTACTACTGAAGATTATGTTAAACCATTAATGAATCTTTTTAGAAAAAGAGCCCAATAACCGGATTTACTAATTTTCTTAAGAATTTAAGAGTTTGCAGTTATAAATAGTATGGATAAAAAGAAAATAAAGGAAATAAGAATTATATATATATTATTAACAGCATTGTTGATTTCACAAAATTCTATGTCCCAGTTAGTAACAATTGATACTCAGCTTGATACAAACCGTATTATGATTGGGGATCAGTTAAATATGTCAATCGGAGTAACTAAACCGGTTAATTCTGTTATCAGGTTTCCGGAGTTTGAAAACTTTCTGACTGATGAAATTGAAATAATAAGTAAGTCGGAAATTGATTCTGAACTGATAGGGGATGATAAAATATTTCTATATCAATACTTTACAATTACTTCCTTTGATAGTGGATTATTATATATTCCAAACTTTGATTTTGTATATATATCAGACGGATTTATTGATACAATAAGTTCATCAGCAAATTATCTTGAAGTTATTCCTGTTAAAATTGACACCACCGGGACCATTCGTGATATAAAAGGATTGTACAGGGCACCGTACAGCTTTGGTGAGGTGTATCCTTTTATAATAATGCTAATCTTTGTTACGCTACTTATATGGTTCATTATTTATTATCTAAAAAAGAAAAAAAAGGATGAACCGATATTAAAAAGGTCTAAACCTCCTGAGCCAGCTCATATTATTGCTATTAGGGCGTTGGATAAACTTAAGGCTGAAAAGCTGTGGCAGCAGAATAAAATAAAATTATTTTATACAAGGTTAACTAGAATTATTAGAACATACATTGAGAGAAGATATAGTATTAAGGCAATGGAAGAGACAACAAATGAAATATTAGAAGAATTTCAGGGAAGGGACATTAAAAATATAAATTACGAGATATTAGAACAATTACTGAACCTGGCGGATCTTGTGAAATTTGCCAAAGGCCAGCCTTTGCCTGATGAAAACATTACTCACATGGAAAATGCATATTTATTTGTTATGGACACAAAATATCAGCCAGTTGAAGAAGATGTTGTAAGTGATAAAGTTAGTATTGACAAACAAAAAGAAATATCTGCTTAAGCTATGAGACAGTATGAATTTGTGCATCCGGAGTATTTTTATTTGTTATTGATTTTAGTACCTGTGATTGTATGGTATTTATGGAAAGAAAAGAAACTTAATGCCACAATTCAGGTATCAACTATACAACAACTGGCAGGAGCCAGGAAAACATTTAGGAACTATTTAAGGCACTTATTATTTATACTAAGAATGTGTACTGTGGTAATGCTTATAATAGTACTTGCCAGGCCTCAATCAACCAGAAGCTGGGAAAAAAGTATTACTAAGGGAATAGACATTATTATCGCAATTGATATCTCAGGTAGCATGCTTGCACGCGACTTTAAGCCTGACCGTCTGGAGGCTTCAAAAGATGTTGCTATTGAGTTTATTTCAGGCAGGAGGAATGACCGGATAGGATTGATTGTGTTTAGTGGTGAAAGCTTCACTCAATGTCCATTAACCACTGATCATAAAGTTTTAATAAATCTGTTTAATGATATTAAAAGCGGGATGATTGAGGATGGAACAGCTATTGGAGTTGGTCTTGGCAATGCTGTTAAAAGATTAAAGGACAGTGATGCTATAAGTAAAGTTATAATACTTCTAACTGACGGTGTTAATAACAGGGGTTCCATTGATCCCTTAACTGCAGCTGAAATTGCTAAAACTTTTGGTATCAGGACATATACTATTGGTGTTGGGAGTATGGGAACTGCACCTTATCCGGTGCAGCATCCTTTTACAGGAAATATTTTCTATCAGGATATGCCGGTTGAAATTGATGAAGCAACACTACAGGAAATTGCTGATATTACTAACGGAAAATATTTCCGGGCAACCAATAATCAGAAACTCAGGGAAATATACGCAGAAATTGATAAACTTGAGAAATCAAAGATTGATGTTAAAGAATACAGCAAGAAGCATGAAAAATATTTAGGCTTTGCAATTGCTGCAACAATGCTTTTATTACTTGAGATAATATTAAAAAACACTGTTTTTAAAAGTATACCATGATTATGTACATTGACTAAAATAACCGGCTGAAATGATCCGGTATTTTTGAAGACTTATGAGGATAACATAAATATAATTTTAAAGAAACAAAATATGTTCAGGTTTGCTAATAAGGAGTTTTTATATTTTTTTGCGGGTATCCCGGTACTTATTGTTATATATATTATTACTGCTTACCTGAAAAAGAAGTCTATTAAGAAATTTGGAAACCTAAATGTGATATCCCAGTTAATGCCTAATGTATCTCATTTAAGACCACATATAAAATTCACAATACTGATTTTTGCCTTGACGATTTTGATTTTTGCGATGGCCAGACCTCAATTTGGTTCTAAGCTTATAGAGGCTAAAAGAAAAGGAATTGAATTAATTATTGCACTGGATATCTCAAACAGTATGCTGGCTGAGGATATACATCCAAATAGACTGGAGAGGGCAAAGCAGGCGATATTAAGGTTACTTGATCAGTTAGAAAATGACAGGATAGGTCTCATTGTTTTTGCAGGTGATGCATATACTCAGGTACCAATAACAACAGACTATGTATCTGTAAGAATGTTTTTAAGTAATATTAATACGGATGTTGTTTCTCGTCAGGGTACCGCAATTGGTAAGGCAATCAGACTGGCAAATAATTCTTTTACACAAGATGTTGAGGCTAGTAAAGCAATTATAATAATTTCGGACGGAGAAAATCATGAAGGAGATGCAATTAAAGCTGCCGAACAGGCAAAAGAGAAGGGAATAAAAGTTTATACCATTGCTATGGGTTCACGTGATGGAGCTCCTATTCCTATTAGAAGCGGATATTACCAGAAAGGATTTCTAAAAGACCAACAGGGAAATGTTGTAACGAGTAAGATGAATCCCAAAATGCTTAGTCAGATTGCTTTAGCCGGAGGGGGTAAATTTTATTATGCTACAATGACAAATGTTGGACTTAATAAATTATTTAATGATTTAAGCAAACTTAATGAAATTGAAATCGATACTAAAGTATATTCTGAATATGAAGAACAATTTCCGGCAATAACCTGGATTGCTCTTGGACTTATAATTTTAGATATTTTGGTTCTTGAGAAAAAGAATAAATGGCAGAAGTATTTTAAAATTTTTAAAGTTTAAGATAAAGAATTATGAGATTTGTAACTATATTATTGATAACTCTTATTTCCTTACCGGCATTTTCTCAAAATGAAAGAAAATATATACGGAAAGGAAATAATAGCTATGCAGATGAAGATTATAATGAAGCAGAATTGCAATATCGCAAAGCACTGGAGAAGGCTCCTGATTCGAAAAAGGCTGAGTATAATCTGGCTAATACTCTCTATAAACAAGAAAAATACGAAGCTTCAGGAACAAAATATATGGATTTAACAGGGGAAGAGAAAGATAAGAAAGAACTGGCTAAATATTATTACAACCTGGGTAATTCATTGTTTAAAGAAAATAATTTTCAGCACAGCATTGAAGCTTATAAAAACTCATTAAGAAATTTTCCGGATGATATGGATGCCAAGCATAATTTACAGCTTGCGCAAAATATGCTGGCGATGCAGCAACAACAACAAAATCAGCAGCAACAGAACAAACAGGATGATCAGCAGCAGCAACAGCAGCAGCAGCAGAAGAAGAAGGAACAGGAACAACAGCAACCTCAGAAAAAAGATGAGATTTCAAAAGAAGATGCAGAAAGACTGTTAGATGCTTTGGAACGCGAAGAAGAAGATGTTATGAAAAAAATACAAAAACAAGTTACTAAAATCCCGGTAGATAAGAACTGGTAACAAATAAAGTTTTATATTTAAAGAATACAGGTAACGACGGTGAATAGAATTATTATTATATTATTTGTGAATATCTTTGCTTTATTAACTAATGAAGCTCAGGATATAAAATTTACCGCTACGGCTGTGCCAAAAGTTCTGAGAGTAGGGGAGCAGTTTCAGTTGGTTTATGAGATAAATAAGGATGTTTCCGAATTACAAATACCCGAATTAAATGATTTTCAACTGTTGGGAGGGCCCAGTACAAGCTCCAGCTCGAGCATTCAAATAATAAATGGTAAAACAGCCAGGTCGTCTAAATACACATATACATATTATTTAAGTGCTGTTAAGGATGGTATATATACTATTGCACCGGCAACTGCAAAAATTAAAAAGGATACTTATAAGTCAAATGCCGTAAAAATAGAAGTGATTAAAGGTAAATCTTCGACCTCACAAACAACTCCTTCTACTGCTTCACCTGCTGCAAAATCAAGTAGCAATGTTGATACTCATGCAGGTGAAGACTTGTTTATTCGGTTGCTGGTGGATAAAAAAAATGCATATATAGGAGAACAAATAATAGCATGGATAAAAATATATTCTAAAATAAATATAACTCAGATTGATCCGAATTTCAAAGCTCCTGAATTTACAGGTTTCTACCAGCAGCCATTTGAGATACCTCCCTTAAGGGCATTGGAAAGAGAAAATGTAAATGGAGAAATATATGGTACAGGGATTTTAAGGAAAATTGTGCTGTATCCTCAGAAATCCGGTGAAATTATTATCCAGCCTTTTGATATAGATGTAGCTTATCAGAAACAAGTAAAAAGAAAATCCAGAAGTATTTTTGATGATTTTTTTGGACCTACTGTTCAAAATGTGCCGGTAAAATTAAAAAGTAAGGCAGTGAAACTTAATATCAAGTCATTACCTGCAAGTATGCCTTCTTCATTTACAGGTGCTGTTGGCAATTTTAGAATGTCAGCCTCAATAAATAAAACCCAGGTAAAAACTAATGATGCTGTAACTCTTAAAGTAAACATTTCCGGTAAAGGAAATATTAAACTTATAGATGAAATGGAATTTGAGTTCCCCCCGGCCCTCGAGACATTTAAACCAATTGTCAAAACCAAACAGGATAATGTTTTGGAGGGTAGTCAGTCGTTTGAATACACTATTATACCCCGATACGCTGGTGATTTTAAGATTGGCCCGATTGAGTTTACTTATTTTAATCCGTCCACAAGATCATATAAAATATTAAAGTCACAGGAATTCAATATTTCTGTTGCGAAAGGAGAAGAAGATACAACGACAGTTGTTATCTCAGGTCTTTCAAAAGAAGATGTGAAATTATTGAGCAGTGATATAATTTTTATTAAAAATAAGCCCTTTAATCTTACTCCTAAAAACAAATTTATTTTTGGGTCAACCAGATTTTATGCAATGTATTTAATTTCATTAATGTTGTTTCTTCTGATAATTTTATTCAGAAGAAAAAGGATTAAACGCAATGCTAATATTAAACTGGTGAAAAACAGAAGAGCAAATAAATTTGCCCGTAAGCGTTTAAAAAAAGCATCAGGTTTTATGAGACAAAATAACCGGAAGACGTTTTATGATGAAGTATTAAAAGCAATGTGGGGTTATTTGAGTGATAAACTAAATATTCCGATTGCTGATTTATCAAAAGATACTTCAAGGGAGGCTCTTATAAGAAATAAAATTAATGATAATTTAATGAATAAGTTTTACGATATAATTGATAGTTGTGAATATGCCAGATATTCTCCAGGTGATGAATCATCTGAAATGCAAAAGTTGTATAATGATGCAATAAAAACTATAATCAAACTACAGCAAAAATTAAGATAATGAAACTACTCTGCAATATTATTATACTAAATCTTTTCTTTTCAAATTTATTTGCTTTTCAGCCTGATTCATTAATAAAAACCGGAAATAATCTGTATGCGAAGGGCATTTATAATTTGGCAATTAATGCCTATGAGCAGATTGTTGATTCGGGCTATCAAGCCTCTGAATTATTTTTTAATCTTGGTAATGCTTATTATAAATCAAATAATATTCCTTATGCGATATTAAATTTTGAAAGAGCAAAATTACTTGATCCCTTTGATGATGATATTGAGCATAATCTTGCACTGGCAAATGCATATGTTGTTGATAAAATTGATGTAATACCGGAGTTTTTTTTAAACCGATGGCTTAGAAATTTTTCCAGTATTACCAGCTCTGATATTTGGGCAATATGCAGCATATCCGCATTCATTATTTTTCTGTTGTTTTTTATGGGTTATTTATTCTTTTACAGGCTTGGCTTAAAAAAAGTATCCTTCTGGTTATGCTTGCTTTTATTTTTTATTTCTCTGTCATCTTTTTATCTTTCACTAAAGCGAAAACAATTTTTAACATTAAATAACAGCGCGGTAATAATAACACCAACACTAACTGTTAAGAGTTCCCCTAATGAATCGGGCAATGATTTATTTATTATACATGAAGGCACAATTGTTAATATTGAAGATACCATCAGTGATTGGAATCAGATAAAAATAGGTAATGGAAATAAGGGTTGGATCAGAAGGTCTGACCTGATTAAAATTTAATATTATCTGAATCCTCCGAATTTTCTTAAATCAGTTCTGGCATTCAGGCACATGACAGGAATTTTATATTCATTAGATATGTATTTCTGGTCTTTTAGTCCCAATAGTATATTTAATGTTGTTATAGAACGGCTCAACATGATAATGATCAGGTCTGCCTGCAGAAAATTTGAAAACTCCAGCGCTTCATCCACATAGGCTTTCTTTCCCCTGGAATGGACAAGTTCAAACTCAATATTCCGGCCTTCAAGAAAACGAGTTGCAAATTTTAAATTATTCCTGATCCTGTAATCGGAAGTATTGGGGCGGAAAAGATATACACTTGGCTTGTAAATGCTTGCAAGAAAATTAATCCATTTTAATTTCTCTTTGTTTTCGTATCTGAAATCAATAGGGAAAATTACTCTTTTTATGGTTGTACCCACCGGAGGGCCCTGAACGACAATAAAAGGTATTTTTGATCCGTACATTACTTTAATTGCCCTGCTTCCGGTATACTTTTGAATACCTTTTGGTCCGCTGGTTTTCATTATTACCAATACTGAATTCAGGTTGTTGGCTATTTGATTTATTGCAGTTGATACTATACCAGGCCTGACCATAATTTTGGGTCTGAAATTAAATTTTTTGTGTGTTTCCTCAGCTACCCTGGTTAATTTTTCAGACGCTTCAATTTCATCCTTAAGGTTTCTGATAATATGAAGTAAAACAAGATCAATATTCAGTATTTTAGCAAATTGAATACCATGCTGAATGGCATTATCTGAAAGTGCTGTAAAATCATAAGGAACAAGTATTGATCTTTCTATATTTTCCATATCTGAAAATATTAATAGTTATTAGTACTGAGTCATTAATACTATTTCAAATAAAGTTATTTTTTATGTTATTAATTATCAATATTTTAATTTCAACTATGTAAATATACGTTATATAACACAATTCAATATTAGTTTTTTAATATACTTTTATTGTTAGTTTTTTACTAATAACATGAGAAGAAATATCAGAGTAATAATATTTTGAATATATATTAGTAATAATTTTGATATCCTTTATTTACTTACTTATTTAAAACATTGATAATAATAAAGGTAGTAATTTTAGTAATAAATTCATAATTTATGATAAATCAAATGATTTATTTAGGATGTAATAGTCTGGTAGTTATAATTTTAACTATACTTATATAATATAAAATATTTAATTATGAATACGCTTTTAATTATAATAATATCATTTACAGGTTATTTAATAGCTTATAGGTTATACGGCAGATACCTGGCGAATAAAATATTTGATATTTCAGATAAAAACAAAATGCCTGCTCATGAATTCAGGGATGGGATTGATTTTGTACCTACCAGAAAAAGTTTAGTATTTGGCCATCATTTCACAACAATTGCTGGCATAGGACCTATAGTTGGACCGGCAATTGGGATTATTTGGGGATGGTTGCCGGCGTTATTATGGATATTTTTCGGCTCTATTTTTATGGGTGCTGTTCATGATTTCTCAACATTAATAATGTCTGCACGAAATAAGGGTAAGACTATAGGAGATTTAACAGGAGATATTGTTAATCAATCTACCCGCTATGCATTTCAATTCTTAATACAATTTCTATTATGTATTGTATTATCTGTTTTTGCAATAATTGTTTCAACTTTATTAGTTGAATATCCTGAAGCAGTTTTTCCGGTATGGTTACAGATTCCAATTGCAGTATGGCTTGGCATGCAAATTAAAAATGGTAAAAATGTATTGCTTTATTCCATTGTTGCAGTTGTGTTGATGTACATATCTATTATTATAGGTTCTGTACTTCCAATAGAGATATTTCCATTAATGGGATCAAAAAAGATTTGCTGGAGCTTAATATTATTTATCTATGTGTTCTTTGCTTCAACAGTTCCGGTTCAAAAATTGTTGCAGCCACGAGACTATATAAACTCTCATCAGTTGTTAATAGCTATGATTTTGCTGGTATTAGGCATTGTTATTGCACATCCCACAATAACAGCACCTACTTTTAATCCGGCAGCTTTCAAACCGGGAACAGATATTCCCGGCCTGATGCCGTTGTTGTTTATTACTATTGCGTGCGGGGCTATTTCAGGTTTTCATTCATTAGCATCATCAGGAACCACAGTAAAACAGATTGAAAAAGAAAGTGATACATTATCAATAGGTTATGGAGGAATGATACTTGAAGGATTTCTTGCAATCGTTGTGATAATTTCTATTGTCGGTGGACTTGGTGATGCATTTAATGAACAATATTCATCATGGAAAAGATTTGCTACCGGCATGGATATAAGTCCTAAGCTGGAAGCTTTTATTATCGGGGCTTCAAATTTATTATCCAGGCTTTGGATACCCTCAAAAATCGCTATTTCATTACTTGCAGTGTTTATCGTCAGTTTTGCAAATACTACTCTGGATTCCGCCGCCCGAATACAAAGACTCTCATTACAGGAGATATTCAAATTGAAAAACGGAACAGTTATTAAACCTTTTAATAACAGATATTTTGCTACTGTTATCGTAGTGATACTTGCTTCTCTATTAACATTTCATGAATTACAAGCTAAGCGTGCATTGGAGCTTTGGCGAATATTTGGCGCATTGAACCAGTTACTTGCTGCATTGGGATTAGGAATAATTAGTATCTATTTGTACCACAAGAGAAAAAACTATTTGCTTGCTTTCTTACCTATGCTATTTGTTCTTACTGTAACAATATGGGCAATGGTTAAAAATATTATTGACTTCAAGAATCGAAATATTCTGCTGTTTGTAATAGCTATGTTAATATTAGTATTAACAAGCTGGATGTTGATTTGCGGAATCCAATCTTTATTTATTAAAGGCAAGAAATGACTATCCCTGTATTTTTAAGTTAGAATTTTATTTCAAAGGTTTTATAATATTCAGGTTTATCATCTTCTATATTAATATGATCAACAAATGCAAAGTCAGGTCCTTTTCTGCACCAGTTAATGAATTCCAGGACATTTCTTTCTGTTCCTTCGGATTCTATATAGACACTGCCGTCCGGCATATTTTTCACATAGCCCCTAATTCCATAACTGGCAGCAATATCCCGTGCTCTATATCGAAAACCAACACCTTGTACTCTGCCAAATATCCAAATTTTTTTACGTATCATAACAAGGTATTTTCTTTAATTTTGATATTTAAGGATTGTATATGAACAAATGTATTAATATGATAAAATTACTTGATTTATTCTTTATTACATTCCATAGCGGATTAATTTTTTTTAATCTATTTGGCTGGCTTTATAATAAAACCAGAAAACTGAATTTAATTACTCTTCTTCTAACAGGAGCCTCATGGTTTATTTTAGGTATTTTTTATGGATTGGGCTATTGTCCGTTAACTGACTGGCATTTTAAAGTATTGGAAAACCTGGGCTACAACAATTTGCCTGATTCCTATATAAAATATCTGGCTGACAGATTAACGGGCTGTGATTTTAATCCGGATTTTATTGAGATATTGACTTTGCTATCCTTTTTAGCTGCCCTGGTAATTTCAATGTATTTAAATATCAGGGATTATAAAAAGAGAGGATGAGTTGGATGTCGTCTCGCCGTAGGCGAGACGACTTACTTTTTCATCAAGGAAAAAGTAAGAGCCTGTCCGGCTTGAGGACAAAGAAAAAAAATATTGTATATAATTTACTTTCGGATAGTAAATCCGAAAGAGTTGGATGTCGTCAGGAGTTATTCGGTAAGATAGAAATTAATCATTTTAGTAAGTTTTGCAATTTCAATAGGTTTAAGAATCTGGTCTGTACATCCTGCTTCGAAGCATTTTTCCCTCTCTTTTTCAAGCACTAAAGCTGTTTGAGCAATAATTGGTATTGTTTTGTTAAATTTTCTAATTCGTCGTGTAGCCTCAAAACCATTCATTTTTGGAAGTCTAATATCCATCAGTATTAAATCAATTTTGCTTATTGATTTACATAATTCAACGGCCTGATATCCATTGGTAGCCAGCAATAACTGAGCCTGTGTATTTTGCAGAACTGCTTCTAAGAATTTATAGTTAACTTCATCATCTTCAACAATTAATATAACTTTATCTTTCCAAATATATTCAGTCAGGCCCTTTTCATC
>Ga0114922_10005687_pt1 | contig 11486 bp, 7 predicted proteins | sample AartaG_FD_100975 | JGI IMG/M metagenome (GOLD analysis project Ga0114922, IMG submission 100975) | Deep subsurface microbial communities from Aarhus Bay to uncover new lineages of life (NeLLi) - Aarhus_00045 metaG | ecosystem: Environmental > Aquatic > Marine > Oceanic > Sediment | place: Aarhus...
ATCCACATAATACCGACTATTCCGTCTTATAACTCTGAACTCTCCTTTGGGAGCAAAAAAATCAATCTGAGGCCGGGGACTCAAACCATTAGCGATGTTGTCGACCGCAGCCACAAACCTTCGAATCAAATCCTGACTCTTTAACCATGACTCAAGTGACAGATGGGGAGACAATCCTCCCGCCAATCCCCTAAGGACCTCATCGCTCTGATCGAGCTCAACCTCAAGCGGAGTCGCTGTTTCTGCATCAGCGGCCGACTCTTCGGATTGAACTGGGACAAGTTGTTCCTCAACGACTTCTTGGACAGGCAGGGCCTCTTTGGCTTTATTCCGAATAAAGAAATAATAAACAACTACGACAACCGCCACCAGGAGGATAACCACACTTCCGGTCAGCATTACCTTCTTTTGCTCTTCCATGCTTTTCCTCCCTTCCTTAGCCAGTCGAATCCATTCTTCCCCGGTCTTTGTCCAATTAATCTTCCCGGCTGAGCACGACAGTATTATATCTTCAGGACAAAGAATCTACAATATCTAATATCTGCCCATTATTCCCTTGGATTTTCTTGATTGAGATATTCCCTTTTGACGTTGAGAGAGAGATATAGGCCCCTTCATCACCAATACGAAAAGAAATTCTATTCGAGGAAGGCCCCTCATCAGGATTAAACTCATTAGTCACCTCTCCTTCCAGAGTGCTGGCCTCTATTTGCGCACGAACATCCTTTTGAAGATAAACAATGATATCCCCTTCTTCCGCGGATATTCTGATCTCATCCTCGTTCCGAAGGTCCATAAGGCTTGCTTCCACAGAGCCCACGCCAAAGGACACATGAAGAGAGCCTGAAAAGTTGTCGATCTTAATTTCCCCTTGTTCAAGCTCGATAAACGCCTCTCCGTATAAATCAGAAATGATGACGTCTCCTCTTCTCGCGACGATATCTCTGAGATGAATATGCTGGGGAACATTCAAAAAATAATCGACAGCACTCACATTATCATCCCGTTCGGCCGGCAGGGTTTTGATTTTTACAAAATCTTCGATTTGGTCAATATCAATCTTTGGAATAAAGCGTCCGATGGGCTGCCATATCGCTCTTCTGCCTGAGGAGAAAGGAATGCTTTTTTTTGCGTGGATTTCTACTTTATCCTTCTCCCAACCCAAAATGTCTATATTCCCGTCGATATTCTCCAAGGAGAGAGTTCCTCCCATTTTCAAATCCAGGGACTCATAGTCTCCGACTGAGTACCAAGGAGTTGAATAGCCAGGAAAATCCCCAAAAGTCACCATGCAAGAATTCATGAAGGGGAAAAAAATAAGGAGACTCAAAATAAAAGAGATTAGCTTTTTCATCCTTCTCACATTTTTTGAATATTATCATACGGATTCGCGAAAGAGAAGTCTCTCAAAATATCTGATTTTCTTTAGAAAAAGATGAAATTTGTCTTTTTATGACTTTCTTCTTGAATCGAAAGCAGAAATTTGGCATATTTACTTCTCAAGCGATAAATGTCTATACCAATTGCAATCCATTTCTTGAAAAAATAAACTCATCAGCGGACATTTTTCGCTTTCCATTTTCTGTTCGAAAAGGATTATTGAGATTCAAACTCCTGACAAGATTCGAAAACACACCCTTTTTCAAAGGAGGATATGATGGGTGGGCTATTCGGAGTCGTATCCAAATCTGACTGCGTTAGCGATTTGTTTTTCGGGACAGACTATCATTCTCATCTCGGGACAAGGCGGGGCGGTATGGCTGTGAACAATCCAGAAGGATTCTCAAGATACATTCACAGCATCGAAAGCGCTCCGTTCCGGACCAAGTTTGAGCTGGATATTCAGAATATGAAGGGGAACAAAGGAATCGGTGTCATCAGCGACTATGAGGACCAACCCCTGCTCATTCGGTCTCATTTGGGAAAATACGCCCTCATCACCGTTGGAGTCATAACAAACTCAGACAATCTGGTGCATGAAGTGTTCGACAGGAAGATGATTCACTTCTCAGAAATAAGAGGAGGTGAAATCAATCCGACTGAGCTGACAGCCGCTTTGATCGACCAGGAATCGACTTTTGAAGAAGGCATACAAAGGGCTCAAGAAGCGGTCGAAGGATCATGCTCGTTGCTTCTTCTGACTGATAAAGGAATCTATGCAGCCAGAGACAGGCTCGGCAGAACTCCGGTTATAATCGGAAAAAAGGAAGGAAGCTATGCAGCCACCCTTGAAACATGCGCTTTTCCAAACCTCGGTTTTGAAATCATAAAGTACCTCGGACCGGGAGAAATCGTCTTCATCACTGAAGAGGGAATCGAACAGAAAAAGAAGCCTGAAGAAAAAATGCAGATCTGCGGCTTTCTATGGGTGTATTACGGGTATCCGGCATCCAGTTATGAAGAGATCAATGTTGAATGCGTGAGAAACAAATGCGGCGCCTCTCTAGCGAGAAACGATGATATTCAGATAGACATGGTCGCCGGAATACCGGATTCGGGCATTGGGCATGGCCTGGGGTATGCCAGCGAAGCGAACATACCTTTCAAAAGACCATTCGTCAAATACACACCCACCTGGCCGCGGAGTTTCATGCCCCAGGACCAGACCATTCGAGACCTGGTGGCAAAGATGAAACTCATCCCTATCAGGGAATTAATTGAGGGAAAAAGAGTGCTCTTCTGTGAGGACTCAATCGTCAGAGGAACCCAGCTCAAGGATACCATCCAGAGACTTTATGACTATGGAGCGGTAGAGGTGCATATGCGACCTGCCTGTCCACCTCTCACTCACGGATGCAAATTCTTGAATTTCTCGAGATCCAGGTCAGAGCTGGACCTTGCCGCCCGGACAGCCATTAAAGAGATTGAAGGCGATGACAGTAAAGATCTTGAAGAATATTCTCGCACCGGGTCCGAGAAATACGAGGCCATGGTCGATCAAATAAGAAAGAGGCTAAAGCTGACGACACTGAAATATCAAAGATTGGAAGACCTGGTCAAAGCCATCGGGCTTCCTAAAGAAAAGATATGCACTTACTGCTGGGATGGGTTCGATATGAAGTGAGTGGCCCGAGTCTCTCCGTTTTCCTCTGAAAAGTAAACCTCCAGGCAAAAAAGAAAAGAACGATTAATTTAGCTTACGGATTCCCTTCGTCAACTTGTCTTTTTCCTTCTCTTCCTCTAATTTTCCCGTGTATTCAGCCACAAGTTTGACCTCGTTGTTCTCTCCAAAAAGCCTGAGGACTATCTCTGTCTCCGGAGCATCCCAGATGGCGCTGTATTCCAGATGCCCCAGGCTAACAGCCAGTCCCCAATTGGAATAGTCCTCTTTATACGTGGGATTCAGCCAGTTGATATTGGTTAACGGAGATTGCCCATGGACTTCAGTTAAAAAATCTTTAGCCTTTTTATAATCACCAAAATACTGACTCTTATAATTGTGTTTCACCAGAAAAATGTATCTTGCCTTGACCAATTTGTCGTCTTTGAAAATATAATCAATCCAACAGCTCATATCTTTGATACTATCCCAGTACCTCATCACATAAAACTCACCCGGATTTTCCCGAGCCGCAGGATTCCCCTCTAATCGGATAACCTGTTCCTGGGTCATCCCCCATTGGGATTTTCTGAAATGCTTTATCGTGTCTTCTTGACTATCGATTGTCTCAATCTTGGTAACCACAAACAATCTTTCGACAAAGGAATCTTGAATATACCCTGATTTGCCGACTTTGGATTCTTTGGGAACAAAATAGACATGGTACCATATTCTTTTGGTCTTTCTGGGATTCCGCAGTGTCAGGACCGTCCCTTCTTTCACTGTGGCGACAACGGAGCTATGGGGATCTGGTTTGAGGTAGATAATGGCTGTCTCTGCTGTGACTCTGAGTTTCTTATCCTGGGAGAAAAGAGGCCCGGAAAGAACGGACAGCACGAAAATTATCATCACGAGACTGGGAACCAAGGCTCTTCTCATTTGTTTAATGAACATAGTCTTTGTTCTCCAATCCCTTTTTTCGCTCAATATAGATAGAGAGTCAAAGAAACATATGTTTATTCGCATCCTCACCTGTTTCTTCCTGGTGAGCGCCTTTATGCTAACAATGGGCTTCGAATCGTACAATCCCCTTTAGAGATGATTTGAGCAATGATTTTTATTCACCTGAAAAGGTGTAATCTTCATCCCCTATCCTGTGGCTAGCCGCAAAAGAAAAAAGGACAGACTACATTTTCTTCGGGACTGTCCCTCTTCTTGAAGAAAAAGTTATTTTTTGTACTCGCTCAACAATTTGGAAACATTTTAATTAGGTTAAGAGTCCAACCAGCTTTGTGATTATGCTATAAAGCCTCCCCAGCCCTTTCTGGACATCTGTCTCCAGGTTGACCCGGAGAATCCGTCGCCCCCGCTCCGTGAGTGCCTGGTAATCTCCTAAAGATTGAGCCTTTATCAGAGCTTTAAAGTCATAATCGGTTTCAGGGACAGGCAGATCAATGCTCGGCTCATCCACTATCTGGAGTAAGAGACCGTTATTTGGTCCGCCTTTGTGGAGCTGGCCAGTGGAATGGAGAAAACGAGGCCCATAGCCGAGTGTGGTAGCTAATCGAGTCAATTTGAGAAGTTCAAACCGGATACCCTGAAGAGATTCTGTCGTCTCTTCCGAGGGAGTAAGATAAGCCTGGAGCGCGATATAATCACCTTTCTTGGCTTGCCCCAGCCAGTCTTTCAAGGCTTGGGAAAGAGCTTCTGGTTCATCTATTGACCATGTCCCTTCATCGCTCTCCTCTTTTTCCTTGCCGATATTTTCCATGGACTCCTTGGTGAAATCTTTGGCCAGCTGAACGTCTGGTTGATTGAAAGGATGTATTCCGAGCACAGAGCCCGCAGAAGCCACAGCCACCTCCCAGGAGAAAATTTCCCGTCCAAGGTCGAATTTATCGCTTAAATCAATCCGAACAAAAGGATAACCTGCCTGTTTTAGTGCATCCATCCGGTCTTCAAGTCCGCTGTCACTTTCTCCAGCAAGAGTCAAGAATACAAAAAACCTGTCCTGGCTGTACTCACTCACAGAGGCGAAAGGCTCGCCGGCAACTGGCAGTATGCCTTTGCCCTCCTTACCCGTGCTCTCAGCGATCAGTTGTTCCAGCCAATCGGGAAAGCTACTGATTGAATCAGAAGCGATAAACGTCAGTTTGTCGCGGTCTCGACTGATTTCTCCCAGAGAAGCCCCGAGGATAATGCCACCTGCTTTTTCTTCTGAGACACAGAACGCGCAGTTTTCAGAGGCTGTCCACGCCCTATCGAGAAGCGTGTGGATATCCATCCCGATCAGGGCTGCCGGGACCATTCCGAAATAAGTCAAGGCCGAGTAACGGCCTCCGACATCAGGATTAGCCTCGAAAACCCGCCGGAAGCCCCTCTCTCGAGCCAGTTTCATCAGAGGCGATCCAAGATCAGTGATGGCAATAAAATGCCTCCCAGGATTATCTGTATCGAGGCTGACTTTGCTCCAGAAATAGCGGAAAAGAGAAAGAGTCTCAAGCGTGGTTCCTGATTTACTCGAGACAATGAAAAGAGTCCGGTCCAAATCTAATTTATCCTCGACGGAAAGCACGGCAGAAGGGTGCGTACTGTCCAGCACAATCAATCCAGGATATCCGGGCGCATTCCCGAAAGTCTTCTGGAAAACATCCGGTGCCAAACTCGATCCTCCCATACCGAGAAGAACCACATGAGATATTCCTTCATCCTTTATCTGTTCGGCGAATGAAGAAATTTCTTCCAGGTTGTCGCGCATCTTTTCTGGAAGAGCCAGCCAGCCCAGTCTATCTGTGATTTCAGGTTGCGGGTTGGAAAACCACAGCGTATGGTCTTTGGCCCACAGTCTTCTGGAAAAGCCCTGCTTCTTCCAGAGTTTTAATCTCTCTTCAACCTTTGTCTTCCATTCTCCGAGTTCGAATGTCTGATAATCCTTCATGGAATTCATACCTCTCTTCCCTTATATCGAATTCCTGAATGTTTCATTTATATATCTAAAAACGCAAGAATCCTTCTTATTGGAATTTCTATACAGATCAGGAGATTTCCTGTATCAGTCTTTCCAATTCCGATATCACAAAATGAAAAGAGCCGAAGACACCCCCTTATCGAATCACAGGAGTTTAATTAAATCTATAAATGAAACCCGCAAACCGAGGCACTCTGAAAGACATTATGACCTTGGTGATTATTTCAGTGAAAACGGCCTTGCTATTCTTCAAGTTTTCACTCAGGGTTTCGACCGGAGTGGGCTCTTCTTTGACTCCATTGGCATAATCCACTCCGAACCCGATCAGGGCAAAGGGAATCTCAAGCTCTCCGGAGAACACAATCTCCGGCCCTGCAGTCTGACTGACGAAGGAGGCATATTCTCTCATCAAGCGGATCTCTGACTGAGTATTGAAGCGCGGTCCAACGGCATGCGCATAAACAGCATCTGTGATGGGGTCTTCCGCAACCGCAATGATCTGCTGTCTTAAATCCTCAGAAAAAGGCTTATCAAATATATAATGCCCTTTGGCTTTGGCTTTCTCTTCATGATAGATTGTACACGCCTCTCCGTTCGGCAGACGATTCTCAGGGAAATAAAGGTCACTAAACACGATCAGTTTGGCAAGGGGAATGTCAGGGACCAAGACTCCACACACAGTTGTCGCTATAATCGCTTTGGCATCCAAGTCCTTCAAGGCCATCAGGTTGGCGCGGTAATTGATCATGTTCGGTAAAAGGCTGTGATTTTTTCCATGCCGTGCCAAAAAAGCCAGGCTCGTTCCTTCGATCTTTCCGGTCCGGACTGACGCGTCCCCAAATTGAGTCTTAATAATCCTGTCTTCTCCCTTATCAAGGCCAGGAAACTCATAAAATCCCGAACCGGATATGACTGCAAGGTCAATCACTCTTTTCCTCCATATCAAGGATGAGAATTAATTCTTTTTTCTGTGTTACTCGTCTTTTCTGGTGTTGTCTGTTTTTATTCTTGAAGTTGGCACAACTTTGTTCTACCTATAGCAAAGCTGCTCTTTAAAGTCAACGAAATGAAAATGGGGGATGTTCCCTTATTATTAGAAGCCTGGTGTTATCGTGAACTGGAAGTACCAGTTCTTGTTAGGCCTGTCAAGGGGACGAACATAATCCAAGCCTAGGATTAGGAAACCGAAAAGATTCGTGCGGAGACCGACTCCCGCACTTTTGATGAGCTTGCGGTTTCCACCCGGAAGGAACCAGGCCTTGTCGTCGGCCACCTCACCATCTCCATCCGCATCTCCGTCGAACCATGCCACACCCGCATCAAAGAAAACAATGAAATCAACAGGGTAAATCCCATAGTAGCCTTTTCCGATTCCGAGAACCTGAAAAAGTGGAAAACGGAGTTCCGCATTGGCAACGAGTACTTTGCTTCCGAACAGCTGGTCGTAATCAAAAGCATCCGTCGGCGAATAGATTTCGCCTGAACTGAACGAACCGGCGTTATAACCACGCACGAGGGTTTCGTATCCAATAAAAAGAGGATAGAAGCGGGTGTCTTCAGCCCCCTTCCCATACCGGCCGTAATGCATTAAACGAAATGCTAAAGTGAACGGCCTGGCTGGCATGAAATAACGACGATAATCGGCAAGCAGTGTGTAATAATCAACCGTACCTGTCAAAGGAGAGATTTCAAAGCGGTAACTCTGCCCAAGGATGGGACTTGTTGCTCCAAAAAAGGAACTATCATAGACGAACGCAGCCGTAGCAAATCCAAACTGAAGGCTATCCGGAGCCGGCAGCTCTGTTCTACTCCTATAAATCTCAAACAAATCGAGAGAGTAGACTCGTTTGAAAGACTCCTGGCTAAAATCAATGAGTCGATAGCCCGCGGAGATCTCAAAACGATTGACTTGACTGAATGGATAAGCGGCAAATCCTGAAACTTGATAAATGGACTGGCGAAAAATTATTTCCTCTTCAACATAAGCTGGTTCTCCGTATGAGGTTTCATCATAATACGCCAAATATCCTCCCGTCACATATGGAATGCGTTGAGCCACTGCTCCCCAATTCATTCGGTGGGAGCTGTTTTGATACCCAACCAGTAATGCCGCATCCTCAATCTGGCTGGTCGCCTGAATCATCCCTGCCAAGCTATGATAGCCGAGCATATCGCTGAAGAACAGGGCAACGCCTCCTGCGGCATAGGTACCGAATCTATCCACTCCCATGGCCAATTGAGGTTGACTGATATAATCCAGCTTTAATTTCGGCTTATACTCGCTGACCGTATAGGACGTCTCCTGAGGAAGACCGAACCGAGGATTCCGCAGTAGTTCAAGAACCTCCCCTTCCGGTTTTTCCCGAGGCGGAAGAACGGAGGGCTGAATATCTTCAAACTGAAATCGGGACTCATTTCTAACCAAATTATCTGTCGAATCTATAGAGTAGATATTGTAACTTTCGTTTTCAAAAAAGCAGTACACCAGGCGGCCACTTTCCTGCGCGATAGAAAGAGCAGGGCTTATGGCCATTATCCCGCTCACACCCAAATAGAGGTTCGACACCTGGAAGATATCCTGGTTATCCAGGTCGATCCTGTAGATATTCGTGATGCCATTAGGGTCGGAGAGGAAGTATAAGCTTTTTGAATCGGGAGACCACTGCGGATTGATGTGCTTGGCTCCGTTGAAAGCGGGAATCTCCTGTATCTGCCCGGTTTCCGGGTCGAGTAATGCCAGTTGGTAGTCGCCAATATCCAGGATGGAAAGATCGGTAGAAAATCGATCCGTGACAAAGGCAATTGCGTGTCCATCAGGGGACCAGGCCGGATAAAGGTCCGCATAGAGATCGTCCGTCAACTTCTTCAACGTACCGCCTTCAAGATCATAGACAAAAATATCTGTTATTCCTCCAGCAAGAGCCGAGAAAGCCACAAACTGTCCATCAGGAGACCAGGTGGGATTTAATATCTCTCCCAGCTCAGGGAAGACCTCCTCTTTAATGGTTTTTCCTTTCTTCACATCGATTAGAGTGAGAACGGGCCGCCCCTTGGTAATGGCACTGAATATAAACCGATTCCCCTCTGCATCCCAGCATCCGGAGGATTTAATGAACTGCAAGCTTTCAAAATGGGGATCAACGGCTGTCTCGATAAGCTTCCGTTTGATTTTTCCTGTTTCAGCATCAGCCAGGTACATATCTATTGAAAACAGGTCACGGCTGGAAAGAAAAACAATCTGCTTCCCGTCTGGACTGAGTGCTGGAGACACATTCAACCTAATATCTTTTGTCCCCTGAATCAGTACGCGTCCGGATTGATGGGATAGATGGGTCATCTCGGCTAAAGGCAAGTACCTCTTCTTCATCGATTCATGCCACTCTTTCGAAAGATCTTCCAACGAGACACCCAGTATGTTTTTAATCGCCCCCTCATAATCTCCGGTTCTACTGATGGACTTCATCAGCCTGGGGACAGCTCCATCTCCCCACTTTCCTGTGATGTACGCCCAGAGGGATTGACCGTAGCGGTAAGGAAAATACTTAGTATTGTTCAGTTGTCTGACCGTTGGGAGTTTTCCTCTCTGCGTGGCATCACGCATCCACATAGCGGTGTTGGCGTCGACTGGGCCGATAGAAAGATACTCCGCCAACCCTTCAATAAGCCACAACGGTACCTGCATTGCTAAAGAAGAATACGCCGCATATTTTGTAACGTTCTCTGAAGTAAGATCAAACTGGAAAGCATGGACAAGCTCATGTCCGATCACATGGTCGGACTCCGCCAGCGAAACACCCAGTGGAAGGACAATTCTCCTCTTGAGCATCTCGGTTACTCCGCCTGTCCCTTCACCCAAAATACCCGAGATGGTTGCCGTTTGCTGGAAATCAGGGGAACTGGCGTAGAGGATCAATGGTTGGCGGCCCTTGAGCTGATGGTTAAATATTCGAGATAAACGGGCATACCATCGTTCGGCTATTCGAGCAGCTTGCATTGCCGTTTCTCTCATCTCCGGGTAAAAATAAATGTCGAAATGCTCTGTATATATAATTTTGAAATCGAAACTCTCGTACTGAACCTTATTTCGGCCGAAGTACTGGGCATTTATGGAAGAAACTGTTATTCCCACTCCAAGAGTCAGGAGCAGGATAAATACCATAGGTCTGAATCGAAGGATGAACTTCATGATTTCCCTAAATTCCTCCTTATAATCCTTACTTTTCCTATAGTATATATACTATAAGAAAAAAGGCGATCAATTTCAAGTCGCCCTTTCTTAGACAATAAAAACCAGCGCTCCTTTATTATTATAAATTGATTGAGACCTAATTTTCTACAGTCTTGTACTTGGATTTAATCGAACTCCGGGAAAGGAGAACATTCAGGAGGGAAATATTACACAGAAAAAAGCAGGGAAAAGGGGTCTGTTGATTATGCTCACAATTCAGGCAGCACTTTTATTAATGATACTGAAGATAAAAATGTCATCGCGAGTGAGCGAAGGGAGCGTGGCAATCTCATAAAAAAGAAGTATTCATTAATATTTTTATGGGATTGCCACGTTGCGCTCTCAATGACATAAGGATGGGATTGTCACGCTTCGTTCGCAATAACATCCAAAAAGAGTTACGTAATTAGTGAACGCGTACACCTGGCCCCTTTTCCATTTATGGCTAAATCTTAATAAATATTTTTTTCCTGTACAGCGGGATCATGATTCCAAGCCAGATAAGGATCAGTACCAGCGGGTAGACCAGGGAACCGAAATAATTCCCCGCCCACGGGGCCAGAAGGCGAGTGAAGACAAGGGTCTTAAAAGATAAAACACTCCCGTTTGAGGATATCCTAATCAAACCTATCAGTTTGACCATAAGAGCAGAACCCACATAAACTGTTATGGCATTCGTCCCAAAGACAAGAAACGGAAACGCCCACTTTCTTAATTTTAATCCTTCTATCAGCCAGTAACAGACTCCCAGAAGAAGCAATGCCGCTCCGGCCGTGAAGAGCACAAAAGTGCTTGTCCAGAGCTGTTTGTTGATGGGAAAAAGAGGATGGAGAAGGAGGCCGCTCATAGTCAAAACAATCCCTCCAATAAATAGACCTCCGGTCTTCTGAAGAACGGACTGAAAGGACCGCAGCCAATCCCCGGTCAAAGTCCCCAACAGAGCCGTTGAAATCGCTGGCAGAGTGCTCAGAATACCTTCAGGATCAAAGCTTGGTTTATACAGATGTCCGGCAAGGAGCTGGCTGTCCAGATAGGAACAGAGATTCCCTTCGAATTCCAGGATTCCAGGACCGTAGCCCGGAACAGGAACCAGTTTCATCACCAACCAGTAAATAGCCAGGAAAGACAAAGCAATGATGGACCTCCCCTTCGTTCCTGTCTTGAGAAAAAGCAGCGAAGCCAAAAGATAACAGATGGCGATACGCTGAAGTACGCCCGGAATCCTGAGGGTTGCGAAATTAAATCGAGGA
>Ga0114922_10005688_pt1 | contig 11485 bp, 15 predicted proteins | sample AartaG_FD_100975 | JGI IMG/M metagenome (GOLD analysis project Ga0114922, IMG submission 100975) | Deep subsurface microbial communities from Aarhus Bay to uncover new lineages of life (NeLLi) - Aarhus_00045 metaG | ecosystem: Environmental > Aquatic > Marine > Oceanic > Sediment | place...
GTGCAGGAAAAAGTAAGACAAGAAAGAAAAAACGTGGCTAATACCTACACTAAGTCAGCCTTACGAGAAAGACTAAAGAATAAAATTATGTCTGGAACTAAGGGTGGTAAGGCTGGTCAGTGGTCTGCACGAAAAGCGCAGCTACTGGCAAGTGAATATAAAAAGGCTGGTGGTGGTTATAAGTCTGGTCCTACTAAAAAGCAAAAAAGTTTAAAGTCTTGGACAAAGCAAAAGTGGCGTACTAAGTCAGGTAAACCATCTACTCAAGGACCAAAAGCTACTGGTGAGCGTTATCTTCCTGAAAAAGCAATTAAGTCTTTGTCTTCTTCCGAGTATGCTAGAACTACTGCAGCGAAGCGTAAAGGAACTAAGCAAGGCAAACAGTTTGTAAAACAGCCTAAGACTATAGCTAAGAAAGTTAGAAAGTATAGAAAGACAAAATAATGGCATTATCTGAGTCAGACAAAAATAAACTAAAACGCTATGGTTTATCAGGTTTAAATAAACCAAAGAAAACTCCTAGCCATCCTACCAAAAAAGGTATTGTTGCTGTAAAAAATGGAGAAAGAGTAAAGATTATTCGTTTTGGTGATCAGAAGATGGGTCATAATTATTCTCCTGAAGCACGTAAATCTTTTAAGGCACGACACGCTAAAAACATTGCACGAGGTAAAACAAGCCCTGCATACTGGGCGGATAAGTTTTTTTGGGCAGGACCAAGTGGTTCTAAAAAATCTCCACCTAAAGGACAGAAATTGGTACGCGGAAGGAAGAAACGATAATGGCAAAAGGTATGACACATTTTTCTAAGGACGGAACACCTTACTACGGTGAGGTTCATAAAATGCCTGATGGTTCTATTCACAGCGGAAAAATACATACTAAAAGTTCTAAGCGTGTAATGCACTTTAAGGATTTATCTAATACAGCTAAAAATAAAGCTGGAGATAAAATGGCAAGAGCTATGTATAAGGTAAAGAAAAAGTAATGGCTATTGGTAGATCAAAAGTAAGTCAACAGATTACTAAACCACCAATGAAAAAGCGTATTAAACGCAAACCCAAACGGAGAATTAAAAATGGAAAATATTAAAGAATATACTTATAACTGGATTAAAAATCCACGTACAGATAAAGACATTGATGCAATGACAGGTCGTCCTACTGGTCAGGGTTATGGTGCTGCTCGTAAAGGCCCACAGATTAAGGCACAGGAGCAGGATGTTATTGTAGACTATGACTATGGTGTTACTGTAGAATACAAAGACTAGGATAAGCTAAATGGCCACTAGCGGAACATATGACTTCTCAATGGACATTGATGAAGTTATTCAAGAAGCAATGGAAATGATTGGCGGTGAGCAGACACTAGGACATGAACCTCAGTCTGCTCGTAGGTCAATTAATCTTCTTCTTCAGGATTGGCAAAATCGTGGTATTCTTCTTTGGACTGCTGGTACAACGGCTATTTCAGTTTCTACCAGTGTAACATCTTATGCGCTAACGTCAAGTACCATTGATATTACTGAGGCAGTTCTTAATAGAGATAATGTAGACCTTCAGCTTGAACGTATTACTATGGAAGAGTATTTAAAAATTCCTCGTAAAAGTCAAACAGGAAGACCTACTCAATATGCTATTCGTAGAGATAGAAACAATCCTACTTTGTTCCTTTGGCCTATTCCAGAAAATACAACAGATATTGTTAAACTAGAACAGGTAAAGTATACTGAAGATGTAAATAAATCTGCAGGACAGAACGCAGATATTTCTCGTAGGTTTTATCCATGTCTTACTACAGGCTTGGCTTATTACATGTCAATGAAACGTCCTGGCATAGATACAGGTCGTATTACATTACTAAAGGCTGAGTATGAAGAAAAGCTAACACACGCTATGAATGAAGACAGAGAAAGGGCAAGTGCTTATTTTTTACCTAGATTAAATAGAGTATAATAATGGCAAGCAACAAAAACGCTAAAGCTATATGCGATGTGTGTGGTTTTCAATATCCACACAGAGTAATGCGTATGAACAGCTATGGTATGCTTGTCTGCCCTACTGATTATGAGGGTGGATATGATTTGAAAAACCATCCACAGAATAAAACACCAAATGTAAGAGATGATGAAAATATTCGTAATCCCCGTCCACCGTCAAACTCAGATCGTGGTATAGAGTGGCAAAATGCTCGCACGAATTGGGAAGACACAGATAGTTATTGGAACACAATATAATGGCAACACTTACTGGTAAACTTATATCTAACACTTATAAAGATTTGCTTCAAGTAAGCAATGGTAATAGTGGCATTGACACTACACTACGTCCAATCTCTGATGGTGAAGGAACAGACTCTGCACTGCAGATAAGTAACTCAGAAGTTTTAACTACAGGTAAACTAACAGTTCAAGGTGATGTAAGTTCTTCTGGAAAGATAACCGCAGACTCAGCGGTAATTGCTAGTCAGGTATGTGCGTCTACCTATTATGGTGATGGTTCTAATTTAACAGGCATTACTGCCTCTGTCCCTACATCTGTTTCTGCTTACACAGTCAATCAGCTTACAGTAGTTAGTGGTGCTTCTTTCTTAGGTAAGGTTAGCGGTACTGCCGCAGAATTTAGTGGTGCAGTTTCAGCATCTACTTATTATGGCGATGGGTCTAATTTAACTAATCTTCCTACAGCACCTTCATCTGTTTCTGCGTTTACAATCAATCAACTTACTTTAGTTAGCGGAGGTTCTTTCTTAGGAAAAGTTAGTGGTACAGACTTAGAAATGAGTGGTGCAGTCTCTGCAGCTAATATTTATGCTACAACAGGAATATTTGTGGGTGGAGATGCAGTAGCAACATCAGCAGATATTCAGGCTGTATCTGCTCTTGCGTCAGCTAATGCCGCAGCTATTACATCTATTAACACGGTTGTAGCTAATGTATCCGCTTTAACCAGTGTAAATGCTGCAGCTATTACCAGTATTAATTCAGCTATAACTTCAATTAATACGGTTGTAGCAAATGTTAGTGCTTTAACAAGTGTTAATGCTGCAGCTATTACCAGTATTAATTCAGCTATAACCTCAATTAATACGGTTGTAGCAAATGTATCTGCCCTTACCAGCGTTAATGCTGCAGCTATTACATCCATCAATACTATTCTAGAGGGAGACATATCTGCAGACAGTGGTACATTTAATACGCTTGTAGTTAAAACATCCGCGTCTGTTAGTGGCGATTTAAAGGTTGGTGGATTAATTGGTGTTGGTCAAGCTACACCATTAAAACAAATTCATATTACTAAGTCTGCATTGGCAGAGATAAACGCTTTAACTGATGGTGCAAACATTGCTGTAGACTTTGATGCAGGACAAAATTTTGCTGTTACTCTTGCAGGGAATAGAACGCTAGATAATCCAACCAATGTTGATGCTGGTCAAGTAGGAAGTATCTTTATTGTTCAGGATGGAACAGGAAGTAGAACATTGTCTTATGGAACAAGCTGGGAATTTCCCGCTGGTACAGCACCTACACTATCTACCTCTATCAATGCTGTTGACAGGTTAGACTATATAGTTTACAGTTCTACAAAAATTCATTCTGTCCTGACTAAGGAATACTCGTAAATGGTATTTAATACTAACATATTGTTAGGTTCGGGTGGTCAAGGAGAAGAAGCACTTACCGTTACTAAAGCAAGAGCATATTCAACCGCAACAATAGTTGGTAGTTCATTTGTTGAAATTTGGACACATGATGGTGTTTCTAGTCCTGATACTTTATTAGAAAGAAGTGTAACAATCGCCACACAGGCTGGAAAAAACGAGTATACATTTAATACTGATCCTGTAGTAACAGGAGAAAGTAAGATTTGGTTAGTTATTCGATCTACAGGAGACACTAACTTTGAGAGAAACAGTAATCCAACTGGTGAATTAATTGGAGGTGGGTTTTCTCCTGCTAATGGAGATGCTACTCAAATAGTATTAGGCAGTAATAGCGGTACTATTAATCCTGATTGCAATTTAGACCTTTCAGATGGAAGAACTTCAATAGGAACTGGTACAAACGGTGGTACACCTATTGGAATGGGTGGTAGTGGAACTGCTCCTGATTATTATCCTGTAATGGGTGGTTTGGTAAGTATAGCTTAATAAGGGAATATTTATATAATGTGGGCATTAGTAAAAAATAACACAATAGTAAAAGTTATAGATAAACCAGAACCTATTACTATTGATGATGTTCAGCATTCCAGTCAAGTATTTACTTTATGGAGTGATGAGGAAAGAGAAGCTATAGGTCTTTATAAAATACAAGAGAATAATTCAAATAAGTCTAATACTTTTTATAGCAATTCTTATTTCGATACGTTTGAAAATGGGATTGTTACTAGAACATATATTAATACGCCTCGTTCTGTAGAAGATGTTAAGTCAGCAATGCTATCTAGCATCAATAATACTTTGTTTTTTCTGTTACAACAAACTGATTGGATAGTGATTCGTGAGCAAGAAATATCAGAAGCTAAACCCAGTAACTTAGTTACATGGCGTACAAATTTAAGAAATAAACATGCAGAGTTAGAAACAGCGATTGGTAATGCTAGCAGCGTTTCAGAGCTAGAAATAATTGATATAAAAAATAGATGGCCTGAAGACCCAAGACAATGATAAAATATTTTACAATTTTTCATCTGTTTCTTTTTTCTTTAAATAGTTATGCAAATGAATTTGATGTAGATAATAATAGAGATATAATAACATATAAAAGTTTCTGTACAGAAGAAGAGGCAATACTGGCTGTAGCTTATGGTCTAACAAAATCAAAAAAAGAAGCTGATAAAATATTTTGGAAGTTGTCCTTAGAAGGAAGATGTTATTACAGTTCTTTTATTTTAAGTAGCAAGGTATTAGAAGAGACATATAAATTTAATGACTTTGTAGGAAGGCCTATAGGCGTAATTAAAATAAATATGGGCGAAAATAACATAGGCTATGTCCTGATTATTTATCCAACTTTAGGGGTTTAGAGAATGGCAAGTACGTACACTACAAATATTCGACTAGAAAAACAGGCTGATGGTGAAAACCCTAACTCTTGGGGCGATATTCTAAATCAGAATGTTATTGATCTTGTCGATCAGGCAGTAGCAGGTTATCAGATTGTCTCTGTTAGCGGAACTACCCCTATTACTTTAACAGAGCTAGACGGTGTAACAGATCAGTCCCGTAATGCAGCACTATCTTTTGATGGAACACTTACCGCAGAAACTTCAATCATTATCCCTTCAAACAATAAGACATACTTTGTTAGAAATAATACTTCTGGTTCATTTGCTCTTAAAATTAAAACTCTTGGTAATACCGCCAGTATTTTAGAGCAAGGCCAAAACATTATGATTGCTACGGATGGAACTAATATCTATCAAAGTTCTTTCCCTACATCAGTTAGTGCATTTACTGTTAATAGCCTTACTGCTACATCAGTATCTACTAGCGTTCTTAATGCTACAGAAGTATCTACCAGTATTTTGAGCGCAACTCAGATCAACGCCACCTCAGTGTCAGCAGTATCTGGCAGATTTTCAGGAACAGTGTCTGCTTCTGCTTTTGATGGTTTGGGAAATAACTTAATTTATGGTGGTGATGCTCAAGGAGATATTCTTTATAATAACGGGACAAACATACAAAATTTAGCTGCAGGAACTTCAGGTCAGTTCTTAAAAACACAAGGCTCAGGAGCTAATCCTGTATGGGCAAGTCCATTACCTTCTCCTGTTTATGTTGAAAGTGCCGCTGCTGTAAGTTTAGGCGCTTCTGCTATTCCTTCCGATAATACTATTCCTCAAATTACAGAAGGAAATCATATTACACAGTTAGAATGTTCAATTACCCCTGAAAGTTCTGGCAGTAGAATTGAAGTGAATGCACTTGTAAATTTAGGAATTGCGGGTAGTGGTAATATGACATTAGCCTTATTTAAAAATTCTGTCACAGATGCAGTTGCATCTTATCCTTTTCAAATAGCTAATGCAAACAATGGCGTTCATACGGCTTATATTCGATATAGTGTTTCAGTATCTAATACAAATCCTATTCAATTTAGTTTTAGAGCAGGAGAAAATACCTCGCAAGAAATTTTCTTGAATAGGGGCGGTATTATACAGGGAGGTGGTACTGTCATTTCATCAGTGAAAATAAGCGAATTTAATCAGTAGATATACATGGCAAGCACTGCAGCAAAACTTTTTAAGCTCACTCTAAGACCGGGCATTCATCGAGAGTCTACTTCTTACTCAGAAGATGGCTCTTGGTATGATTGTGATCGTGTTCGTTTTAGAGAAGGTAAGCCAGAAAACTTTAGAGGATATGAAAAGCATCTTAACTCTACATTTGATGGTGTATCCAGAGACTTAATAACATGGCAAAGTAATAATACTGAAAAGTTACTTTCATTTGGTACAGAACAAAAATTATATGTTCTTACCAACGATATTATTTATGACATAACTCCTATTGTCAGTACCGTAACAGTAGGTACAGACGGAACTGTAGGTAGTCTAGCAACAAGCGTTGGTTCTAATAAAATCGAAGTTAGTTTAAATTCTCATGGTGTGTCAGTAAATGACTACATTTTCTTTACTAGCGCATCAATTAATAATTTTGCTACAACTGACTTTGCTGCAAGTAGCTTTGGTGGGCCTGTTTACAGGGCTGTAAGCACCAGTGGATTAAACCACTTTTATATTAGCACGACAAGTGCAGCAACAGGTACAGATACAAACGCTGGCACAGCAACACTAAACTTTCTTTTACCTACAGGAAATTTAAATAACATTCAGGGTTTAGGCTATGGTGCTGGCGTATATAATGCTGGCGCTTCGATTACTGGTGAAAGAGCATGGAATAGTCCAGCTAATTCTTCTAACATTACGTTCTTAGCAACTCAATGGTCATTAGATAACTATGGCGAAGACATGCTTGCTGTTCGTCGTGGTAGTCAATTATTTCACTGGGATGCAGATGCTAGTACCTCACCAGAAAGAGCAACTGTCGTAGATACTGCACCAACAAGTATAAACAGTATTGTCGTCTCTCCTAATGATAGGCATGTTATTGCTTTTGGTACAAATGAGTTTGCTTCAGGAACTTTTAATCCACTGCTTATTAGATGGTCAGATCAAGAAGACTATACCAACTGGACACCTTCAGTGTCATCTACATCTGGTGAAATACAGGTGGTAGATGGTACTACATTAAAGGGCGGTGTTCGTACACGTAATGCAATACATGTCTGGACAGATAAGGCAATGTATGCGCTACAGTATGTTGGTCCACCATTTATCTTTTCTCTTGCACAGCTAGGTTCTAACTGTGGATTAATCTCACCACATGCCGCAGTAAATGTAGATGGTATTTCATTTTGGATGAGTGAGAATAACTTTTATATCTTTGAGGGTAGAGTTAAAAAACTAGACTGTACTGTTCGTAGATACTTGTATGATGATTTTAATATGACTCAATCAGATAAAGTCTATGCCGCAGTAAACTCAGAGTTTCATGAAGTTATCTGGTTTTATCCTAAAGAAGGATTACAAGAACCAGACGCTTATGTAATTTATAATTATGAAGAAGATACGTGGGCATATGGTACTAGCTTCTATACGACATTTAAAGATGCTACTGTCTTTACCAATACGATTGCTCTAGGACAAGTATCTGCAGCGGCTGACCAATATATCTGGGATAATGAACCTACATCTGTCTTTACTGGCAATGGTCAGGCATTGACATCTTTTCTACAGTCCGCAGACTTTGATATAGAAGATGGTAATAATCTTATGTTCATGGATAAAATTATTCCTGATTATACTATCAATCAAGGTGCTATTCAATTTTCTGTTAATCTAAAAGAATATCCTGCTTCTGATTACTCTGAGAAAGGACCGTTTGAAATTAATGCTGTAACTCAAAAGGTAGACTTTAGAGCCAGAGGAAGACAGGCTAATGTAAGAGTATCTTGTGATAGTTTTAATACTTCATGGAAGTGGGGTAGTGTACGATTGGCAGTTCAATCAGATGGTAAACGCTAATGGCTTTTCTCTATCCAGAATTACCACGATATACAAACACAGAGGATTTGACTAAAGTTTATGATACTCTTCTTGCTTATGCTGGACAGTTAAAGTTTTTGCTTGAGGCGAGAGACATACAGGTAGAGGCAGCGCCAGCTACAAAAGTGTACACTGTCGTTAGTGTGTCTGAAATAGGAAGACCTGCTAATGGTGATATAGCCTTTTCTGCTAGCGCAAGTAAGTTTAGAGGATATGTAGAAGGCACTGGATGGGTGGACTTTAACTAATGTATGACTATAAGAAAGTTTTAGAAGTAATAAATCAAAATACATTTATAGAAAATGTAAACAAAGGCATAGTACAACCGCCTGACTTTTTTGGTGCTACAAAGTCTGAAGGTATGGCATATTCAAAAGGTTCACTGTATAATAATGAAAATACATTACATGCAGACATGACTGTACCTCAGTCTAACTACATGGATATTAGGAGATGTTTATAATGGTTTTACCATTCGAGGGTTTAGACAGGCTTGCGGATATTCAGCAACTACGAGAAGCTGCTCAACGCCCTGCTCAAGTACAACAAATGCAAATGCCATCTCCTGATGCTGGTCTACAGAGTTTAGGTAAACAAGAAGTAGATGTAGATACTGGCGTACCTGTTGGTTTTAATCCCTCTGATGCTATGGGTCAGGTTATGAATACTGCTGGTCAATATGCTATGGCTAATCCACAAAAGACAGGACCATTTGCTGCGGCGCTAGCTGCTTTTGGTGCTGGCAGTGAAGCTGCTAATATGATAGACAAGCGTGTAGAAGTTGAGTCAGAAAGGGAAAACTTAGATGTTGTCAAGAATGTTGTTACATCATTACCCGATAGAACTAGAACTAATATGCCAGCAATGGCTATGCCAATGGATAGGCCGGTTCAAGCGCAAGAAGAAATCCAAGTCAGTGAAGTAGCTCCTCAAGCAGGATTAGCTAGTATTATGCCTATGAGTGAGGGTGGTTCTCTTGGTCAATTAGATAATAAGTCTTTAGAAAATTTAAGAAAGGCTATGTTAATTCGTGAAAGTAGCGGTAATTACTCAGCAATAAATCAATTAGGATATGTAGGTGGTTATCAATTTGGTGCACAAGCATTAGAAACTCTTGGTTATTTGAAAAAGGGAAGTTCTAAAAAGGGTAACAAAGCAATTAAAGACTCTAAAAACTGGACCGGAAAGGGAAATGTAAAAAACCTAAATCAATTTTTTGCAAATGAAAAACTTCAAGATAAATTATTTAAAGATAATGCTAAATTTAATTATAGGCAATTAAAAAAGAATAGTTATCTTTTTCCTAGTAGCTCTAAAGAACATGTTTCAGGAATGTTAGCTGCCTCTCATCTTCTTGGTGCAGGAGGAGCTATGGATACTTTAGAATCAGAAGATGCTAATGAAGTTTCAGGGGTAGAATATTATAGTCTTGGTAAACAAAGTGTATCCGGCGATACAGATCAGGGAGAAGATAAAGGTATTTTAGATACGATTAAATCTTATGGTAGTAAAACATTTAAGTCTTATGATAGCGAAGCATTACCAAGTATAGTGAAAAATTTATTTGGGGTTGATAGACAATATACTGTATCTTCAGGTGATACTTTAGGAGAAATTGCTAATGAGTATGGTGTAGAAGTTGATGATATCTTTAAAGCTAATCAAAGAAATAAAGAAGATTCTTTTATTGAGGATAAAAATAAAATTAATGTTGGTCAAAAAATAGTTATTCCTGATACAAGAGATTTAAAACAAAGACTTTTAGATATAACTGGATTTAAAGAAGGCGGGGATGTAGGAGAATACTTTGAGGGTCAAGTAGAAGGAAAGGGTGATGGTATGTCAGATGAAATACCTTTCCGAGTAGAGGGTGGTAATCCTGACTTTGCTCTTCTTAGTAAAGATGAATATGTTATACCTGCTGATGTAGTGTCTATGCTTGGTAATGGTTCTTCTGATGCTGGTGCAGATGAGTTAGATGATTTTCTAAAAGATGTTCGTAAAGAAGCATTTGGAAGGGAAGAACAACAAAAAGAAATTAATGCGGAGAAAGGACTAAGTTCGATAGCTTAAATGGAAGTTACAAAGATAAGGTCAAACTGTATAGAAGTTACATGGCCGTATGTAAGGGATTTACTGGCCAAACCATTAGAAAGAAATTCAGGGGAATATAATTTAGAAGATATCTATAAATTACTTGTAAACGAAAGTATGCAGCTATGGTTGGGATTGAGTAAAAAGAATGGAATTGTAGTTGCTGCTATAACACAGTTAAATAAATATCCTAGAATGAATACCGTTACTATTGCTTTAGTAGGAGCAAAGACAAATGCAATAGACGAGTGGTTAGATTATTGTGTCTCTGACGAATCAGCTATTGTAAAGTATGCCAAAGAAAATAATGCAAAGCATATAGAAATAATTGCCAGAGATGGATGGAAAAGAAAACTAGAAAAGTTTAATTATAAAAAATACGCCACTGTATTAACCAAGGAATTGTAATAATGAATATGGAAAACAAATTCTCTAAACTACTTTCAGACTACTCTACAGAGGAAAAGATATTTCTTTATAACTCTTTGTATGAGGAGTTGTCTGGTAAAGGTATTTGTGGTGATACAGAACTGGCTCATGTCAATAAACAGGAGATGGCTGTTCTTCGTGCTATGGGTGGTTCAGGCACGATCAACGAGAATACTCAGTGTGTACAGTTCTTTGGTTCACCTCCTCCACCTCCTCCAGTTACAACAACTTCTGTCCAGACAAGCGAAATTCCTGAAGAACTAAGGCCCTATGTACGAGAAGTTTTATCTGAAGCGCAGGATATTTATAAGACAAGGAAGGAAGAAGGTTATGTTCCTTACACTGGCGAAGAGATTTCACCATTCTCGCCAGAACAGGAAAGGGCTTATGCTCTTACTGCGGAACAGGTAGGTCAGGCGCAAAGGTATGCAACACCCGCCGCAGCTTTTGCTACAATGGCAGGAATTGCTCCAAGTGGGCAAGAAATTGCCAGCTACATTGATCCTTTTACTCAGCAAGTAATTGATATTCAGGAGCGAGAAGCTCGTCGTGCGTCTGATATTCTGAAACAGGAACAGGACCTTAAGGCAGTTCAGAGTGGTGCTTTTGGTGGAAGTAGACAGGCTATTGTTGAAGCAGAACGGGGTAGAAACTTAGCAGAACAGATTGGTGATCTTCGAGCAAAAGGTTTAAGTGCAGCATATGGACAGGCATTGAAACAGGCGCAAGCACAGCGTCAGCGTCAATTAGGTGCATCATCTATGCTTACTGGATTAGCACAAGTTGCTCCTGCTGCTACTGCAGAAGAAATAGCAAGGTTAGAAGCTGTAGGTGCAGCAAGGCGTGGACAA
>Ga0114922_10005689_pt1 | contig 11483 bp, 10 predicted proteins | sample AartaG_FD_100975 | JGI IMG/M metagenome (GOLD analysis project Ga0114922, IMG submission 100975) | Deep subsurface microbial communities from Aarhus Bay to uncover new lineages of life (NeLLi) - Aarhus_00045 metaG | ecosystem: Environmental > Aquatic > Marine > Oceanic > Sediment | place...
ATTCAATTCACCTATTTCAACCTTGTAATACAGCTCATCCGCTCTGGGGTGATCGTCTTCCAGAGGCAGGAGTTCAGAACGTGTCACGGCGCTGATTTTCTTTATTTCCGCCCAGTAGCTTACGGACCACTTCTGTTTTCCGAAGGCTTTAGTCTGATAGAAGGCGATATAACTCATCTCTTCCAGATTCTTAGGCGCGCTCCTAACAGGTATGCGATACCAATGCTGAGTCTGCGCGATATGAAGATCGCGCTTATTATTTACTATCGCAATCAGCATTAGACTACTATTCGCCATCATCGCAGAGCCACTATCTATTCAACTTTTACCACAATCAAGGTTATATCATCGAATTGCTTATTACTACCCACATACCGGGTTACTTCTTCAAATATCGCATCCAGGATCGCACCCGCAGGTAAGCTAGCATTGGCTAAGATCGCTGCTTCTAGCCGTTCCTGACTAAAAGCATCGTCGAGATTAAGGGATTCTGGCATGGTGCCAGCATCAGTAACGCCATCCGAATAGATGACCAGCACATCTCCTGATTGCAGACGAATCGTCTCCTGATCATAGCTGCTATCGTCAAAAATTCCCACCAGAGGGCCGCCAACCTCCAGCAATTGCAGCTCTCCGTTCCGGTATAGTATAGGGGGTGGATGGCCTCCGTTACTGTAGGTAAACACACGCTCCCTTGCATCTATCTGACCGTAGAACATGGTCGCATAGCGGCCGGATTCAGTATGTCGGAACAGAAAGCGATTGAGAATGGAGAGGATCGCAGGGATTGGGTAGTAGCTTCCCACGCACATCCGTGTCGCCGACTGCAGCATGGAAGCTATCATAGCCGCAGGCATACCCTTACCCGAAATATCCGCGAGGGATATACCAAGTTCGTGTGGATTCAGCGGAATAAAATCATACAGGTCTCCGCAGACGCCGCGAGCCGGGATACTCCGCGCGACGATCTGAGCGCCAGCCACCAGAGGAGCCTCGTTCGGCAGTAAATACCTCTGCACGTCACGCGCAAGTTCCAGATCCTGTTCCAAAGTATGTTGCTCCGTCAGACGATCTATCATCTGCTCAAACATGCGTTGCACTTCCTGAGACTCACCCAGCAGCAGTTTCTCGTTCGATGGATTCAGCACCTCGTTAACAACCGACTGGGGAGCGTAACGCTGAAACACGTTGCGGATACGCTTTTCCTTGACCACTGCCTGATTGAGCGCCTCGATCATGGAGACATTGCTGAGTACGTTCTGAATGTTGATGGAAATGGTGGTTAGCAACTCCTGGTCGTCCTCTGTAAAATCCGCTTCAGAAAGTCTCAATCCCAGAGCGATGCCGCCCCAGCTTTCCTCGTCCAATTCCAGCGGCAGCCATATACGAAAATTGTGAGCCTTCAGCAATTGCGCCAGGGGATGATCGCCGCTATCCTGAGCAACGCAGATCTCACGAATATATGATGATTCAAGGTGGGGCTCCAGTTCCCGAAACCAGCTTAATCTGGTATCTTCATCCACGTTGAAATGCGCAGATTCATAGGGATATGTTTCCTCGTATTTATATAAAGCGACGAGACCGCTCCTCAAACCCAACACCCCAACCATATAGAGAAGCGATGACTCCAATACTTCGCGCACATTCCGCAGTGTGCTGAGTTCTTGATTCAATTCATAGAGAGTTTTTAACTGGAAACGCGAAAGTTCCAGTGCATCATTGGCACCTCGCTCCCGGTTGCCGCCTTCTTCCAAACTCATAGTCTCTCAATCTCTTCCTCAGAGTCAACAATTGTAGTAAATTTGGTCAGTCCAACCAGCTCAAAGATTTTACGGAAATGTTTGGATACGCCGGTGATGAAGATCTTGCAGTCTTTCCCCTGCCTCTGCATCACCAGGTTAATCACGATGGCAATGCCCGCGCTGTTGATGCGGCTGTTGCCATCGAATTTCAGCAGGATATTTTTGGGGTTGTTATCACACACCTGTTTATAAGCATCATCCATGGCCTTTTCTGCAGATGCTGTCAGATCGCCCACGACTTCAATTGTGAATAAATCAGTTTCTTTATGGACTTTTATTTTACACTCCCGGCGCACTATATCCCCCCCTATAAATACTCATTCCAGATCTCGTCCTCTTTGTTGATATAACTATCACTCTTTTACTGTTTCAAGTTTATCACCATTCGTGTTACACCGCCGGTTTCAGGGTTCCAATCAAACTCTACCTCATCCATCAAGCTCTGGATAAGAAATAATCCCCATCCTCGCGACTTCTGCTTACCGGCAACCTTGGCGTCGATGTCTGGTTTCTCAATGTCCCCGGGAACACCTTTGCCCTGGTCATGGATATTCACCTGAAGCTTGCCTTCGTCAGCAGTGAGTTCCACCAGCACCTTGGTGCTGGAGTTCTCTTTATTCCCATGCTCGATGGCATTGATACAGGCCTCTTCCACAGCAGTTTTGAGGTCCTCAATACGATCTTCCGAGAACCCCATGAGTTTGGCAAGCGCAGCGGTCGCATCCACTGCCACCTGCTCAAGCCCCAATCGGCTGGGAACTGAAAGTTCAATCACCTCGCGGTACTTTGCTTTCATAGGTGCTCCTTTCCCCTCCATAGATTCAAATTCCCGACCTCTGCAATATAACTATTTCTAGCACCCATTATCACCAGTCATTCCTATATTTCTGTACTTCTGGTATCTTTGCTCCACCAATTCGTCTATACTGATAGACGTCAGAATATCCAGGTTACGCTTCAAGGCGCGCCCTACTCGATATATGGTAAGTCTGGGATCTTTGTGCGCTCCACCCAATGGCTCCGCAATAGCCTCATCCACAATTCCCAGTTCCAACAGTTCAGTTGCTGTCAGCTTCAATGCCTCGGCTGCCGCTGGAGGCGTCATCTTAGCCCGCCAGAGTATTTCGCTGCAAACTTCCGGCAAACATACGCTATATATAGCATTCTCCAGCATAAGAATTTTGTCTGCCACACCAATTCCCAGCGCGCCGCCGCTGCCACCCTCGCCGATAACTACACATATTATTGGCACCTCAAGCGCGGACATCTGAGCCAGGTTCTCACCGATGGCTAATGCCTGGCCGCGTTCCTCAGCATCGACACCTGGGTGCGCTCCCTGCGTATCCACAAATGTGATCACCGGCTTACTGAACTTCTCCGCGAGTTTCATCAGGCGCAGAGCCTTTCTGTATCCCTCAGGATGCATGAGACCGAAATTTCTCGCAAGCCGCTCCTTCGTATCCCGGCCCTTCTCCTGTCCAAGAAATACAACCTCGTATCCCCTGAATTCTGCCAGTCCGCCGATGAGCGCCGGATCATCACCAAATATACGATCGCCGAAAAGTTCCACCTTGTTATGCATAAGTGAGTCAATGTAATCTGAAGAACGGGGGCGAGGCGCTTCTCTCTGCATCAAAACCTTATGCCAGGGTGTGAGCCTGGAGTATATAGCCTTCTTCTCCTTCAGAAATCGCCTCTCCAGAGCCTTGATCTCGGCTGATAAGTCGGTCTCAAGTGAAGATGCCAATTCCTTCAACTCAGCTATTCTACTCTCAAACTCCAGAATTGGCTTCTCAAATTCCAGTCCATTTTTGCCCATTCTGATTCACCTACGAAAAGAAATCCAGCACATCCGACAGAACTGCCTTCATATCTTTCCGATGCACAACCATATCCACCATGCCTCGCTCTACCATGAACTCTGCCGTCTGAAACCCCTCCGGAAGCACCTGATTGATACTGGATCTGCCGCGCTCGCCGGTAAAGCCTATCAGCGTACCCGGCTCAGCGATAATTATGTCGCCCAGTCCTGCAAAGCTGGCCATCACACCTGCAAAGGATCTGAACGATAGAACGTTTATGTAAAGTAATCCGGATTTTCTTAGTTTCATACAGGCCGCGCTGGTTTTGGCCATCTGCATAAGCGAAAGCATACCCTCCTGCATTCTTGCCCCGCCGCCAGAGCTTGAGAAGATCACCACTGGTAGTCTCTTATCTATAGCCCGTTCAATGCACCTGACGATTTTCTCTCCCAGAACTGACCCCATGCTTCCCATCAAAAACCTGTGATCAGTGATACCCACAACAGCCGGGCACCCACCTATTAAACCCTCGCCAGTCAAAATCGCATCTTTTAGTCCCGTCAGATTCTTATCTCGAGATATCTTATCGGGATACTGAGGGAAGGCCAGAGGATTCATGGATTCTAACTGAACATCATACTCCACAAAAGTTCCCGCGTCAGCGATCAGCTCAATGCGCTCGTATGACCCCAGAGGGCAATGGTAACCGCATTCGGAGCAAATCCTGTATTTCTGCGAAAGCTCGGTCTCGCCCATTAAAACTCCGCATAATGGACAACCGTTTGGGTGAACAAATCTCTTTGCATCAACCATGTTTGAATCACCTGTTGATTCCCAGTTTGCTGCGAAAACGAATTAACCACGAATTACACGAATATGGATTTGAAAAGATGATTCGTGTCAACCAATCTCAGATGATACATTATATTATGTATTCTCAGGCAAGTCAACAGTAATCAAAACCAAGCCTGAGTGTCTGATGACAGTTCCTCGCGTCTCCCCATCCCCCTATCCCTCCATTCCTTTGTCCCTCTTCCCTGCTCCCTTTCTCCTCTTCCCCTTATATTTCAGACCCAAACCGCGTCTTAATCCAACCGCGGCGACCGTCGGTAACTACTGTTATGGCACCGCGCTCATCCGTGCGGTAAGTTTTTATACCCAACCACCTGTATCTCCCCAGTATCAGGCGCGATGGATGACCGAAAAAATTCCGTCCTACTGAGATAATGCCGATGCTTGGCTGAACAGCTCTCAGGAACTCCCAACTGCTGGAACTCTTACTGCCCTGATGGGGAACTTTCAGAACCTGGGCTCTAATATCCCTCCCTGAGTCTATAAGTTTGCGCTCGAATTCCTCACCTATGTCACTCGCGAGTAAGAACGATACCCCTTTATAGGTTATCCTGAGCACAACTGAATTGTTGTTCATCCGGCTATCCTCGTCACCTGAAAGGTCGGGATATTGGGGCCCAACCACTTCCACGTGAAGTTCGTCGTTCCTGAAAACACTCCCAACCTGAGCGTCCTGGTATTCGATGCCTTTTCTATCCAGTCGTGAACGAAGTTCCTGGAAAGTCGGCGTGGTGAGGCCATAACTCCCGGTTATCACCTCGCCTATCCGGAAATTAACGTTGTCTTCGTTCTGCACCAGGTAAGTGAGACCGCCAGCGTGGTCGTTGTGTGGATGCGTAGATACCACCAAATCCAGCCTTCTCACACCCTCATACTGCAGAAAGGGCGCCACTACGCGCTTCCCTGTGTCAAACTTGACACTGTATAACCCGCCGTCTATAAGGATGTTGCGGCCGTTGGGCAGATCTACAAAAATGGAATCCCCCTGGCCCACGTCCAGACAAGTTGCCTTGAGCACGTGGCCATCATAGGACAGCGCCGCCGCCCAGATGAAAGTCGCCGCAAGGGCAGCGCTGGAGATCAGCAGCCTTCGCTTTTGCTTTAGAAGGCTGGAAAGGTTTGTGATGAATACGATGAGGGCAATGGAGAAGACTAAATGCCAGAAGGAGAAACCTCTTACTGGTATATCGGACCACTGCAGTCCTGAGAAATAATTTACAGGCAGACTTATTAGATATATCAAAATATGATTAATATATCCAAGAAGTGTTGCCAGCGAATGACGTATCAGATCTGTAATGCATGTAGCAAGCCCGATGGGGACAATTATACCAACAGGTGGAACTACAATGGGATTGACAGCAAAACCTGTCAAGGAAGTCCTTTTGAATGTATGCGCGATTATCAGCATAGCTCCTATCTGGGCTGACCAGGAGACGGCAATGCTCTGAAGAATCCTATATAACAAGCGCCGCGTCCATCTATCATTTCTGATTCTAGCCAGCAGCTTTTCCCAGTATGGCATCAGATATACTATAGAAGCTACAACACCGAAAGACAACTGAAATCCTGCATCGAAAATAGCACCGGGACGATATACCAAAATGCATAGAGCCGCTACTGCCAGAAGATTAAACAGATCCCTATCTCGATCCATGATGGTCGCTGTAACGAAAAGAATTACGAGAATAGATGCCCGAACAATGGGAGACTGGAATCCGATCATCATGGCATAGCAAAGAACCACCGGGATCACCAGTATGTATGAGATGGATTTAGTTCGCAATCTAAACATTTTCCCGATCCAGTTGCAGACAAGGAATGCCCAGCCGGCAATTATGCCTACATGCAGTCCGGAGACAACCAGAACGTGGACTGTTCCTGTTCTGATGAAAGCCTGGCGCGCCTCTGGCGACAGTGCTGCGCGATCTCCCAGAATCATCTCTTTCAGAAAAGGCGCGCTCTCGAATGTGCTGGGCACTATCTTGAACAGAAGCTTATGAGGGATATTAAGCGTTAAGATAGCAGTGCCCTCTGATGGCATGGCATTGTCAATCACCGACCCCATCCTTCCGCGCAATCTGTCAAGCCATCTCAGAAAGAAGTTGCCGCCGATGCCGACAGGTTGCACACCCAAAATATCTTCCAAGTTCATCGTGGCAAATATGCCGCGGCGGGCCAGGTACTTCCGGTAATCGAAAGCTCCGGGGTTGCGCGGCAGGCGCGGCTGGGATAGTAACCCCTCGATCTCCACTAAGTCGCCGTATCTCTGGGGAAAGATCTCCTCCCATGACCTGATGGATATCTTTCCCGACATAGCCATGGAAGGATCCGAGAGTGAGCGCGCTTTGCCCTTCACTATCAGCGACGAACCTCCGCTACGCTCCTTCTGGCTCTTTATCACAACGCCCTGGACTTTCACCTGCTGATAGAGCATCTCTTCAATGCCAGCCGGCGGGATCATGCCTATCTCATACCGGAAAAACCCGATGAACAGAAGGAATAATACGATCAGGGCGCTGCTGGATGAAAACCAATTCCTCTTATACGCCACGAACACGGAGACCATGAATACTGCCGACAGAATCCACAGGTACATCGGGCTGAAGTCGAATCTGTCGGCAATCACGATGCCAGCCAGATATGGGATAAGCACCTTTACTGCGGGACGGTTTCTCATGTCAGCATATCATAAGCCAGAGCTGCGAACGCCTTAGTTCTGAACACCAGATCCTCCACGCCTATGGATTCATTAACACCGTGGACGTTGTTCTTGCTGGTATCCGAATCAGGATGGTAAGGAGCGAAGTTATAGACAATTGTGCCCAGCGGCCGGACGGCACTGGAGTCGGTGAATCCCACAGTCAGGTTCTGCATTACATCCACGTTAGCCCCTATCACCTTCACCAGCGACCTCCTTATGGCCATCAAAAAGTTATCATTCGATGGAGATGCGCTGGGGCTTGTGGTACCCCGAACTTCCACCTGGCAGCCTTGCAGATCGCTCAGGACTTTTTCCAGTTCACTTTTGACGTATCGCATATCCTGACCGGGCAGAACTCTTACGTCACATATCAGATTGTATGAATCCGGGACCACGTTGGATTTGATCCCTCCTGTGGTCATGGTAGGTGTGACGGTCATGCGGGACAATCCGCGAAGCATGGAGCTGACAAATGAGCCTTCCTGGGAGATTTTGCCGATCAGATTGTCCACATTATCGGCACTGATCTCAGACTCCTTAACAGGAAAGAAGCGCGGCAGCTCCTGAAATGCAATGTTGGAAACACTCAGTTCCGGCTGGTAGTCGTTGATTTTCTGAACAGCTTGGGACAACTTTACCAGAGCGTTATCCCCTTTCCACGGAACTGATGCGTGACAGCTTTTGCCGTTGACGTGGACTTCTGCCTCCAGCCTGCCCTTTTCCCCGAGAGCTACAGTGAAGCAAAGCCCCTTTGGTGATTGGAAGCAATTTCCCCCGCCTTCGTTAATGGCGAGATCCGCGGCTATTTTCTCCCTCCTGTGCGCTGCCAGCCACCGGAATCCGTTTCTGCTGCCAGTTTCCTCGTCAGATCCAGCGGCCAGTATCAAGCTTCTTTTCAGTGAGACACCAAGCCGCTTTAGCAGGATCACCGCCATAGTCTCGCAAGTGGTAAGGCTTTTGCAGTCGCTGGAGCCTCTTCCATAGATCCGTCCGCCATCCAGCTTGCCAGAGAAAGGAGGATGCATCCATTTGCTCTCGTCGCCTGTGGGGACAACATCAGTGTGTGACATGAACATCAATCTGGCTTTACCATCTTCAGTTCCGGACAGCCGGGCCACAAGATTGCCTCTGGTAGGCACTCCCTCCATGATCTCAGATTCTATCCCTTCCGCGTCCAGCTTCTTTTTCAGGAACTGACACAGTTCGGTCTCATTACCTGTAGGCATTACACCTGTGTTTACAGTGGGTATTTTTACCAGACCCTGGTGTAGTTCCACCAGTTCATCTCTCGCTTCCTCAACCTCTGTCAGCAATCTATCCAGTATATTCAATTTACCGACTCCTTTTACGTATGCCGCAATACCTTTGAATCTTAACTGACAATTTCACTTCCATCATAACTCCTTTTGCCATATTTAGCAAGCAAATTTCCGTTACCGTGATCCGTGATCAGTAATCTGTAATCAGTGATCAGTAGAAACAATGTGAAACCCATCATTAATCACTGATCACAGCCATTTGGGCGCTATAGGGCTCCAAATCAAGTTATGATGCGGCTCTAAAGCCTTCTTAACTTCAAGAGGGAAGGCAAATTTCTGAGCACAAAATGCCGTAAAGCCCTGAAAAATCTAGTTTTTCCTTGACAAATTTAACATTTGTGCTATATTATATTAACAGAAGTTTATAGATCGCACTCAAATCAAGATAGGATAAGCGATCTCGAAAGGAGGGATTGAGGAGTGGTAAAGGCGGACCTAGTAGCTGAAGTTGCTGATATAGGTATCACGAAGAAGCAAGCAGCTCAAGTTGTCGACTGTGTTCTTGACTCTATTAAGGGCGCTCTGAAAAAGGGAGATAAAGTCAGCCTGATAGGGTTCGGAACTTTTAGCGTAAAAAAGAGAGCTGCGCGCGAAGGAAGGAATCCACGCACGGGGAAGAAAATTAAGATACCAGCCAAGAAAGTGCCGGCATTCAAGGCAGGCAAGGCATTGAGAGAGAGTGTATAGTGAAATCCCCCGAGCAGATAGCGGGTTACCTTTTGTAACCCGCTATTTTTTTGGCAGTGAACGCTCCATTCTCGATTATTCTACCTCACGGAGTTCGGCAATCGCTTTCAGCACGTCCTGGGTAACTTCCTCTTCGCTTAACCCCCTGTTTTTCTGGTGCACTCTATCCATAACCTCCAGGAGTTCCCTCCATGCTTTGTCCTTAACCAGTCTCTTTGGGATGATAACGATCCGATCTCCGTCAAGTTTAGCTTCTGCCAAATCTCCTTTCTTGAGCCCCAAAATCTCTCTAAACTTCTTAGGAATAGTTATCTGACCATGCTGCAGTATTTTCACAATGGGCATACGTATTCTCCTTTTCCGGACAGTTGCTATCATATATTTCCTGTTTTCCTGATTTCAGTATATACTAATAATCCGGAATTGTCAATGCGATTGCCCCCATAAACCCTACGTCCGGAAATCCGCGGATCTTCGCGTATCAGATCGGGCGGGTTTCTTGGGTAGATCGGACATTTTGGGGGAAGATGACCGTTACCTATGTTACCAAGGTCATTGAGCGTGATAAACGGAACCCGCCCCTACAAGTAACAACACAGATTTACCGACTGAACCATTATGATTAGCCCTTCCACTCGCTGGCTATAATCTGTCCCACTCGAAGCCGGAAATCTTCCAGAGAACGCGGGTCGCGCGTATGCCCGGTAAAACTGGGCACTATATCCTCTTCCAGTTCCTTGAGCAATTTCCCTGCCTGTTCATTTCCCGCGTTGGCCAGTTCTCTCAGCATATACAGGTATTCGTAATCCTCCATAGCTTTGCGCATGATCTCCCATCGGATGGAATCCACAGGCTCATCTGATTCACTTGCCATCTTTGGCGGGTAGAGGACGTAGCTATCACCCGCCTGGAGTGACCCGCCTGTAGTATTATCGTAGGGGTTATATTCGTGTTCTGTGTAAACAGGTGGGTGCCATCCCCAATGGTTCAGCCCCCAGTGCAGAAATCCGGGTATGCGGTATCGGAACGCCAGCCACGTGAATATGCGGACGCGAATCAGCGGATAGTCGATAAACCGGTTTGGCCATGCCCCTGTGGGGCCGCAGCAGTAATAGAACCAGATTTGCTCCCTGGGAATCCCGCTGGTCTCCACAAATTTCTCATACTGACTTTCCAGCGGGACGGGATGATCTATATAAGGCGCATATTCCGCCGCGCCCATAGCGTCTATCAGATGTATCTCCGGGGCGACGCTCTTCACGAACTTGGCAAGTCCTGTATACGCCTCAAACTGGTCGCCGTGCGGCTCATCGGAGAGATGAAGGTAAAATTGACCAAGCCATCCATTTTTCTGAAGATGCGCCCTCAATGCAGTCAGGAACTGCTGCAGGAAAGTGCGATAATCAGGATCGAGTGTCGAAGCAAAATTGCGAGCTTCCGCCTCACTTTGACCCGGTTTCCGCAGAAGTATGCCTGCCGGCCTTCGCGATCCTCCGGCCAGATGCGATCCCTCAATGGCCTGGAAATCCCACCCGAGAAAAAGCCGTACCCATCGGTCGAAATTGTAGAAATCGAACGTATATTTCCCTGGCTCATCCTCCAGTATATCTATCAACTGCCCCTGAAGCCTGCCATCCAGCAACTCACGAGTGCCGCTGATGCGGAAGAGAGGTGTCAGAATGACGTTCTGGCGATGAGCCGACAAATTCCGGGCGTAGCCATCTACCACCTTCCAGAAGCGATCTGTGAGCGGCTCCAGTTTGTGGAACTTCATGATCGAACCCAGAAGAAACCAGTTGGTCATTAAGAAGTGAGACCGCTCATCCAGTGCAAATGGCCATACGTTCACCTCAACCTGGACATCCTCCTGTCCCGCTTTACAGGTGATCTTGAGACTACCGCGATAGCTTCCAGCGGGTATGCCCTCTCCCACCCGAACGCGCACCCACGCGCTTACCGTCCCCGGGAACTGAACCCGGCCGACGCCCCGCCAGAGCGATGGCAGAAGCGGATCTGGATAGAATCCCGGCGCCTGTCCCTCCAGATCATCAGGTGTATTTCCCGCTGAATGCCAGTGTACCGGCACATATTCGGCGTAGAGGATATCAACGTTTTCCTTCAATATTCTCTTGCCATCCTCAGAGACTAGATCAGAAGCCTCCACACTCAGATCATTTAATTCATCCGGCGGGCAGGATATGCCTATCTGAAAATCCCCCACCTCGTTGCGCGCCACCTGAAGGCGGATCTCCTTACCCATATTCTCCGGCAGCGGTTGATTGGGAAAGATCCGCGTCATACAGTCCTGAGTCCAAAC
>Ga0114922_10005690_pt1 | contig 11483 bp, 10 predicted proteins | sample AartaG_FD_100975 | JGI IMG/M metagenome (GOLD analysis project Ga0114922, IMG submission 100975) | Deep subsurface microbial communities from Aarhus Bay to uncover new lineages of life (NeLLi) - Aarhus_00045 metaG | ecosystem: Environmental > Aquatic > Marine > Oceanic > Sediment | place...
CCGGCAATCCCACAGGCAAAGGTCCCTGGGTTTTTAAACATTGACATCAAGGTCATAAGTCCGCCGTAACTTGATCCCCAGATGGCTATCTTTTCCGGCATAATGTACGGAAGAGATTTTAAATAAAGGGCTGCAGCTTCCAGGTCTTGAATATCCACCACCCCATAGCCTTTGAACATGTCTTCCCTGAATTTTCTTCCGTATCCAAGGCTGCCCCGGATATCCACGTTCACTAAAACATACTTTTCCACCTGGATTAAATACTGATCCAATCCCCAGGTCGGGTGCGAATCGCGGCCTCCCCACTGGTTGAGAACTGCGTTGGAATAGACCGAACCGATGATGGCGGGATATTTTTCGTGGGGGTCGAAATCAGGTGGGAACATCATCTTTACTCTGATTTTCGTACCATCTTTGCCGCTTGGGATATCCAGGTACTGCGTTTCTACCCAGGTATATTTCTTGAATTCAGGGAGTGGAGACTTGGTAATTTGCCTGAGTCCATCATCCTGAATGAAATACAGGTCAAAAGGTGTCATATCATCGGAAAAAAGAACGCTGACGTTTTTCCCGGAACGCGAAAAATAAGGCCTGAATACTCCATCCCTGTCGCCCAGCCTTTTTATCGCTTTTTTCCCTAGCTGAATCCTATAGAGTCCCCTGTTTTCCGGACGCAATTTATTGGCAATAAAATAAAGATCGCCCTCTTTTGTAGGAAAAAAGCTAAAAACTTCCCATTTGCCTGAAGTCAGCTGTTCGATCTTTTTATCATTTAGGTCCAATAAGTAAAGATGACAAAATCCGGATCTGTCCGAGGTCAAGATAATCCGATCGTCATCAAGCCACTGCGAACTCCACAGCCAGGAAAAAGTAAACAGAGGGCTTTCCTCCAGAAAAACCTCATCCAGGGCCATATTTTCAGCATCACAAACATATAGATTCCTTTTGCCGGCATCCTGGGTCGATCCTTCCAAAAGAATTTTTTTACCTGATGGGGCCCACGAATAAGACAGCAAGTTTTCAAACTCTCTCGTAACCCACTCGATTTTGCCTTCGGCAATATCAATCACACCGATCTTTGATTTAATCACCGGATCCCCCGGAAAAGGCCTGGCAACTTTTCTAAGCTTTACATCCTCCTTACCGAACACGGGGATCCCCACCTGCCTGACCCCGGTAGAATCCTGGTAATTAAACAGGATGTGTGTAGAATCCGGTGACCAGGAAAAACGGCTTATTCCTTCATGTGCTGGCTCGAATTTGGTGAGTTGATAGGAAGAACCGCTTTTAAGGTCATATATCCAGAGATTCCTATTCTGAAGATAGCCCAAACGAGTCGCGTCAGGAGATAGGGATAGGGATCTGATCCTTTTTTTATTGTTCCATATCTCCTTAATAGTCAGGTCGTTTACATCCAGGGAAAAAACAGACGTTCCTTTGAGAAAAAAGAGCTCATTTTCCGTACGGCCCCAGCAATATCCTGTAATCCCCTCTTTTTCAAAAGATGTCAATTGAATTGGTTTATCTCCGGAGCTTGGTGAAAAGCTGTACAGATTCTTTATCCTTCCCGATTCGCTATTCCATAGGAAAGCACAGCAGATTTCATCCGGAGACCATAAAACATTCGAGGGGGGAACTCCGGTCAACGGGTAATCGGGATATAATTTTTCAAGAGTGAGTTCTTCTCCCCGAATAGTCCCCGTGAGCACCAAAATTAATATCAAAACAAATTTGATTTTTTTCAACGGTTCCTCCAGTTTACCAGAGCTTTTTCACCTCATCGTTCAGGCCTGTCATTTCCCAGCAGATCAGCGTTATGGGAATCGAACCGGAGGCGAGGAATTCATCGTGAAATTTCCCCAGGTCGAAATCCTTGCCCAATTGACGGGCGCGGTCGGACAAGAGTTTTTCGAACTGCACTTTGCCGGCCAAGTATGTCATCCCGTAAGCAGGCTGACGGAGATAGATCTGCAGGTCATATCTGGCAAGGTCCTCCTCCATCAGAGGGACTTCATCCACCAGAAATCCGATCGCCTGCTCGAGGGTCAACTCTCCGGTTTGCATCTTGATCTCGGCAGGGACTCTGAGCACACGCTTCAATTGGGCGATATAGAAAAGCTCACGCGTTCGGGGACGATCATCCAGAAGTCCAGCCTGGAGGAACATCTCTTCCAGGTAGAAGGTCCATCCTTCGGCACGACCGCCGTCCCCGTAACGTCCTCGGATCGGGTGTGTGTTGCGCCGCTGGATGAGGTTATCGAAGCGGTGTCCCGGAATCGAAGCGTGTATGTGATTGTTGAGCGGGTCACGATAGGTAATCTCTTCCCAGAAATGGCGTTTTCCCCCTGGCCGGACGATCCAAAAGGCATCGGTTTCGAACTGTGGGGGCATATAGTCAGGGATGGTTAAAAGATCGTGTTTGTCGATAAACGACCGGACGAGTGTTTCCGCTTCCCGCACTCTCCGTTCATGTTCTTCTGCTGTTTTTGCCGGCTCAAGCTCGGGCAAACTGCGGTTTCTGTGCTGCTCGATCCTGAGAAAGGCCCAGGTCCGATAGTATTCCACATCGGCAATTTTTAGTACATCTTCGACTGTGTAAGGCATCAACCGGACATTTTTGAGATACCAATTGTAATTGTCGAGGCCGATACTGACCGGTGCTGTCATCCGGTCTTTATTTGTCTTAAGCCAATCGCGGAAGCTTTCTACAGACAAAAGAGCTTGGTTGGCATCGTGAAGAAGTTTGGGATGATGATTGGACAGCCGTTCGATAAGATCCTTATACCAGCCGATGACTCCCTCTGGAGGCACGTCGCGCCGGGGTTCTCCCTGGTTGACACCGTCGGACCGTTCGAGGCGACGGATGGTGATGTCCGCCAAAGCTTTCGCAACTCCAGTCAGGTTGACTTTTGCCTTTTCCAGGATTTTGGGCACAGTTTTCAGTCGATCTTGTACGTTTCCTTTCGATTTTACAGAAAGAGGCGTATCGGCGAAGGGAATCCTGGCCACCATGTCCACATAGGTGCCCGGATCGCGCGCCCATGGACGCGTGACACGGAGTTGAAAATCCAGTTCATTGAATTTGGCTCGCACTAGCAGGTAATCGATTTTTTGCGCAACAGTCCAATCCTGGTGAGAAATTGCGGACAGTCGCTGTTGGAAAGATTTTAAGTCTTTTTCCTTAGCATGGATGGCCGCCGGACTGTAATCCGGCACCCCATCGATAACCACATGCCTGCGGATTTTTTGAAACTCCTGGTACATTTTAACAAGTGCCTGATGGCCGTCATCCGAGCTCTGGCCAAATGCCACAATATTCAAAAAAACTCCTACATACAAAACAAATAAAATTCGCCATACTATTCTAAAGACTTGCATCTCATTCCCTCCTGATTCTTAATTACACTCCATAAATTATGACTCCTGTCCCGTTATGACCGCATCGGCCTTTATCTCGACCAAACTTCCCTTTCTCTCGAACTTTGCCTGTTTCAATGTGTTTGTAAGCTGAATTCCGCGAAATCGTTCCCCATGGGCCCGATCCACCACCCCTGCGTCTGCCATATCATGGATGTCTACGCTAGTGCAGACGATATCCTCCAAACGTCCCCCAAGGGAGGTGAGCGCTCCTTCGATCTTGTCGACCACGAAATGGAACTGGGCCACAACGTCCTGTCCGCCGATGAGCCGATTGCCATAGGTCGAATCCGTTGAGGAAACAGTGATGTGTTTATCTCGGCGAACCGCCCGGCCCTTTCCGCTCAATACAACAATTCGGCTATCTTCTGTATCTTGAGGCTCATAAGGCAAAGGGATAGAATCGACATGATGGCTCAAATCTCCCGATGCCGTGAGAAAGGGCGGTTTGCGATACTCATCGCCACAATCGCCAGGAATGGGCTTCATCCTTGCCAAAACATCTCTGAGCTTTGACCGGCTCGATTCATCGAGGGAAAATTGGAAGATACGAAGATTATTCTGGATGTGCTCGGTTTGCCCCAATCGTGCTCCGATGATGATGCCACCGACTGCAGGTTCTTCGAGGATGTAACGGCTTGCGACATTGGCCGTCGAGACTCCTAATCTATGGGCAATCTGATCCACTCTGTGCAAAAGGTCCTGGAATACTTGCCAACCGCCCGCAGCATCGATGAATCGTTTGTACTTCATTTGCGGCCAGCTGGAAAATTCGTCCAAGTCAGGTTCTGGCTTTCCAAGCCATCGCTCTGTCAAAAATCCGCCAGCAACCGTGCCGAATGCCAGAAGTTTTACCCCCTGTTCCATACACAGATCGGTCATGCCCCTCCGGGCACGCTGATCGAGGAGTGAGAAACAAACCTGGTTGGAAAGAATCTCGATGCCGCTGTTTAAAACAATCCGCAGGTGTGAAGTATCAACATTGGTCAAGCCCAAATGACGGATGAGCCCCTCTTGTTTAAGCTCCTGCAACCAGTACAGGCAGTCCAGCCAATTTGGATCGGCATAGTTCCATGTGTGGAACTGTAAAAGATCCAGTCGGCTGGCCTGCATGCGATCGAGAGAACGCTGCACAGCAGCCCGGACCACTTCTCGCTTAACTTGCCCTGGCTTGGGCACCCATTTTGTCAGAAGCTCAGCACGAGGACCATGCTCCTTCAAGAATAGACCGGCGATCTCCTCTGCCGAGCCGTAGTGATCGGCCATGTCGAAGGTCGTGAAACCCGTATCCACATAAGGGATCATCGCATCTGCGGCAGCCTTTAGATCCAGAGAACGGCCATCCCGCTCCATATCTGCGATCTGCCATAATCCCGTAAGAACACGAGAAACGGAAAATCCTGGAGCCAATTCACAGCGTTCAACAATTTCATTCATGGTCGATCACTCCAGTGGAAGTTTTGAAAACAAGGCTTTGACATCGACTCCCTTTCGGCGCAGACGCCGCACCTCTCGTGCATAGATTGCAGATGCTACGGCCATAACGATGAGCCAAATGGGGGTGGAATGAAAGTACCACGCACGCAAAGAGGTTGTGAGATCTTTCCATATGTGGATCACGAGGAAGCCGCCCAACATCACCACCCCGAAAGAAGCCAGCATAATCTGAACTTTTCGCGATGTTACAACACGAACACACTTTGCAAGCTCTGGATTCCTGTGTGGGAAGGCAAGGACAGAAAGACACATCAGCAGAAAATTCACCAGCATGGATATGACAAGGATGTCCACTCCGAGAAAAAAATCATTGGCCAGGTGATTACCCATGATGCCCGCCGATGCCAAAATCCCGCTGACTATAATGGCCACATGCGGCGTGTGCCACTGAGGATGAACGCTGGCAACACGACGGGGAAAGATCCCATCTTCACCCCATGCGAATATCAATCGCGAAACAGCAAGCAGCATGGCCGGTAGATCATTGATCAAAGCAATCGCTGCTCCGGCCACGATCGCCACTGTCCAGCCTGTAGGAAGAAGGTAGCCGAGCAGCCCGGGTGCTGTAAGATCTTTTGTCATCCCCTCCTTGGCGATGTAACTCCATGGGACAGCATGGTAAACTGCCCCTGTAAACAAGATGTAAAAAGTCCCGACGGTAACGACAGCAATCCCGATCGCCAACGGCAAAGATTTGCCTGGATTTCGAGCCTCCCCTCCGGCTTGAGCGATGGAATCGAATCCGATAAAACTGGCAAACAACAAAGCAGAAGCGGCAAAATAAATGGGGAGTTGGAACGGAACCGGTCCTGACACAGGAAGGGTCTGACCATCCTGCTGAAGGAGAGCGGCAGCAAAATCGCTGTGATCGAAAGAGAATCCAGCTACGATGACCACAGCTCCCAGTGCAAACATCAAAAACATCAGCGGGATGAGTATTTTTTCATATAGCTTCACACCACGCAGGTTCACAGCGACAAAAGTCCAAAGAAATGCCAAAGCCAAAGTCACACGGACGGCCCCCATGTCCAAAGTCACAGCAATAGCCTGCAAATCCAGTGCGGCTGCGATGTCACGCAGAAAGGGAATCAGGACATAGGAAACAACACCTATTGCAATGCAAAGCCCGAACCACTGGGAGAAACTTGCTACGAATCCCAGATAAGGATTGAGAGCCCGGCTGGCATAAACATAGCTTCCTCCTGCCCTGGGCATGGCTGAGGCCAGGATAGCATAAGCCAAAGCTGCAAAAACCGCGGGAACAGCCGCAAACAAATACGCCGGCAAAACATACGGGCCGATTCCCGGTACGTTCCTCTGGATCATGAACGGGATCACGTTGATGGCCGCACCCAGCATCGAGCAGATGCCCGTCGCAGCCAGGCCTAAAAGGCCCATCTCTCTCAGTAGGCTGGTTCGTTTGTGAGGAATACCTGAGGCACCATTGGTTTTTGGATTCATAGAATTATCGGTCGTAAAATTTTTCTGTGTTTTATCATACATAGAATCGATCCTGTTTGACAAGGATCGAACCTTTCTATATAAAATCAAATAACGGATCACTTTGATAAAGTCGTTTTTGTTCCGCTCCCTGTTGACATCTAGGGTAAAAAATTAGTAAAAATAAAGTCTATTGTTTCTAGAGATTCGCTATTATTTCAAAAAGGCCCTGTAAATGATAAAATTCGGATCCAAACTGAGCATTGTCATTCAAGGCTCGGTAGTTTTGTTATTCAGACTAATGCTTCTGGCCGGTTATCAGGCTGTTGCCTCTATTGAAACTCATCCGCAAACAATCGAGATATGCCCAACACGGCCAGCGGTAAATTGATCAGCTTCAAGGAATCCTACAAACTCTGCGGCCAGTGTCATGATCCTCACTCTCCAAAGTTCAAGAAGATGAAACCTGAACCTGCGCCTAAAAAACCTGGTAAAATCAGGAATGCTTTTATTTTGAGAATCCCACAAGGCTTGAATCCTGATATCTTTTTTTATAAGATAATGACAATTTTCATTTGAAGGAGATGGTTATGAGTTTATGCTTTTGTCGCTTTTTGTTAGCTGCTGCCATCGTGGTGATGGCCCTTTTCTTTTTGCCTGCAGCCTGGGCAAAATGGGTTATTGTCGCCGCCGGCACACTGCTTGCCATCATGAGTCTGTTTTACAACAAATGTTGCTGCGCCAGTAAAGTAAAAAAAGCAGAATAAAATTTAACGCTCTAAATCCGTCTTCCTTTTTTTCTCGAACAGGGTGGATACCCAATACCCTCGAAAATAGGCCAGCATCATCGCCACTGGAATTAGACAGGCCAGAAGGACAGCTCTAACGAATCCGTATTTATCCAACAGAAGCGGGAAAAGAAAGGCAAGAAGGCCTATGGTTATTACTACCGTCAAAGCCACCCAGAATTTATTGAACAGCTTTGTTGACATTTAATCTGTCCTCCTATTGAATATACTCCTGATCACAGAGAAAAAGCCTACAATTTCGGGGATGCAATAACCTGACGTTATTTTCGTCTTTATAATGTGAGGATGAAAATGAATACAGATGAATCTTCCGATAAAAAAGGGCCTTTGGCCGGAATCGGCCGTCATGGGGAACACCCGCATGGAGACCTGGGACAGATCATTATTCTGCTCGGATTTCTAATAATTTGGATACTGGATTCTTTTGTTTTTAAGTTTTCCATTTTTTTAACTCCATATGTTCCGCTATATCTCCGGTTGATCGCAGCAGGCCTGATCCTTGTTCTCGCGATTTATGTGGTCCGATCCGGACACAGAGCCGTCTCCGATGAAGTTCTCTCCTCTCCTCGCCTCCTCACTGATGGTGCCTTTGCCCGTGTGCGTCATCCCCTTTATCTGGCAGCGCTCCTGTTCTATGTATTCCTGATTGCCATAACTCTGTCCTTGATTTCTTTGCTTTTGTTTATAGGCATCTTTATCTTTTACAACTACATCGCTGCGTACGAAGAAAATTTTCTCGAACAAAAGTTTGGACAAGATTATCGCGATTACAGAAAAAATGTCTCCAAGTGGATCCCCCACCTTTAGATTTTTTTTAAGATTTTGGTAACTTTTTTTGACTCCTCTGCGTCTAATTAATTGAAGTTTGAATTTTTCAAAGTCCTATGCTATACTTAACACTTTGAATAATTCAAAGTAGTCGGCGACAAGGAGCGACACATGAAAATCTTCACCAAAAAAGAGGAACAGATCCTGCTGGCCATCTACCATCTGAAAGATGAAGCCTACCTGATCCCGATAAGAGAAAAAATCAAAGAGTACACGGGCAAATACTTTTCTGTCGGCACAATCTATGTCCCTCTAAACCGGCTGCATGGCTACGGGTACTTGGATGCTCATGTAAAAAAGCCCGACACTTCGGCCGGCGGCAAACCTATCAAATATTATGAGCTGACTAAAAGCGGGCTTGCTGCACTGGCCGCTCTTGAGAAACAGAATAAATTGATGTGGGAAGGATTCAAAACGCCCGCGTTTGAAGATTAGTCACAAAATGAAAAAAGCACAGGCTAGGATTCCTGGATTGGCCTCATGGTTGCTTAGGTACGTCCTGCCCAAGCAGGACTATGTCTATCTGAACGGCAATTTCGCAGACATGTACACCTACAGAGCCCAGGCCGAAGGCCGTTTCAAGGCGGGAATCTGGATCTGGGGGGAGATCATCAAATCTCTGCCGGGATTTATGTATGCATCGCTTTACTGGAGGATAACGATGTTTAAAAATTATTTCATAATTACCCTTAGAAATATCCGAAAACACACACTCCATTCGATCATCAACATTGTGGGGCTTTCTATCGGGATGGCTGTTTGTCTTCTCATCTTCCTTTGGGTTCAGGATGAATTCGGGTATGACCGGTTTCATGTGAATAAGGATGACATCTCCCAGGTTTACTCCGAAATGTTGTACACAGGCGGAGACAGCCAGATAAACATGGGCTCTTACTACCCGCTGGCCAAGGTCCTGAAGGAGGAGTGCCCCGAGGTTCGAGAGGCTGTCCGGTATGAATCGGCTTCGGGACTGCTGCTGAGTTACGGTGAAAAACAATTCACGAACGATGCTGTCGGCCTGGCCGATCCTGCCTTTTTTGATATCTTTTCCTTTCCCTTCGCCCAGGGCAATCCTTCAACCGCGCTGACAGAAAATTATTCCATTGTCCTTTCAGAAAAGATGGCCAAAAAATATTTTGGGAATGATGACCCCATCGGGAAAACGATCACTTTGCTCAACGATTTTGACCTCCAGGTCACAGGCGTTATGCAGGACCTTCCGACACAGTCCTCTTTCCAGTTTGACTGCGTTATGCCCTATGCCCTTAAATTTGCCCCGAATTTTAAGGAGCCCGAACACTGGGGAGGAAATCCGCTAAACACCTATATCCTGATGCACAAAGATATCGATCGTCCCCCATTGGAGCAAAAGATCACCGCGATCGTGGAGAAACACGCACAGTGGGAAACGGCGAAGGTCACATTTCACCTGCACTCCCTGACAAAAAAACACCTGTATTCCCCTCATGGAGGAGGCTTGATCCAAACTCTGTTGATTTTTTTTGCCATTGCCCTGTTTGTTCTGCTTATCGCCTGCATCAACTTCATGAACCTGAGCACGGCCAAGGCAACCACCCGGGCAAAGGAAGTCGGGGTTCGCAAGGTGATCGGTGCGAGGAAGATCGATCTTATCCGCCAGTTCATCGGTGAATCCCTGATGATTTCCTTCATCACTTTGGTAATTGCGGTTTTCCTGATGGCAGCGTTTTTACCTTCGTTCAACGAACTCTTGGGGAAACAACTTTCGCTGCGCCTCCTTCTCACACCAGTCGTTGTCCTTGGATTTTTGGGAATTGCCCTGTTCACAGGAGCCTTCGCCGGCGCTTACCCGGCTCTGTATCTTTCGGCCTTTCAACCTGGGAGTACCATTAAAGGTCTGATCCGGAGCGGGTCAAAAAGTTCTCTTCGGAAAATCCTCGTCGTTGTACAGTTTTCGCTCACGATCATCATGATCATCAGCACGGTGGTCCTGTTCAGACAAATGGGATTTGTGATGAGCAAGGACCTGGGGTTCGACAGAGAAAACCTGGTTGTGGTCCAGATGAGCCAACAGATGCAGGAACGATTCGAGCCCTTCAGAAACGACCTGTTGAATAATCCACAGATCCGAGGCGTGACAAGAAGTCTTCAGGGGCCATGGAATATTGGGTCAACGGTCAGCGCTGTGGACTGGGATGGAAAGCCGCCAGACGAGTCCGTTAGCATGCACTGGGATTATGTGGGATACGATTATTTTACAACTTTTGGCATGGAGATCATAAAAGGCCGGGCGTTTTCAAAAGATTATTCCACAGACCAAAAAGAGGCCTTTATTGTGAACGAGGAAGCAGTGAAAATGATGGGGATGCAATCGCCTGTCGGGAAGCGGCTCTCGGTTTTCCGGAACGAAGGCCAAATCATTGGGGTCGTGAAGAACTTCCTCTTCCAGCCCCTTTATCATGAGGTCAAGCCATTTGTTTTTATGCTCAGGCCTTTCTCCGGTTCCCTGGGATTCGTCAGGATAAGGCCGGAAAACATTTCTGGGACTCTGGATTATACCACTAACACAATGAAAAAATTTGATCCAACCTCTCAGGCTGATCTCCTCTTCTTCAATGATGTCCTCACAAACTACATCTACACCACAGAGAGGCAGGCAAGAAAAATTGCCGGATACTTCACTCTGCTCGCCTTATTGATATCCAGTCTCGGGCTTTTTGGCCTTGCGGCTTTTATGGCGGAACGGCGCACCAAAGAGATCGGCATCCGCAAGGTAGTGGGCGCTTCCATAAAAGAAGTGGTGTTCATGCTGTCCAGAGACTTCACCAAATGGGTGCTGCTGTCCAATATCATCGCCTGGCCGGTGGCTTATTTTGTGATGAAAAAACTTCTCGAACGTTACGCTTACAGAACGCATATCGGGTTGGAAATATTCGTGTTATCCGGACTGGCAGCCCTCCTCATCGCGCTGCTGACCGTGAGCTACCAGGCTATCAAAGCCGCGCGGGCCAATCCCGCCGACTCCCTCCGCTACGAATAATAAGCGTTTCCCCCTTGACTCTATTGACAGTCCAATATGCCTATGATAGCTTCACCCTGCAGGGTGATGTGATGATAAAGAGGCTTCTCAAATGAAATTGACTGTTCTTGTTGACAACAACACATTGATCGACAGGTACTTTTTCGCAGAACCAGGGATTGCATTGTATATCGAACAAGGGGAAAGCGGATATTGTTTGATGTCGGGTATTCCGATGTTTTTATAAAAAACGCCCAAAAAATGAATATCGATCTCAGGAATTTGGATTATGTGGTCCTCTCTCATGGGCATTTAGATCATACCTGGGGATTGGATCCCCTTGCGAAGCTTTACACAGAATCCAAAATAGAAAGCATCCCCTATAAAATTCCCACAGTCGTGGCCCATCCTCTGGTATTCATCTCTAAAATGGCCGGTGATGGCAATGACATCGGGTCGATGATTTCGCAGGAAAAATTATCTCACCATTTTCC
>Ga0114922_10005691_pt1 | contig 11481 bp, 8 predicted proteins | sample AartaG_FD_100975 | JGI IMG/M metagenome (GOLD analysis project Ga0114922, IMG submission 100975) | Deep subsurface microbial communities from Aarhus Bay to uncover new lineages of life (NeLLi) - Aarhus_00045 metaG | ecosystem: Environmental > Aquatic > Marine > Oceanic > Sediment | place: Aarhus...
ACGATGTCGGCGAGCTTGCCGACCGGCACGAGCGCCTCGCCCTCGGCCTGGACCTCGACCTGCGAGACGACGAACCGGCATCCCGCCTCCAGGTCCGTCGCCAGCAGCGTCAGGGTCTTTCCCGAGGCGATGAGCTTGACGCACTGGAGAACGGGCTTGGGCGTGCGGACGGCGACGATGCTGCTCGCCAGCGACAGCGCCTCCTGCAACGCAGCGGTTTGGGCAATGACTTTCATGAGAGGGCCCTCGTCGTGACCCGCCGAGCCGAATCGGATCCTCGCGCCGCCGGGCCGGGGCGCCCGCCGGCGCCCCTGCTGTATCTGTCACGTGCCGGGAGCACCTTATACGGCCGCGGCGGCCGGCATGCAAGGGGCCAAAAGCAAAAGGGGCAACTTCCCCCCCGCAGGCCCGGACGCCGCTTGTAATGCCCGCCCGCCGGGGCCATACTACCGCCAGGGCGACCATGACCGATCTGGCGGAAAAACTGGCGGGCAAGTTCATCGTCCTCGACGGGCCGGACGGATCGGGAAAGACCACACAACTGGGCCTGCTGGCCGACTGGCTTGCCCAGGCGGGTGTATCCGTGCTGACCACCTGTGACCCCGGGGGCACCAGAATCGGGCAGCGCATCCGGGCGATCCTCCTCGATCGGCAGTACTCGGAAATGGTAGTCGGTTGCGAGCTCATGCTTTACATGGCCAGCCGATCGCAATTGATGGGCGAGGTGATCGGGCCCGCCCTCCAGAAAGACCAATGCGTCCTGTGTGACCGCTGGGTCACCTCCACCATGGCGTACCAGGTCGCAGCCGGCACGAAGCCCAATAACGTGCTGCGCGCCTACGATGCCGCACTTCTCGACATATGGCCGGACCTGACGATCATACTGGACCTGCCGGCTGAAGCGGGTCTGGCGCGGCTGGCGGGCAGCCCGGACCGCATGGAGAGCAAGGACCTGGCCTTCCACCGCAAGGTGCGCGAGCTGTTCCTGGCCCACGCGGTGGGTGGCCCGCCGCGCTTCGCCGTCGTGGACGCGACGGGAGAGGTCGGTCGGATCGCCGCCGGCATACGCGAGCTGCTGGAGGGGTGGTCGTTCACCTGAGATATGCCCGAGCTTCTCGACATTATCGGTCAGGACGCGGCCCTGGCGCAGTTGCAGCGGGCGGTGGCCGGGACCCGCCGGCCACACGCGTACATATTCGCCGGGTCCGAGGGAGTCGGGCGGCGGACGACCGCGACGGAGTTCGCCCGCCTGCTGTTGTGCGAGTCGCCCGTCAGCCGGGACAACGCCGGCCACCTGGCGGAGCTGCCCGCGGGCTTCAAGCTCCACTCGGCCTGCGGGCGGTGTTCGTCGTGCCGGACCGTCTCGGCCGGGACCAACGCGGACTTCCACCTCGTTTACAAGGAGCTGGCGCGTTTCCATGACGACCAGAAGGTCAGAGACCGGAAGATGCAAGCGCTGTCGATCGAGGTCGTCCGGGACTTCCTTCTCGACCCGGCGTACCGCGGCTCGGCCGGCGGGCGGGGGCGGGTCTTCCTCGTCCTCCAGGCCGAGCTGATGAGCGTTCCGGCCCAGAACGCCCTGCTCAAGACGCTGGAGGAGCCGCCGGACGGGGTGACGATCATCCTCATCGCCAGCAGCGCCGGCGATCTGCTGGCGACGACCCGAAGCCGCTGCCAGCTCATCCGGTTCGGCCCGCTTCCGCTGGACTTCGTGGCGGGCGGGCTCGCCGAGGGCGGGACGGCCCCCACCGAGGCGACCTTCTGGGCGGCACTGACGGGCGGCTCCATCGGCCAGGCCCAGCGCTTCGCCGCCGAAAAGCTCTACGACTTCAAGCGGCAACTGGTGGCCGCGCTTGCCGCGCAGGGCGCCGAGCCGGGGCAGCTTGCCGAACTGCTCACCAAGACGATGGACCGCCAGGCGAAGAAGCTCCAGCGGGCCGACGACGCCCTCGCCGCCAGCCTCGCCAACCGCCAGGCCGGCGCGACGGTGCTCTGCCTTCTGGGCAGCGCCTACCGCGACGCCCTGGGCGTCGCCTGCGGCTCGCCCCGGCCGCTGATCCACGCCGACCAGGCCGACGCCATCGCCCGAATCGCCGCCCGCCTTGGCCCCACAGGCACGGCCGAGGTCCTCTCACAGCTCGCCCGCTACGAGACACTCCTCTGGCGCAACGTCAACACCAAGCTGCTGTGGGACAACGTCGAGCTGACATGCGCCTCGGCCGCGGCGCTGGAAGTCTGACTGGCCGGAGGAGGCGGCTGGCGGTATGCTTACCGCTCGCTATCCCGGCCGGGCGAATGCCCTCATGAAGAACTTTCGACGATCGCTGAAGTACCTCTGGCCCTACCGGGCGCGCCTGGGCGCCTCGATGGCCTGCGTGGTGGCGATCGCCGTGCTCTGGGGCGGCGGGCTGGCGGCCCTGCTGCCGGGCATGAAAATCCTCATCTCAGAGGAGGGCCTCCACGGCTGGGCGTGGAACAGCCTGGCCCAGGACATGCTTGAGGTTCGCCTGGTCCAGCAGGCGGTACCGCCGCGCCCGCAGATCGGATCTTTGGCGAAGGTGCTCAACGTCGTCAGGGCACCGCCCTCGGGCCGCGCCGCCAAGGCCGGCATGAGAGACGCCGACTGGATCGTCGGGCTGGAGGACGGCGACCCGGAGCATCGCTTCATCCGCGGCGACTTTCTGGCCGAGGCCCTGGCTGGGAGCTCCCCCGGGCAGCGGATAGTCCTGCGTGTGTACGACCCCGCAGCCAAGACCACCCGCGTCGTCACGCTGACCGCCGCCAAGCCGGGACTGCCCGCCCGTCTGCTGGGGCGCCTTGCCCGGGCGCTGCCCCAGCCCCGCACCCTGGCCGGAAGGTTCCCCCTGCTGCTCTACGTGCTGGGGTTCGCCCTGGCAGTCTCGCTGCTGCGGGGTGTGCTTCGCTTCACCCAGGAGTACCTGGTGGGCTCCGCCGTCTTCCGGGGGATCATGGACCTGCGCTGCGACAACTACCACGTCGTGCTCCGCCTGCCCACAACGTTCTTCTCCAGGCAAGGCGTCTCCGACTCGATGAGCCGGTTCATCGCCGATTCGGCGGAGCTGGCGCACGGGCAGCGGACGCTGTTCGGCAAGACGCTGGTGGAACCTGCCAAGGCCCTGGTGGTGCTCGCTCTGGCGATGTACTGGTCCTGGCAATTGACCCTGTTGGCTATGGTAGCCGGCCCGCCGGCGCTGGTGCTGATCCGCAAGCTGGGCAAGCGGATGCGCCGGGCGTCCCGACGGGCTCTTGAGAGCCAGGCCTCCATGCTGGCGGTGCTCAGCGAGACGCTGCTGGGCATCCGCGTGGTCAAGGCCTACACCATGGAGGCAGCCGAGAGGGGGCGATTCTTCAGGGTCAATCGCACCCTGCTCGCCCAGCGGAAGAAGATGCTGGGGATCGATTCGGCCACCGGCCCGGCCGTCGAGGCGCTGGGGATGACCGCGGCAATGGGCGCGGTCGCCCTGGCAGGATACTGGGTCTTCAACCGCCCGGAGATCATGGACCGGGAGCGTTTCCTGGCGGTCATGGGCTGCCTGGCGGCGCTGTACGACCCGGTACGCAAGCTGGCCAAGGTCTTCACCCGCTTCCAGCGGTCCGAGGCCGCGGCGGCGAGGGTTTTCGAGCTTCAGGACCAGACTACCGAGAAGCGCGTTCCCGGCGCACCGATGCTGCCTCGCCACGCCCAGAGCATCGAGTTCCGCAACGTCAGCTTCCGCTACCCCGGCGCGGCCGAAGATGCCCTCAAGGACGTCTCCCTGCTCATGCCGGCCGGGGAGACGCTGGCGATCGTGGGGCCCAACGGCTCGGGCAAGACCACACTGGCGTCGATGCTGCCGCGGCTGCTGGAGCCCCGCGCCGGCAGCGTGCTGATCGACGGGCGGGACATCCACGACCATTCCGTCCGCTCGGTCCGCCGGCAGATCGCGGTGGTCACGCAGGAGGCGGTGCTGTTCCATGCAACCATCGCCGATAACATCGCCTACGGCAAGCGCCGCCCCAAGGCCGAGGAGGTCGTCGCCGCCGCCCAGCGGGCCTTCGTGGACGAGTTCGTCGCCCAGATGCCCGACGGCTACGAGACGATGGTCGGCGAGCGCGGGGCGACCCTCTCCGGCGGCCAGCGACAGCGGATCACCATCGCCCGGGCGATCCTGCGCGACCCGGCCATCCTCATCTTCGACGAGGCCATGAGCCAGGTCGATCCCGAGAGCGAGCGGAAGATCCACCTGGCGCTGGAGGAGTTCATGGCCGGGCGCACCACGATTCTCATCGCCCACCGCTTCGCGACCATCCGCCAGGCCGGGCGAATCGCGGTGATGGAAGCCGGGCGGATCATCGACGTCGGCACGCATTCGGAGCTGCTGTCCCGCTGCCCGCTATACGAGCAGCTCTGCCGCACACAATTCGTCGCTCTCGACCCGGACTGAGCGGCCTCGAAGCTGCCCGATGAACTGAATTTCCGTTTTCGGTTTGACGATCCGGCGGTATCGCGTTATGCTCTTGTCCGTTGCCAGGGAAGGCAACGGCTTCAGGTGGCCAGGTTTGCCCCCGCGCCAGGGAGGGTTCCGCCTGTTCTTGCGCCGTATGTTGATCCGCCCGCCGTTATGTTCGTCTCGGCCGTTCGTGTGGCACCAACGATACAGAAGGGCTTAACCGGTGGCCGCCGTCGATCCTCGCCTCTGGCAGCAGATTATCCAACACGTCATTGCTCACGGTGGGGAGGTCATCCGCCCCTGGTTCGCGCAGTTGGAGCCTCTCGGCCTGGCGGACGGGCAGTTGCAGATACAGGCGCCCGGGCCGAAGGAGCAGGCTTATTGCCGCGAGCGCGCCGCCCCGCTGTTCACGGAGGCCGCTCAGCTCGCCACCGGCATGCTCGTCAGCTCGTCGTTCCTCGCCCGCCCCGCCAGGGCCAGCCACCCCGCCGGCGTTGAGGTCGGCGCCTACGACGTTGACGCCGAACTGCCGCTGAACCGCGACTACACGTTCGGCACGTTCGTCATCGGCCCGTGCAACCGCCTGGCGCACGCCGCGTCGCTGGCTGTGGCCGAATCGCCCGGCAAGACCTACAACCCCCTGTTCATCCACGGCTCGGCGGGCCTCGGCAAGACGCACATGCTTCAGGCCGTCTGTCAGGCCATCGCCGCCCGCGGCACGGCTGAGATATCCTTCCTGAGCTGCGAGATGTTCGTCAACCACCTCATCAAGGCCATCGAAACCGGCGGGCTGCGAGATTTCCGTTACCGCTACCGCCACGTGGACCTGCTGGCCGTGGACGACGTGCAGTTCCTCTCAAATCACGATCAGACGCAGGAGGAGTTCTTCCACACCTTCAACACGCTCTACCAGTCCCAGAAGCAGATCATCCTCTCCTGCGACCGGCCGCCGGCGGAGATCCCCCACCTCGAAGAGCGGCTCGTCAGCCGCTTCAACTGGGGCCTGGTGGCCAGGATCGACCGCCCCGGGTACGAAACGCGCGTCGCCATCGTGCACAAGAAGGCCGCCGCCAGGGGCATCGCCCTGCCCATGGACGTCGTCTGCTTCATCGCCGGCACTATCAAGTCCAACACCCGCGAGCTGGAGGGAGCGATCACCAAGATCGCCATGCTGGGACAGGTCCTCGACCGCCCTCTGGACCTTGCCCTGGCGGAGGAGGCCCTGGGCATGGGGGTTCCGGCCAACGGGCCCGAGGTGACTATCGAGCAGATTATCGAGGCGGTCACGAAGCGCTACAGCGTGCGCCTGGCCGATCTCCAGAGCCGCAAGCGCACCAAGTCGATCAGCCTGCCCCGCCAGGTGTGCATGTACCTCGCCCGCGATCTGACCCGCCACAGCCTCGAGGAGATCGGCGGGTACTTCGGCGGCCGCGACCACACCACCGTGCTGCACGCCAACCGGACTGTCCAGTCCCTCCGCCGCAACGACCCGGCCCTGCACGCCACGCTGGAGCACCTGCGGCAGGAGATCTGCGCCGCCCGCGCATGACTGGGGCCCTGTTAGAAAGCTGTCCGAACCGCCCCGCCGCGATGTGAACTGCCTGTCGGTAACCGGGTCCGCTGCCGCCGGCCCGCCAACAGCCGCCGCCGCCCGTCCCTTACCCAAGGCCGCCCGGCCGCCGCCGGCACGCCGCAACGCGCCCCTGCCATCCGATCCCTCAACAGGTTATCCACGCCCCATACGCGGCAGTGCCCGCCCTAAGGCCCGAACGCACCTACGCTTGTGGAGCCGCCCCGCCACAACTCACAATTCTCGCTTTGTCTACTAATACGACTACTTTAAATAAATCTTCTTAGAAACCTCCCTGTCACAGCACTCATCGGGAGCGGGTCGCGGCAAGGGTATGAAAGGCCCTACCTGCCCGGCTGTACTTCTTCTCAAAGTTGGAACCGACCAACCCCTCCGCCCCCGGACAGGCATCGAATGGGATATCGTCCAATCCCTCCGTGGCTGAGACCACGTGGCGGGCATGCTCGAAATAGTCAGCGTCGTCGGTGATGATTCCAAGCCACCCGCCCGGGCAGAGCGCACGGCGGACTTCACACAGGAAGGAGGGCGTGATGAGACGGCGACGGCAGTGCTTGCGCTTGGGCCAGGGGTCGGGAAAGTAGATGTGGACCCGCGAGACGGAGTCGTCGGGCAGGGAAGTTTGGAAGAAATCCGCCGCGTCGCCACATACGGCTCGAACATTCGGCAGATTTGCCCGGTAAGCGCGGTCGGCGAGGTAGGCAGCGTAAGCGTGGACCCACTCGATGCCGAGGAAGTTAATCTCTGGGCAGGCCGACGCCCGGCCGAGCAGGAACCCGCCCTTGCCGGGACCGACCTCGACTTCCACTGGCGCCTCGTTGCCGAAGACCGCCTCGATCCGTAGCGGCCCCAACTGGGGATGATACTCCAGCAGCAGTCCTGCCGAGCGGAGCACCTCCGGGTCGGTCTTGACGCGGACTTTTCCGGGCCTGCTTCTCATGGGCGGGGCAGCGGGGGTAGCTTCTCGGGGGCGCTCACTCCTCGGCGCGGACGAGTTCGGCCATCTTGGCGTTTTCCGGGAGCTTCAACAGTTCGGCGAACCTGTCTTCATCGACGACCAGGACGCGGCCGTCGGTGTAGAGCACCATCCGCGACCTACCGTGGTTGCCGCGGCAGTCGCAGACGCGAATCTTATAGATCGCACCCATGTCCCTGGCGGCTTGCGGGCTGGGTACGTACAGATAGCCGGGCACCCTCTCGAGCTTGGCTGGGCAGCGCAGCAGTTCCGGGCCACACTGCCCTTTCTCCACAAGCTCCTCGAGCGTCACGGCCTCGGGGCCCATCGCGCTGTGCCTGTTCAGGGCGCCTCGCAGCCCGTAGAGATTCTGCTCGCAGCGGTCTTGGTAGAGGCTGGCGAGGCGCTGGCTGCGACTGGGCACAAAGGCCACGGCGATGAGCAGAACCAGGAAAGCCAGCGGCCCGCCGGTCGCCACAGCGGTGACCCGCAGCCACCCCTTGCCGGACAGGTTGAGCATGACCATTCCGACGGCCCAGGCGGTGCCGAACATCGCCGGCAAGGAGAGCACGAGCCCCGTGAGGGCAATGGTCAGCTTGCCGCTTTCGGCTCGCCCGGCAAGGACGCCGAAGGCGAGGGCGATGATCCCCAGCGCCGCCAGACCGCTGCCGGTGGTGAAGAAGTTCAAGCGGAAGCTCCCGCCCAGCGTTCTCTTCCGCCGCGGCAGGTCGGTCATGTGCACCAGGGTCCACCGCATCAGGTACGTGCCGCCGATGAGCCAAGCGAAGACATAAAACAGGATCACCCAGAGCTGCCAGAGGAACAGGTAGTCCTGGAGGCCTGCAAGAATCATCGCTGTCGTTGCCTTTCCATTGCGGTGTCTCGCTGCCCGGTGCCGCCCCAACATATACTCTGCTCCCCCGGCGGGCAAGGGGCTTGTCCGCCGCCGAGGGGGGGCGGTAGAATCTGCCTGCTGTTCGAACGCAGAGCAAACGAGGACACCTCAGCTAGGGAGCCAGCCATGGCGAAGCGCAAGACCCTCAACGTGGCCCTGATCGGACAGGGATTCATGGGGCGGACGCACTCGAATGCCTGGGGCCAGGTCCCGAAGTTCTTCGACCCGCCGCTCGAGCCGGTGATGCACACCGCCTTCGGACAGGCGGCGGAGAACCCGCAGGCCTTCGCGGCGAACTGGGGCTGGCAGCGGGCCACCACCAACTGGCGCAGGCTCATCAAGTCGCCGGAGATCGACCTGGTGGACATCGTCACGCCCAACTTCATGCACGCCCCGGTGGCGAAGGCGGCGCTGGCCGCCGGCAAGAACGTCTCCTGCGAGAAGCCGCTCGCGGCTACCCTCAAGGACGCCCGCGAGATGGGCGCCGCCGCCCGGAAGGCCAAGGGCAAGACGTTCGTCTGGTACAACTACCGCCGCTGCCCGGCCGTGGCGCTGGCCCACCTGCTGGTGAAGCGAGGCAAGGTCGGGAAAATCCGCCACGTCCGCGCCCTGTATCTTCAGGACTGGGCCGACGAGTCCGTGCCGCTGGCCTGGAGGTTCGACAAGAAGCTCGCCGGCTCGGGCGCACACGGCGACCTCAACGCCCACATCATCGACATGACGCGATTCGTCACCGGCCAGGAGATCGTGGAGATCTGCGGGGCCGTGACTGAGACGTTCATCAAGCGCCGCAACCTCCTGACCGGCGTCGTCGCCGGAGGCATCGCCGCTGGGCTGAAGAAGTCCAGACGCACCGGCAGGGTCACCGTGGACGACACGATCCTGGCGCTGGCGCGGTTCTCGGGCGGGGCGGTGGCCAGCTTCGAGGCCGCTCGCCAGGCCACCGGAAACCAGAACCGCAACGGCTTCGAGATCAACGGCACCAAGGGCTCCATCAAGTTCAACTTCGAGCGGATGAACGAGCTGGAGTACTACGACGCCACCGCCGACCGCGCCGTCCAGGGCTGGACCACCATCATCGCCACCCACGCACCGGACCACCCCTACGTGGACGCCTGGTGGCCCGACGCACACGGGCTGGGCTACGAGCATGGCTTCATCAACCAGGCCTACGATATCGTCCGCGTCCTGTCCGGCAGGAGGCCGACCGTGCCCATCCCGGACTTCCAGGACGCCTACAAGACCCAGCGGATCCTCGAGGCCATGCTGCTATCGGCCAGCAAGAAGCGCCCGGTGAAGCTCTCGGTCGTGAAGTGAGTCGGGCCGCGGCGCGGCGAAGGAAATCGATATGGACAAGCGAACACTTGGCAGGACGGGGCTGGAAGTGACGCAACTGGGCTTCGGGGCGATGGAGCTGCGCTTCGGGCCCGAGGGCGATCGAAGCTGCACCGAGGAGCAGGCGGAGAAAGTCCTCAACGCCGTCCTGGACGCGGGGATAAACTTCATCGACACCTCCCCCGACTACGGCCTGAGCGAGGAGCGGATAGGCCGGCACGTCAGCTCGCGGCGGGGCGAATACTTCCTGGCGACCAAGTGCGGCTGCGACCCCGTGGACAAGGGCGGCCAGGGCGGGCACGTCTGGTCGCGCGACCATTTGCTCGGGAACATCGAGGCCAGCCTCAAGCGCCTCGCCACCGACCACGTGGATATCCTCCAGCTCCACAACCCCAAGATCGACGAGGCCCCGGTGGATGAGCTCGTCGCCGCGCTGAAGGAGATCCAGTCGCAGGGGCTCACCCGGTTCATCAGCATCTCGACCACGCTGCCGTGGCTGCCGAGGTACCTGGAGATGAGCGTGTTCGACACGTTCCAGATCCCTTATTCCTGCCTCCAGCCGGAGCACCACGACGCCATCGCCCGCGTCGGCGAGTCCGGCGCGGGGGTAATCGTCCGCGGCGGCATCAACCGCGGCGGCCCGGCGGGCGAGGTGCCCAAGCGGACGAACAGCGAGCTGTGGGCCAAGGCCGGCCTCGACGATCTGTGCGACGGCATCAGCCCGTCCGAGCTGATCCTGCGCTACACGCTGGCCCACCCGCACTGCCATACGACCATCGTGGGCACGAAGAACGCCGACCACCTCGCGGCGAACGTCGCGGCCGCCGACAAGGGCCCCCTCCCGGCGGAGCTGTACGACCAGGTTGCCGGCCGCGTGGCAGAGGCGCTGGGGGGAAAATGAAATTGCCGCACATCGGATGAAACCCCGCCGGGTCACGACCGTATGAGACAACGGGGCACTTACGGGAGAAAGGTGGGCGACCATGAGCGTGGCACGATTCATCGCGATCATGTTCATCTTAGGGGCGATCAGCGCCGCATGGATGATCCTGGGCGGGTCCATCTGGTTTCGGACGCACGAGATGGACCAACAGTTCTCGGCCGAGATGGCTAGCCAGTGGGGTCCGGAGGTCGTCGCCCAGCAGGCGCCCTACTGGGCGCCGACCAGGGCCGCCAGGCGGACCGAGGCCGAGGTGGTCTCGCCGGCCTCGAGCGTCATTACCGCCCACATCGCCAACGATCACCGGTACAAGGGCCTGCTTTGGTATAGCACGTTCACGGTGAAGTTCCGGGGACGGTACGGGGTGCCCGCCGCCAAGAGCCCCGCCGCGCAGGGAGGGGGGTTCCTTATCTTCCCCCTGCCACGGGAGGTGACGGGCTACGATGCCCTGACCGTGACCGTCGACGGCACGGAGGTGGATATCCCCCACGCCGACATCAGCGCCGGGCGGATCGCCGTGCCCGTTGACAGCAAGGCCGAGCACGCCATCGAGGTGGCCTATACCATGCAGGGGCAGAACGTCTGGCTTTACTGCCCCGGCGAGGTCCCCGCCCGCAACGACGGCTGGGAATCGGGCACGGCCCTAGCCGCGGGCGGGCCGCTGGCGGAGCTCAACGATTTCAGCCTGACCGTCACGACGGACTTCGCCGACATCGACTTCCCCGCCGCCAGCCCCACCGCCCCGGCGGCGCCCGCCGGCAAAGGCAAGCAGGCAAAGTGGACCTACGACAAGGCCACGACCAATCAGGTGATGGGCGTCACCGTGCCCAAGCACCCCAACGCCGGCCCGCTCGCCGCGCGGATGTCCTTCTTCGCCCCGGTGAGCCTGCTGATGTTCTTCACGGTGCTGTTCACGACTGTCGTGCTCAAGCGGATCCCGCTGCACCCGATGCACTACCTGTTCATCGCCACCGGCTTTTTCGCGTTCCACATCCTGCTGGCGTATCTGGCGGACGTCGTGAACATCCACGCGGCCTTCTGGATATGCTCGGGCGTGAGCGTGTTCCTCGTGGTCACCTACATGCGGCTGGTGGCGGGCGTGAAGTTCGCGGTCGTCTTCGTGGGGCTGGCTCAGTTGGTGTACCTGGTGGGGTTTTCCTACGCGTTCTTCTGGCGCGGGCGGACGGGGCTGACGGTCACCATCGTGGCGATCGTGACGCTGTTCTGCCTGATGCAGGCGACCGGGCGGGTGAACTGGTTTGACGTCTTCAAGCCAAAGCCACGCGCCCAGGCGGCGCCGCGGGCGACAGGCCCGCC
>Ga0114922_10005692_pt1 | contig 11481 bp, 10 predicted proteins | sample AartaG_FD_100975 | JGI IMG/M metagenome (GOLD analysis project Ga0114922, IMG submission 100975) | Deep subsurface microbial communities from Aarhus Bay to uncover new lineages of life (NeLLi) - Aarhus_00045 metaG | ecosystem: Environmental > Aquatic > Marine > Oceanic > Sediment | place...
TGACAAGCCACACCGTTCGAGCAGCGGCTGGAAACGCTAATGAACCCATCGTCCGGTAGCAGGCCTTCTGGCTCGTGCCTTTATTAAGGTGCAAAATACAAACCAGAGCGATGTTGAAACTTTCAGACATCTCGACAAGCGGGTAAAATACTCTGCAGCCATGGTGTTCGGCGCGCTATTCTGTGGTGTGGGCTTAGCTATGCTAAGAGACAAAACAGACAAGAGGCTGCGAACACCGGACGATATAACCAAACGCATTGACATCCGAATAATTGGTACTACTACCAGTTCACACGCCATCAAACCGTCACTTTTCCCGGCACAGATAGCTGGCGATTACCAAACCATTCGGACCAACCTAAAGCTGTCCAATGGCGAAGGAATACCAAGGAAACTGGCGGTTACAAGTCCGGCCATGCGAGAAGGCAAAACTACTTTTGCAATTAATTTAGCAACGAGTTTGGCCAAATCCGGCCAAAAGGTCCTGCTGATTGACGGCGACTTGAGAAAGCCTGATATTGCATATTTGTTGGACCTGCCCAGAAACTCAAAGGGATTGTACGATGTAGCCTCGGGGAAAGAGCCGGGCCAAGTTATCTGCTCCATATCTTCAACCGGTCTGGATGTCCTGGCGTCACCTTCTCGTAACGGAATTGATGCCTACGAGCTAATAGCTTCACCCGTAATAGCTGGGCAAATAGACAGGCTTAGTCAAAACTATGACCACGTGATTATTGACACCCCTCCTGTACTGGCCTTTCCTGACGCTTTGTTATGGGCCAAGATGACAGGTGCCGTCATCCTCACTAGTTTCGCTGGCCAGACTACGACGCCGGATATAACAGAGGCAAAGCAGCGACTAACACAAGTGAACGTCCAGGTGCTGGGCATCGTTCTAAATAATGTCCGAACTGATAGCGCTTACTACCGCTATGGCTACAGCTACTACGCACAAAACGCCTCGTCAAGTAAATATTCAAACCGAACTAAGGCAAAGCTCTTTCTACCTATCCAGAACTGCAAGGGTAATATCAAAAATCCCGCCTGCCAAGAGAGCAAGACTCAAAGCTAAAAACAGTGAAATTGCGTAGTTCGGTACCGCTTGGCTATCTGCTTTTGGTTAACTTAGATGCATCTGATTATCATACACAAAAACAAGAAGAAGGCTTCCGGCAGCGATAATAATCTGCTTCGATTTGCTATGTCCAGCCAGCCTATCGCCGGCGCTATTCTCGAGGGATTAAGTAGATTATGCGCACAAAATATGGTGACAGGTTCATCCTGGAGCCGCAACGGCAGGATTGTCTTTGCAATCCCGGAAGAATGGAATATTACACCACAGGCAGATCGGCCAAACATGCCAGAAGTAATCAGTTATAATGGCAAAGTTCCAATCTACTCCGACTTTCTGCAAAAAACGAAACGAAACGGATGGTCAGTTTTTTCAAACGGACGATTTGCTACGCAGATCAATATAGACCTACTTCACAAAGTATTGAAAGCCACTCCGGCGGATGTGTTTGAGATTAATGCCGAACCTCAGTTATTAGCATATCACGAAGAGCTGCGATTGACCGCCCAGAACAATGTGGCAGGTTTCAGGCGGTGCTATTCAGACGCTGCCAAACCAGCACCCATTCCCATAGATTGGCCCCATTATACTATTATTAAAACAGATATTGTTGAGCGGCTTTTGGCGGACCAGGCTTTGTCGAAATCTTTTTCGGCTTTCTTAGAAGCGTGCCGGTTAAACAAGTTGACTGTGCGGGCATTTAATATTGCCGGGGTAGCTCTTGATTTAGAAACAGAAGAGGGACTGCTGGATTTCTGTAAGACAATGCTTTCTGGAATTCGACCCCCACTCCTTGCTTCCACAAGGAAGCAGCGAGGGCTGGGCCAAAGTCGAAACCCAAACATGATCTCCCACGATTCAAGACTGATCGGCAAAGTGTTATTAGGAAAAAATGTTCATATCGGCCCAAAGGCTGTGGTCATAGGCCCAACTATTGTTGGCAATGACGCTATAATTGAATCAGGTGCCATCATAAGCTCATCAATCATCGGCCCAGGAATCTCGATACAACGGAATCAGATAGTGCATAATCGCATTATACAAAGGTCACAAAGAATTGACAATGGACAAATCCCTGCCTGCGCAGTGGTCCGATTTGGCGGATCTCCGCGAAAGCGGGGATGCCGCGCTGTCTTGCCTGCGCAAGGGTCCGATTTGGCGGATCCCCGCGAAAGGGGGGATGTCTCGTCCCTGTGCCACCACAAGTTCGATTTGCCCCGCTACGGCTTCAGCCTCCGCCGAGACGAGAATCACCACCATAATGGAGACTTCTTCTGCAACCAGTCCAGATTCTCGTACGCCCGCTGCTTCAAACGAATAGCCGACCTTTTCGCTGCAATAGTGGTATTAATTCTATTTGCACCGGTAACACCTTTCATTGCTTTGGCAATAAAACTCAGTTCGCCCGGGCCGGTATTCTTTAAAGACAAACGCCAGGGATTGCACGGCAAAGAATTTCACTGTCTAAAATTCAGAAGTATGACTGTAGGATCCGATAAGTTACAAGACAAGCTAAGAGCGGTAAGTCAGGTCGATGGCCCACAATTCAAGATGAGCAATGACCCGCGACTTAGTGCGGTAGGTAAATTCTTGCGAGATACAAATATCGACGAAATACCTCAATTCATTAACGTCTTACTTGGCCAAATGAGTGTTGTTGGCCCAAGACCTTCTCCGGAATCCGAAAATACACTGTGTCCATTCTGGCGTGATGTCAGACTGTCAGTTCGGCCGGGGATAACAGGACTGTGGCAGGTTTGTAGAACCCGACAGCCGACGCAAGACTTTCAGGAATGGATCCGTTATGACACCAAATACGTAAAGGAGCTGTCACTTTGGCTGGACCTATGGATATGCTGGAAAACAACCAAGGAACTGTTCCGTAACTTTATTAGACAATTCTAAACAATTGATTACACATGGACAAGAAAGGACAAGGAAATGCCAAGAAGATACTTTAACTGGAAATTAGCAATTGTGCTGGTGATAGGCTTGGGCGTTCTTAGCACAACTGCTGTGGGACTGCGCCGATGGCACAGAGACCGCAGAGGCGAGCAAGGACTGCAGGCTGGTATTGAGGCATACAACCAAAGGGAATGGGAACAAGCAGCGATGAATCTGGGCCGATATCTTGCCGTTGAGCAAAGTGACGTACCAATCCTGCTTAAATATGCCGATGCGCAACTAAATATCAGGCCGCTCAAATCCAATCATCTCCAGCAAGCCATAGCCGCCTATAGAACTGTACTGAGGATAGACAAAGCCAACTGCGAAGCGGCCACAAAGCTTGTTGAGATCTATTTAGCAATGGGTATGCCGGGCGAGGCTGAACTGATCGCCAGCAGACAGATCTCTGCCGCGTCAGATCCGGGGCGGAATGGCCTTGAGCTGCGCAGACTATTAGCCTTGGCGCTCGCCGAACAGCGAAAGTTTAATGAAGCAGCGACACAATTAAAGGCTATATTACAAGAATATCCTGAGCAAGTTACCGTTTACGAAACGTTAGGCCAGCTCGCCGAGCAGCGACCACAGGATTATCCTGAATCAGCCATACATTGGTTCGATCAAGCTATAACAAACAATCCCTTTTCAGCCTTAGCATATATAAGCCGGGCAGGTTTTCACTTGAGAAGCGAGGCCAAAGAAAAGGCCTTAGCCGACCTACAACAAGCTGAAAAACTGGATTTATCCGACCCTGCTATACGGCTTCGCCTTGCGGCGGAATTTATAAATGCAAATGTTCCGGATAAAGCAGAGCAACATCTCGAAGCAGTACAACAGACCATACCAACAGATCAGAGTCTGTGGCAAACGTGGGCGCAATTAGCGCTCAAATCGCTATCGAAAGAGAAGATGCTAAAAGTGGCTGAAACCGGTCTACACGAACTCTCTTGGCAACCTTGGGAGTTTATGCCTACAGCGGCAGAACTATTTATCCGGGCAGGCAGTCTCGACCGCGCCACCGAGTGCATCACCAAACTGAAACAACAAAATATTTTCCCTGAGACAACCGCCTTTTTGCAAGGGCTTGTTGCCGACCAGAAAGGCCAGCAGTTCGAGGCCGTCAAGTCCTGGCGCCGCTCCATTGAGTTAGGTAATAAATCCGCGCAGGTTCGATTAGCCCTGGCATCGGCTCTTTGGTGCTTAGGTGACACACAATCAGCTCAGCAGCAACTGCGGACTCTGATCTCCGAAAGGCCTAATTCTATAGAGGGACATCTGGCCCTTGCCAGGCTGTTAGCACAGGCCGACAGATGGGAAGAAGCAGCGGAACACACAGCAAAAGCTGTGCAACTGTCGCCAGAGAATCTTGACGCCGGCTTAATGCATCTACAGGCTCAAATACAATCGTTGGCCACAGATTCAACAATTCAAGGTACGAACGATAACCAAAGTCGGCAAGATATAAAAAAGCGGTTGGCAACATTGGAAGAAGCTACGAATGGTGCCTTTGAGGTTAAACTCTTACAGTTCCAGCTTGCAATGCGGCAAAACAATTTCACCGAGGCCGATGCGTTACTGACCAAGCTAAAGAAAGACTCCGCGAAGCCTTCCAGCGAAGCAGATCCATCACAGATAAAAATTGCTATCGCTGAAGCCGACTTACTTTTTGCTCAAAGCAAAGAAGATGAAGCGATATTAGTTTTAAGCAAAGCCATAAAGGAATTCCCAGAAGCAGCCGAGCCGGTGAAATACCTGGAGGTTTTATTAGCCCGACAAGGCAATCACCAAGAAGCAGAAGCAATCATTAAAGATGCGTTAGCGCATATCGAACAACCCGCCACGCAACGTGATTTAGGCCTTCTGCTTGCCCAAACTTATACCATGCAGGGAAAGCACAACGATGCGTATGACTTGCTTACAACAGTTGCCCGACAACTTCCTAACGACATTCCTATCAAACGCCGACTTTTAGAGTGCACCCAGGTTGCTCAAAATCCCGCTCAAGCTCAAAAACTCGTTGACGAGATTAAGTTTCTTGAAGGACAGGACGGTTGGCAATGGCGTTATGAGCAGGCACGAATTTGGTTCGCTGCAGACGATTTCAAGAACCGCTATCCACAGATTATTCCGCTTCTGCAGAAAAATCTGCTCACTAATCCAGATGACCAAGCCAGCCGGACACTGCTCGCTACAGCTTACGAGCGAGCCGGCGAGATGCAACTGGCCATATCGACATACCGTGAGGCCCTGGCTCGGTCGCCGGACGACCTTCGCATAATCATTCCTGCAGTTGCTGCACTGTACAAAGCAAAAGAATATGACCAGGCGGACGAGATCTTAAGCCGTGCTTCGGAGAAAATGCTATATCACCCGGAACTTGCGAAATTAAGACTGCAAAGCTACCTCAGACGTGGCCAATTAAGTCCTGCTGCAGACATCCTGCAAGATCTTCTTAGTAATGATCCCAACAATCAGGCGGCTCGCTTATCTCTTGCGCTGGTTCAAATGCACCAACATAAATATGACATAGCAGAGGAATTACTTACTGAACTAAAAGCTCAGGACCCCGACTCGATACCCGTAGCCTATGCCCAAGTCCGACTCAACTTGCATCAGGACAAGCAAAAAGACGCGTTGAAGGTCTGCGATGAAATAATAGACAGGCTTAATAATGCATCCTCTTATATACTCCGCGCCAAAACATATATCATGCTGGGACAAGCTGATAAGGCGGTTGAAGACCTCGGGCATGCCACTGTCACCGAGCCTGACAACCTTGAGGTGTGGATAGCCAGGAGCCAATTCTATCGATCTATTGGCCGACCGGACTTAGCGACTGCCGATATACAACAGGCATTATCACTGGCGCCAAATAATGTTAAGACCCAAAAGCACGCTATCTCCTTGTTCTTGGCATCCGGCAATCCAGACCAAGTTCGCCACGGAACAATCATCCTTGATGAAGCCTTGAAAACCAATCCAAACGATACCGAGTTACGGTTGCTCAAAACACAATCGCTACTGGCCCAGGGAACAGCTCCAGCCGTTGAAATGGCGGAACAGCATCTACAAAAGATAATCCAAGACCAGCCGGACAAACGTGAGGCTTGGGTGCTATTAGGTGAAATTTTTCTGAGACAAAAACAACCTGGAAAGGCCATAGATGCAGCTTTGCGAGGACTTACTCACGTACCTAATGACAAAACACTACTGCAGCTAAAAGCTCGTGCAGAGGCAACACGCGCACCAGTGCTGGCGATTCCCACACTTAAAGCATTGCGCGACATGGACCCAAGCGATGTTGATGTTGCACTGCAGTTAGCAGAGAAGTATGTTGTAGTCAGCGAGCCTGAAAAAGCCGTGAAGCTTCTGCAAGAACAGCTAACCCTTTGCAAAGATGTAAACCAGCAACGGAAAGTAGATATTGCTCTTGCCGCGGCATTATATCGCAACGGCAGCCAAACGGAGGCTCAGAAGAAATTTGACTCTCTGCTTCAGTCTATGCCAGGTGATCCCAGCCTGTTATTAGCACAAACGCGTATACTCAAAGATGATCAGCTCTGGAGCCAGCTAAGCCAAAAAGTCGCTAAATGGTATCAAAATTATCCACAGGATACGGATACACTTGTCAGGATTGCTAAAGACTTGGCTGTCACCGAAAATGACCAGGCTAAAGAAACAGCGGAAGACTTACTTCACAGAATCATAGACAATGACCCTAACAACCTTCCGGCCTTAAATACACTTGCCATGCTATTACAAATGATGGGCCGAAGCGCTGAATCAGTTGAATTTTATCAGCAAGTTCTAAAGCGTGCACCTGACAACGTAATCGCCATTAATAATCTTGCTTGGATAATGTGCGAAGAGCAAGGTGAGTACCAACAAGCACTACAGCTCACTCAGAAGGGCCTTATGATAGCTTCACAGTATATCGATCTTATCGATACACGAGGTGTCGTGTATTACCGACTGGGCGAGCTCGATAAAGCCGTCAAAGATTTCGACACTTGTATCAAGCTCTATCCAAGCGTGACTCCATCCGGGGTCACTTCGCGCTTTCATTTGGCAAGGGCTTTTGCCAAACTCGGACAGACAAACAAGGCCGTCGAACACTTAAACAAAGCTTTGGACATAGAAAGTCGAATCGGAGGCTTATCAACAAAAGATCTAACCGAAGCACATCATCTACTTGAACAGTTACAGGGAGGTAGTTAACCATGTTTGAATTACCGAATCCAATAACCGATAATCTCACAAAAGATGGTACCCAATACAAACACACGCCACTAATGTTATTTGACAACAAACAGTGGTTCTATTTGCAACGGCGTTACAATCTGACTCCACGCGAGCGCCAAATAGCGGAACTTATTTGCCAGGGTCTACGAAACGGAAGCATAGCTAACTACTTGCGAATAAAACCTGGCACTGTAAAAACTCACACAAGAAATATTTATCGAAAAGTCCGCGTTAAAAGCAAAATAGGGATGCTGTTAAAGTTTGTCACTGATGCAAGAAAACTATCTACAAAATATGACGGTGCCGCCGCCGTTTGAATTGTAGATTAAACAAAAGCTCACCACATAAATCCGCTCTCTAAATTTTCACCTCTTTCTCAAACACACTAAAAAAATCTTCATCTTGTGACTGTATCTTAGAGCTTTCATTTTCTCTATTCTCCTATCCACACAGTTACCCGACAAGAAACACATTTTAGGTAAACTTTATATATACCACTATTGGAATATACCTAAAGTGTCACATAGTTTCACTAAATCCTTTTATAATCACTAAAATGCCATCGAAACTGTTTCTTATATAAAAATTTTATTTTTTTCTATATTTTATCTTGACACGTAGTTAGCATATTAGTAGATTTCTAAATGAAATTGATTTTGAAAGGAGGAGGCCATCTCCGCTTAGGCGTGTGAGGGTGGCCCCCAAAATGATTTGCTTGATAATGAAGATACTCCGTAAGGAGACGGAGAATTGGAGTCACATAAAAGCAATAGATTGTTTTTAGTGCTACTGTTTGCCTTTTTAGCCTCAGGCACAGTCAGCATACCAACACTGAGCAATCGCGAGAAGAGATTCCCCACCTGTAATTTGCCTGCAACTTCGTATGCGCATAATCTTTTGGCGCCGCAAACAAACCATATTACTGAACCAACCAATCCTCAACAGGCACGTATCCCAGCAGAATTTCTAAAGCCATCTGCTTCTTTCACAGGATCTGGTTATGCCTGCAAAAACATAGGGACACCAAAACTTGCCATTATCCGTGATCAATATGATGTTGATTTGATACTGAAACAGTTAGGTACAGGGACTGAGCAACATGTTTACTTCGTGCCATTATGTATATTTACTCAATTAACTCGTAAACCACTTATAAATATAGCTTAAAGAATACTTTGTAGAGAATGTATATAAGACAGCAAAGAAAGGAAGTGAAGATCATGAAAAAGATCGGTACATGGATGACAATCTTGACAATTTGTATACCCGGCGTTGTAACGGCATCGGTAACGTTTGACTTCGAGGGAACTTCCACTGGTGCTGGTGAAACTGAAATCGGAAACTACATGTCTGGCCTTTATCCCGGCACAGTTACTGTCGGAGGTATGGAAGTAAACATGGTCTTCGGTAGTCAGATGATAATCTTAAGTGACAACGTCGCGGGTGACATGGAGATTCTATTCAGTGAGCCTATAACATCAGTTCAGTTTGACTATACTGTTTTCGGCAAAGAAGGTGATGATTCTTTGGATTTTGAGCTACATGCTTACAGCGCTGATTACGGTGACATGGAAAATCCATCTGGCCAGGTAGTAGACTCAATGACTTACACCGTGGCTAGTGCATACCCCATACATGACAGCGGATTAATTACGTTCTCCTCCCCTGTATATTTGCTGACAATGTCCGACCATGGTACTTGGGAGGTCGCTGTGGATAACCTCGCAGTTGAGCCAGTAGCGAATTCGATACATACACCCAGTCCCAGTGCTATTTTGCTGGGTGGTATTGGCGTATGCCTGGTCGGCTGGTTGAGAAGACACAGGACACTTTGAAAAAATAAAAATAGCGTGATAAACGAAAAAATGAGTGCGAAACTATTTGGCCTCGCCATTTTGATGACATCAAAATTGACGAATTGACCTGATCAGTATTTCTGGTCATACTTAACAAACTCTTAGGCATGTTTGCCTTTGGCCTTTTATTGGTGACTTATTAAAAGGAAAGGTGGTTCAAGGATGAAAAAGCTAATTATAATTTGTGCAGTAGGGATGCTTCTAATGAAAGCTGCTCCAGCGGTAGCAAATGTTACCATTGATTTTGAGTCTTTGGCAAATCTTGAAGTTGTGGATAACCAGTTCTTGGCGCTTGGCGCAGACTTCAATGGCAGCGCGAGCGTTCTGTCAAAATCCGAAGGATGGTTGAGCGATGATTTTCCACCACATTCTGGTGACAAAGTCATTTATGACTATCCTGAAAGTACGATAAAAGTGGATGCCGTTGGTACGCTATGGACAATGGCCGGTGGATACGTGACCGGAAACAATAATATCACTTTGACAGCGTATGACTCTGCTGATTCTGTATTAGGAAGCGACTCAACAGGTGGAGCCAACTATATGTATTCCGGCACAGGAATACCCCCCAATAAGCTCCTTAGTGTTAGCGCTCCAGGTATCGCATACGTAACATTTTCCGACAGTGGATGTTCATACACTATTGATGACCTTACTTTTACTCCCGTTCACACACCGGCGCCGGGGGGAATTTTGTTAGCCGGTGTCGGAATAGGCCTTGTAGGCTGGCTGCGAAGACATAGGATACTTTAGCGCGAGACGGGAAAGGACTATCGAATGGAAGCGATCTCCTTCCTGCTTCGCGAGAGATTTCCGAAGCGGAGACACCATAAAACAGTTAACGTGTTTGCACGCTTTTTTTCGTAACTTCTCAATAAGCGAATGCGAATTGGGGAGTTTGGCTACGAATTGGCGCGGATAGGGAGAAGAATCCGGCGGAATTGGCGGGCTGATGACCGGGGTATTGCGTATCAAAGCGTCCGGAGTTCAAGCTGATCGTGCTCGGGCCCGAATGAGGTCTGGCAAGGGTGTGATTTTGCCGGCTTTTGAGACACGGTCGTAGAGATAGTCCCAGAAGGATAAACCCAATTTGCGACAGGTTTTCTTGAGGCTGGTAAAGGTGTCGCGGCAGCGTCTTCCGGCATCGGAGCGTGTACTGCCACTAATCTTGCGTTTTTTGACGTATTCGCGGATGTCGCCTTCACTGAGATTGTTGTGCAGGGGGATATCCGGCCTGTCCAAAACCATGAGCAATTCCTCTTTGTTGTTCGCCACACGGCTCAAAGCCGCGTTCAATACTTCGCTACAGGTTTGCGTGGCGAAAATTTCGTCAAAGCGTTTTTCCAAGTCCGTCTTGGTTTCTTCATCAGGCGTCTATTTGAAGGCCTTCAGGTCTCGATACAACTGCCAGATGCGATCACGGATATCCTCGATCGCCTTACTTTCTTTCTCGCTACAGGGGACGAGTTTATGGATTGTCCTTTCGGCATGAATCCAGCATAGAGCCTGGGGCAGAATATTGAATTGCCCGGCATAGTCACTGAGGATCACCAACTCTTTCGAAAAACCGTGATGCAGAACGCTGCCGAGCAGCGCACCTTCGGTGGCGATACGCACATGGCGATCTTTAGTGATTGCCAGTTGGTTCAGATGCTTCTTCCAGTCTTCTTCGGTCTCAAAAAGCTTGTCGGAATCAGTAGCGAGCAATGCGAGTAACGGCTGAGGAAAACTCTGCCGCTGTATGTACTCCAGCGCATCAGCGTTAATCACGTAATCGCGATTACCCTTACGCAGCAATTCCAGGAAGTTGATCCGGCTTTTGCTTGCGGTGCTTTCAAACCAGGCAAATAGATCATTGCCTATATGAGGAATCTTACCTAAGTCTATCATTCAATCTCCTAACTCATGTGCCGTTCAACCTGCGCCGCTTTCCAGAGCGGGTTCGCTTTTCTTTGTCGTGCAAACGAATAAGCTGTTCGCAACACTCGGAGATTTCTTTGATGTCGGCCTTGATATCACGATATTGGCGGCACCACTGCCGTACCTCTTCGACCATATCCACCGGAACGTAGATCGCCCGGGTTTTTCCGTTGACCTTGGTGGTCAAAAGATGGGCGGGGTGCTTGGGGCCTTCTCGCGCACACCGGCAGTTCGGGTTACCACATCGACGCTGAATCTTCACAAGTGATCCGACGATAAAGGGCTGCATCTTGCCCAGCGCCGCCAGCTTGCGGCGAAGCCTTTTGCTCAACGTTGCAGATGTCAGTTTTGCATCCATATTGATATGTAAACATACTTATCAGATTATAGCAACAAAAAAAACGATTCAAGCAATTTTTTTTTGAGGCATGCCAACCGGGGGATGAA
>Ga0114922_10005693_pt1 | contig 11481 bp, 6 predicted proteins | sample AartaG_FD_100975 | JGI IMG/M metagenome (GOLD analysis project Ga0114922, IMG submission 100975) | Deep subsurface microbial communities from Aarhus Bay to uncover new lineages of life (NeLLi) - Aarhus_00045 metaG | ecosystem: Environmental > Aquatic > Marine > Oceanic > Sediment | place: Aarhus...
ACCTGCCGAAAGCAGGGCCGATCCAGTTGGCAATTCCTTCAAAACGCATTGAGTGCTTACTATTTCCAAACTCCTACTCCATCACTTCTGCCTCAGGCCAATCTAAGGGCCTGAACGGTTACGAATAATCAACGCTTAAATAGAGCGTTTTTCACGTGTTTCACTAAATAAATCAAACGCCTCTAAAACGGCCCTTCTATATAGGCCTTTTCTCCGACTGCCGGCACCTTGAATCGAGAATAAGAACCGAAACCGCTCTTTTTCCAATCCCATTGCAACCAGCTCAGAGATGGGTCGTCTAAAGAAACAGCAAAACGAAATTGAGCCTCCGCAGGTTGACCGACCCTATCGACATCTATAACTTCAACCGACATCCCGGTTAGCTCGACTTGCTCGCCCGTCTGAAACGGCAGGTCTTCGGATCGGAAAAGACTGTTAAACTCATTATAGAAATAAACAAAGTGCGGCTTAAAATCTTTCCGAGAAGTCTCAGGTGATAGAATATTACCGGTTTGAGCTTTTAGCAGCAGCGTTTTTTCTCCGGTGCGAGTAATTTCCAGCGGCACAAACCCTGGAGCTAAGACGCGAATTCCTTCAGGCAAAGCTTTATCCTCATAGGCTCTCATAACAGGCAGGCCCAAAAACAGAAACGGATGGGGTGCATTGACCACTACTACGGTTTTATTCTCGATATCAGGCTGCGAGCCGACATCAACAGTCGAATAAAAAGTGTTGAAAATAGAGGAAATCCTCCCCGGCATAATAACCCTTGTCCCCCCGGTGATAACTATATGTATGAATAGTAACGTCACACAAATTATCCACGCAGGAACAAGCCAATATCGGGTTTTTGGAACCCAGCTCTTTTTGAGGAATAATCCGCCGATGAACTGTGCGGTTAATCCGAAAGCTCCGATAGCGGTAAAGAGCAGATTTCGATTCATCGGACTGGACGCACAAATCGGAAGAATGCAAAATATCATCCCAACAAACCAGAACAACGCTACGCGACTTTTACGCAGCAGAGGTACAAATACAATCAGAAGCAACAGCAAAAATGCAGCAGCCGCGAGTAAATTCCATCTCCTGGCGTAATCGGAGAAAAGATTGAACATTTCCGCCGGCTGCCAGCCCCACTGGCCGGAAAGAAGAACCGGCGCCCGCTTGACCACCGCCCAGGCATAACGCAAAGGCTCACTCCCGGGGTCGATAATGAAACCGCTGCCCCGGGCGCCGTAATCCAGTGCATTGTAGATGAGCCGCCAAATGACTATCACGATAAAACTTGGAGCCAGGCTCAGGGCCCTTCGCCGCAAACTTCCACGGTCTATAATAAGGGCATAAGCGAAAAGGTAGGCAAAGGTGGCGATACCCGCTTCGGTGGACAACAAAGACAATAATAACAGAAAAGGAACCGCAACGCCGGCATATACGGACTTTTGCCGCCGCCAGCGATGATACATCAGCAAAGTAAGAATCGAGAAAAAAAGCGACAGCAGCAAATTTCTGTTCGCTATCCACATTGCCGGGAAATAGTTACTATCATCGACCGTATAAAGCAATGCCGCCAAGCCCGCTATCCATACAGGCCCCAGCAGCTTCCTGTACAAAACAGCCACCAGAAATATAACCGCTGCAAACCAGATAATACTGTGAGCATGCATCAGCAGCGGCGAGTTCGGATACAGCTGGTAATCGAGCCAGTGGGTAAGGGCGGTCAGCGGTCGCCAGTTCGTTCCTCGAAAATCCTCTGCCGACCACCAGGGTAACAAACCAAAATCCTTGAACGCCTCATGGTCACGCTCTGTGGGAACGATGGCGTACAAATCACGAAGCACCGCCGGCAGGGTGCCGGAATCCGGCGGGCTAAGCCTCATATCGTAGAACCGCTGCGGCAGCTCAGCAGGCCCAAGAAGTTTTGAACGGTGGAACAGGTCGTCCTGTATGAAACCCGCCTTTAGAGCAGGGAGCATAATTATAATAGTGACAACGGTCAAGACCGCCGGAAAATACCGGTATTCCAGAGCTGTTTTTATAAGGTGTAGGATTCTAACGCCCAACATCGAAATATTCGACTGACCTTTTCAAAATATATTTTGCCGTTTGTGTCAACTGTGAAGAATTTCGGTGCAGCGCAAGCTCACAAGAGTTTAACAATGCTATTCCCATTCAATTGTGGCCGGCGGCTTGCTGGATATATCGTAAACGACCCGATTGACTCCCCTGACCTCATTTATAATCCTGCTGGATATGATGCCGAGCACCTCGTAAGGGATTTGCGAAAAATCAGCGGTCATAAAATCAACGGTCTCCACCGCACGAATAGCAATAATGTTTTCATAGCTTCGTTCATCGCCCATTACCCCAACCGTCAAGACAGGTACCAGCACGGCCAAGGCCTGTGATACCTTTCTATATAACCTTGCCGATTTTATTTCGTCTATTAAGATTTCATCGGCGGCCCGGAGGATTTCCAGCCTTTGGGTTGTAACCTCTCCAACTACCCTGACGGCCAGGCCCGGTCCGGGGAAAGGATGGCGCCAGACAATGTCCTCCGGCAGTCCGAGATATTCGCCGACGAGGCGCACCTCGTCCTTAAACAAATCCCGCAACGGCTCAATCAGCTCAAAGCCCATCTCGGCCGGCAGCCCCCCAACATTGTGATGCAGTTTGATATTCGCGGCTGTATTACCGTCTTTCGAGCCTGACTCAATAACGTCAGGATACAGCGTTCCCTGGGCCAGAAACTTAGCATTCGCAATTTTTAAAGCCTGCGACTCAAAGGCCCTGATAAACTCGTAGCCGATAATCTTTCTTTTTTGCTGGGGGTCGGTCACGCCGGCCAGACCTGCCAAAAACTGCCTGGACCAATCAACAACCCGCAAGTCCATACGAAAATGGTTCCGGAACGTTGAAACGACATTTTCGCGTTCGTTCTTTCGCAGCAGCCCGTTATCAACGAAAATGCAAACAAGCTGGTCTCCTATTGCCTTATGAACCAGCGAAGCCACAACGGACGAATCAACGCCGCCGCTCAGGCCGCATATCACTTTGGCCTCGCCGGCCTGAGAGCGAACCGCTTCTACAGTCTCACTGACAAAATCACTCATTTTCCAGTCGCCGCTGCAGCCGCAGATATCGTACAGGAAGTTTTTCAAAATCAGCGTTCCTTTGGGGGTATGTGAGACCTCAGGGTGGAACTGAACACCGAAAAATTTCCTTTTTTTGTGCTTTACTGCAGCAAATGGGCAGGTATCGGTAGTTGCTAATTTGACGAAATCGTTCCCTCGCTTAATACTGGCGGGGGCGAGCTGGTCGCCGTGGCTTGCCCAGGCCGTGATTGAATCCGGCAGATTCGCAAACAAATCACTCTTCTCAAGAATAGACAGAGTTGTTCGCCCGTACTCGCGTCTTTGGGCGGCAACAATTTTTGCCCCTAAAATCTGACAGCCCAACTGCATTCCGTAGCAGATGCCCAAAATCGGCACATCCAATTCAAAGATTTTCTCATCACATTTTGGCGCATTTTTATCATAGACACTTGCAGGCCCGCCTGACAATATCAATCCGTTGACACCTAATCGTGATAATTCTTCTGCCGTTATATCCGCCCGGCAAATTTGGGAATATACGTTCTGTTCACGAACCCTGCGTGCAATCAGTTGACCGTACTGACTGCCAAAGTCCAGTATGGCGATTATTTCCCGGCTCATATACCACGCCCGGCAGGACTCGAACCTGCGACCTACGGATTAGAAATCCGTTGCTCTGTCCAACTGAGCTACGGGCGCAAAGCCCTGTTTTTTTAGGACCTCACAATGTTCTAAAAGACAAAGGCATTTTCGACAAATTTTCGTCCACTCTACATCCAACCGGCCAATATTGCAAGAAGATTAAAGGTAAGCTTTGCTGCCGTGCGCGAATTAGAAGCATTGCGATTAACACCAATCACAAAAAGTAAGTGCGGCCAATCAAATAAAACCGTATCAAATCGGCTCACAAAAAACCGGTGTTATCAAGAATTTGGTCTTGCGGCAAAAAACAGTAAATGCACCAAAAAATGTTCCTAAATCTGGAAAAATAAATATTTAGGAACCAAAAAAATTTCCTGACCGACTGTACTTATTGGGAGACTACGCGAGTTCTACCAGCGGCTGAAACGCTATCCCGACCATACTTGTCGCATTGTATCCCTTTGTGTTATAAGGCCTTACGTAAACTTAGGGATTAGCCGGTCTATCGGGTAGAGTGTAACCCGAAAAAGTCAGAGTCCGAAAAAAACAAAAAATGACCATTTTTTGGCGGTTTAGGCAATTTGGTTATTGACATCGTGGGGCAATTTGGGTAAAATACTAAAAATCGGCTAAGAAGAAAAAAAAGTTAAATTTTAGAATTTAGCTATTGACATAGAGAAAGAATACTGGTAATTTCGGTAAGTTAGCAAGGCGTATAGCTAAGTGTGGTCGTGCCATATACGCGTATGGCCTTGCTCGTCCGGTACTCGGTTTTTTCGGTGCCGGGCCGGGAATACGGAGAGTGAAAGTGAGGAGAATGATGATGAGGAGAGATGAAAAGACATCACATACTTCATTTCTTTATATCCCCACTTTCGAGCCCTCTGGCAAAGCTTAGCCAGGTGATTAGGAGACGCTGCGTAACTAACGACAGACGGCACTAACGCAGCAGGTGCCGAGACAGCAAAACGGAGCGCCTTAAATCCGAGGGAGCGGCAAAGCAATTAGGCTTGCTGTTAACCGTTGGCGCCAGAGAGACTGTTGTTTGAAAGTAGCTTTTTTGGGGGAGGGAACAATGAAAATAGTAATAACTTTATTGACGGCAGTAGTATTGTTCGGAGTGGCTGGAATTGCCCAGGCGGATTCTGGGTCGTTCGTGAACATATCCGCCACGTCGGACAGTCTTGAATTTGGAAGGCCTACGTTCTTCTCAGAGGGCGACACCTATTTTGGACCCGGAAGTGTTGTATTTCCAACCGCCTATTTCGCGTCGTCAGCGAGTTTAACAGTGAAGGTGGAATCTAATTGTCTGCACGGGCCGATAGTGGCCTCTATTACAGCGCTGAAACGCCCCAGAGGCGGCTCCATACCGCCTGAGCGTATTTCCATCAAAGCGCCGACAACGAACGGATATGTTACAATGGCAAAGCCAGTGGCTATATCGATGCCAGAAACAGGGTCACATGACATTGAGCTGGATTTCCGGCTGGAGATCTTTGCCTCTGACCATGCGGGAAGATACACGGGCACTATTACATTTACGATAATGCCACCACCCCCTTAATTGGAGAAGATGGTGATGAAAAAGTTAGAAGGATTTTGCTGCGTCATAATAAGTGATTATCAATGCCCAGGTTTTGTGGATATAAGTTGTTCAAATAGAACAGCCCCTTCTCTTAAAAGGGTGGGGGAGAAAGGAGGTATGAGTAGTGGGAAGTGATAACTCGTAAGCGTAAGGATGCTTACGAAACGCCTGAAGAAGCAGGCCCGTTCTTGAGGCGGTAAAACGATTAACTCACCGGGAACGAGAATCCCGGATGGAAATCGCAGTTCTTATGGGTCCCGATTCAGGCAGGCAGTAAAGCGGGCATATTCGCCGGGGTCGGTCAAAAAGGTTTCGTCCCGCTGAACGTATGGCTCAGGCATTGGGTCTGAGCTAAGGAAATATTATTATTAGCTCCGCAGGCCAACGTAGGCCTTTCGAGGAGCGAGGGTTAAGAAAGGGATATTAAAATGATAAAGAAATGTTTAATTGCAATTGCAGTTGTAGCTCTGCTGGCAACCACAGTTCAGGCGGCAACGTATCCTGCCATCAAAAATGAAGGCTGGCCATGGACGAAAATATACGATTCCTTGCCCATCTGCACGTTTCCTGTGGTTCTGGAAGTGGGTCATTACGTACAGATATGGAAATGTAACGAGCTTAAGATGAAGTTAGAACAGGTAGACTGCGCCGCTATCGATAAGGCCGGCAAGTTCCCGTGCTACGGCGACGTCGATGAAGCCTTAGATCTCCATGGCCCAGCCTGCGTGACAATTCAGGCAAGAGCCAACTTCCCGGCAGTATTCGGTGCCACCTTTAGCGCTAGCGGTACGGATATCATCGGTGCCAACTACAGTCTTACCTGGCCTTCGGGTAATTCAATCTTGGGCGGAGGTAGCTGGGAATCGTTGAAACTTTGTATGACAGCCTGGAGCGTTGCACTATGGAATTCTGAACAACTTGGTACACTTAACGTTGGTACGATTACTCTAAATGTAAAACCCCCAAACGAGTACGGTCCCTAAGCTTCAGGACAGCCATAGTAGAAGTGTAGTGGTATAGTCACTTCGAGAGGGCGACGGGTCGTAGTCAACTTTTGGGACAAAGGTACGTAATCTCTTACTTCTTGTTGTAACTGTCTTTGTAGGGAGGGCCAGATGTTAAATCTGCCCTCCCTATTTTTTTACAAACAATTTTGTCAATCTGGGAGATTTAGGCAAATTATACTTGACATTGGGGTGAGAAAATGATAAACTTGGTAATAATTTAATACAGGTATATGAAGGAAGATAAGTGCAAATAATGTCGTTATCGAGCAAAATGGGATGTTAAGAGGCTATAATTGCGGATTTGCGGTCGTTATGTGGATTTCGGAAGGAATTACAAAAAGTAAAGATGTTAAATAGCCGAAAAGATAAAAGCCACAGTATTGGCGTAAAATCCCTAAAATTGGCCACGAAGATACAAAAATAGACTCAGATATGGTAAGCGGACGCGGAACTTTGGAATTGTCCGTTGGCATTATTCGACTTTGCAGCAAAGTTATCGGTGTATTGAGTAATTGGGAGGTAAAAAAGTGAGGAAGCAAAATGTCGCTCATAGCCATCTGTTTTTTGCCGTCGTACTTGCGGTGAGCATATTTGCCTCTGGTGGATCTGCATTCGGCCAGTTGGGCGAGTTGGGGGGGTTTGTAGTCCAGCCGATGAGGTTGGATATTGCGGCCCTGCCTCGCCGAGTATTCAATACGGTCCTGGGTCTTCAAAGTTTCGACCCGAACCAGACCCAGATAGCAGATATATCGATTATCGAGATGACCCAATGGGAGGACGGCCAGTGGCGAATCATCGAGCCTAATTCTGATTTTGATACATCAAAGCTTTCTTCGTGCAGTAAGTGGATAAGCGTTGAACCTGAGACTGTTGAAATCCCCCCTGTGAATTCAGCTTACATAAAGGTAAGTGTAAGGGTGCCGCGTCGTACCCGTGGATTCTACGCTGCGGGGATTCTTGTGACCCTAAGACCCAGGCCGGACTTAGAAGGAAATGTTGCCGTGAGAGTGCGATTTTTGGTTCCTGTGCTTGTTGAGGTACAGGGTCGGCCGTTGCGGAACAAAATAGAACTTGGTGATATGGAGCTGGAGCTCATTGAACCCCGTCAAGGAAATCCGGCAACAACACATGTCTTGATGAACATTGATAATACCAAAGGCGGGACCCGTTCCAACCTAAAGGGCTTTGCGCAAGTTAAAGGTTTCCTGGATGGGCACTGGCGAGAAATTACAACCGCAGAATTCGGTGGTACCCGCATCATCCCGGGGGCCAAATTAAGATTAAGAAGTAACCTCAATCGGTCTCTGCCATCGGCCAAATACAAGGTATCCGGATGGCTCTATATTGATGGCCGGCGCGCACAAAGGACTACGAAGGAGATAGATTTTGTCGGCGACACGAGTGTTACAAAGGTGGTAACCGATACGCCTCTTGACCTGCTGCCGAGTGTTGTTTCGATAAGCGGCCAGCCGGGGGCTACCCGCATGGCAGCGATAAAGGTCTATAACGCTTCGGATGAGACGGTCAATGTTCAGACGGCCATCGGGTTACACCGTTTCCTTCAGGGCGCTGCTTTCGGGGAATTGAAGGGGGTCGATTTGGACTGCACCGGGTGGTTGACGACAGAGCCTCAGAAATTCACGCTCCGCAGCCACACTCAGCAGAGCATAAGCATTATTGCAAAGATGCCGGATACTGTATCAGCGTCGCTTCCCTGTTATTATGCGCTTCTTGGTCTGTACAGCACCTATCCAGATGGGCAGAGGGCCGGTTTAACAACTGCAAACATCTGCGTTGCAAACAAGAATGTCAGTGTCGAACCTTTTGTCTATGGAATGACGCTAAAACCCGCTCTCAAAGGGGGGTCCGAGTATTATATTGCTGCCAGGTTCGGCAATTTCGGCAGCATCCACATTACCCCCATCAGGTGCAGGGCCGCCGTTGTGGATCCATTAACAAGCATGCCCAGGGTAATAACATCGCTCAGCAGCATGAAGACAGGTATGATGCTGCCGTTTGAGGCCAGGGATTTCTCCGGAGTTACGGACTTTTCCAACGTTCCCGTTGGTACGTACCGTCTCGCGGCGGAGTTACGATACGGTCCCGGTCAGATGGCAGATAAACAAATAGGTATACGAGTCATGGCCCAGGGAGGGAGGAAGGTCATAGAAGTTTTACAATTACAAGAGGATCTTGGAGGAAAAATAGAGGTTAAATGGTAGTACGCCGGCAAAGGGATTTTTTACTAAAGAAAGACGCTGGATTGCCGATACAAGGCAAAAGAGCGGTAGTATTGCCGGTTAATGGCTACAGAAAGGGACATTGACTTATGGCAAGGAAAAATATCGGTAGAGTTTTATCGGACGGCGTGGTGGTCCTCTGCGTTGTTTTGCTCTGCGCGCTGAACGTCAGCGTCCAGGCAGCAATCGAAGGTCAAGAGGTAACTTGCACTATCTCCGGTTCAGTAGGGCTGAGCGGCGTGACGATGAACGGCTTGCCGGACACAGTTACCGATGAGAACGGCTACTACAGCGCCGTTGTTAAATACGGCTGGAAAGGCACAGTTACACCGGTAATGGCAGGTTATACCTTCGAACCAACCAGCATACCCTATCCAAGAGTTACGAGCGACCAGAGTAATCAGGACTACATCGCAACGCTGAAGACATTTACTATTTCGGGTACAGCTCGTATTGACGGCGCACCGGCGGAAGGTGTGGTAATGGAGGGCCTGCCGGATAGTCCGATTACCGGCAGCGACGGCACTTACAGGGCCACTGTGGACTATAACTGGAGCGGCAGTGCTACACCGATAAAGGATGGTTACATATTCACACCAAACACTAAATCATACCCTGCCGTTATCAGGGATATGCCGAATGAGAACTATACCGGTGCACTGCTTACCTTTACCATTTCCGGCTCAGCCGAAGTAGAGGGCGTAACAATGAACGGTCTGCCGGGTAATCCGAAGACCGGCAGGAACGGCATGTACAGCGCCACGGTTAAATTCAACTGGAGCGGCACAGTCAAGCCGAAAAAAGAAGGGCACACCTTTGAGCCGGCTGAGATGCCATATACTGATGTTATCAGCAATTATCCTGATCAGGATTACGCTGCCATCGTGGATACCTTTACAATATCCGGCACGGCCGGTATGGACGGAGTAGAAATGAAGGGCCTGCCGGGCGCTGCTGTTTTTACCGATGAGAACGGCTATTACAGTGCCAGTGTTGAATGGGGCCGGAGCTGCACGGTCAAGCCGGAAAAGGCAGGTTACAAATTTGAGCCGGCTACCATGACCTACACTAAACTTAAGAGCGACAAGGTCAATCAGATTTTCTCTCCGACCCCGATTATATTAACCATTTCCGGTTCCGCCGGTAAGCAGGGCGTAACAATGGATGGCCTGCCTGATAATCCGGTTACCGGTGCAGGCGGCTTGTACAGTGCCAAAGTTGAGTTCGGCTTCATTGGTACGGTTAAACCTATGTTGGACGGTTACGAGTTCACGCCGGTTGATATACCATACGCCGCCATTACCACGGACCAGAAGAATCGTAACTACACTGCGAAAGAGATTACCTTTACAATTAGCGGTTCTGCTGGAGTTAGCGGTGTAACACTGAAAGGTCTGGGTCTGCCTGGCAGGCCCGTTATGAGCAAGAGCGACGGCAGTTACAGCGCCGTCGTCAAATATGGCTGGAAAGGCACGGTTACGCCGGAAAGGGCAGGTTACTCCTTCGAGCCGTCTGAGATAGAATACCCTGAACTTTATGGCCATGAGGTTAATCGGGACTATACTGCGGCATTGTTGAAGCGTACCATTTCCGGTACGATACGTTCTGACAAGGGCGAGCCTGTCGAAGGTATATTCGTATTAGCAGACAACGACGGAGGTTCCGCTACAACCAATGCCAATGGCGAGTACGAACTGATGGTGGATTACGGCTGGCGCGGCGTGGTAACACCGACACTGTCAGGTTATAACTTCAGGCCGACAAATAAACGATACGCTGTGTCCATTACCAAAGACCAGGTGAATCTGGCTTTCACAGCGATTGTGCAGATGTTTACCATCTCCGATGCGGTGATGGTTGGAGGGACTCCCATCGTAGGCGTAGAGGTCTCAGCAAATAATGGCGGAGGCACCGCTACGACCGACTCTAAGGGCAGATTCAGTGTTAAAGTGCCCTATAACTGGAGCGGCGAGATTTCGCTGTCAAAAGAAGGGTTCCAATTCCCGAGCAAGTCATACCCTACTAGCATTACGGAAAATTGGAAGGATGATATGCCGGAATCGCAAATTCCTCCTCCTGTGCGCAGAGCCCCACCAACGCTTACACCTACAGGTGTTGAGCCAAGAGCCATTGTGCCGGAAGGCCCTGAATTTGTTGGGGTGGCGCCGACTCTTGAGGCTCCTGAGCCTAACAAACCGCTAACGCCTTTAGAGATAATACAACAACAATTGGCAGACCTTTTGGAAAAGAAGGACAAAGTTACTGTAGTAGAACCAAACGAATTTGTTCCAGAAGTAACGCTTATTAGTAACGTCTGGGCTGACACTGATATCGTCGATGTGCTCCAGGATATTGCATCGATGGCGGGCGTTACCATTATCCCCGAGGATACCGTCGACACGATGGTAACCTGCACACTCAAAGATGTGCCGCTCGAAACGGCGCTCAATATTGTCCTGGGCGGCACTGGTTATATTTGGAAGAAGACACCGTATTATTACCTGGTTTGCTCAGGAGGCATAAAAGACCCGATGTTCTCGTTTGTGAGCGAAACGCGCCGGATAAAAATGAACTACGTTACGGCTAATGCGGCAGTGGGACTTCTATCTTCTGCCTTCAGAGATTACGTACAGGCCGAAATTGGTCGGCCCGGAACCGATACCTATACAGTGGTTGTAACTGCACCGCCGGCTTTGATGGAGCGTATCATCTCTGACCTGGAGCAAATCGACCACATTCGTCCCGCCATCCTGCTGGATGCGCGTATTGTGGTGATGGAACGCGGCAATCTGCTGAACCTGGGTGCCGAGTGGGGTTTCCCCAGGATTAACTTTGGATTTTTTGGCAGTGACTTTCGCGGAACTGCCGGTATGGTTGACTTCGGCGGCAAAATGCCGTGGGGTCTCCAAATCGGG
>Ga0114922_10005694_pt1 | contig 11480 bp, 6 predicted proteins | sample AartaG_FD_100975 | JGI IMG/M metagenome (GOLD analysis project Ga0114922, IMG submission 100975) | Deep subsurface microbial communities from Aarhus Bay to uncover new lineages of life (NeLLi) - Aarhus_00045 metaG | ecosystem: Environmental > Aquatic > Marine > Oceanic > Sediment | place: Aarhus...
GACGGGAAGCGGGACACGATGGACGACCTGGTGATGCCGGGCTATCAGCCGATGGCGATGGTGCACGCAGGCGGGTTCGGCGGCGGACGCGGCGGGCCCGGGCGAGGCGTCCGCGCCTTGGCGCTGGGCGCGCCGATGGCGATGGAGGTCGAGCGCGCGGAAGAGATGGACGGCGCCAAGGCTGGGGAGCCCGAGACAACGGCTGCGGCGCCCGACAAGGAGAGCGTGCGCGTGCGGAAGTACTTCCCCGAGACGATGTTCTTCGAGCCGGCGCTGATCACCGGGCCGGACGGCAAGGCCACGCTGACGATGCCGATGGCCGACTCCATCACCACCTGGCGGATGGCCTGCCTGGCGAACAGCGCCACCGGCCAGCTTGGCTCCACCACCACGGGACTGCGCTGCTTCCAGGACTTCTTCGTGGACATTGACCTGCCCGTGGCGCTGACGCAAAGCGACATCGTCTCCATCCCGGTGGCGGTGTACAACTACCTGCCGCAGGAGCAGACCGTGCGCCTGGAGCTGACCCGGGAGCCGTGGTTCGACCTCTCCGGCGAGGACACGGTGGAGATGAAGATCGCCAGCAATGACGTGGACGTGCGTTACTTCACCATCAAGGCCACCAGGATCGGCGACCACGAACTCACCGTTCACGGGCTGGGCCCGCAGATGAGCGACGCCATCTCGCGCAAGATCCGCGTGGAGCCCGACGGGCGCAAGATCGAGGAGACCGTCAGCGACCGGCTTGAGGGGAACGTGGAGCACACCCTCAACATCCCCGATGCCGCGCTGGACGATGCGAGCAACATCCTGGTCAAGGTCTACCCGGGTATCTTCTCGCAGGTGGTGGAGGGCCTCGACAGTATGCTGAGAATGCCCTTCGGCTGCTTCGAGCAGACCACGGCCTGCACCTACCCCAACATCCTGGTGCTCGATTACATGCGCACCACCGGCCAGGTGACGCCGGAGATTGATATGAAGGCCGCCGGGCTCATCAACACCGGCTACCAGCGGATGATAAGCTACGAGTGCCCGGGGCACGGCTTCTCGTGGTTCGGCGATGAGCCGGCCAACAAGATGCTGACCGCTCACGGCTTGATGGCGTTCTTCGACATGCAGAGCGTGCACAACGTGGACGCCAGCATCATCAGCCGGACGCAGCAGTGGCTGCTCGATCAGCAAGAGGCGGACGGGTCCTGGAAGCCGGAGGAGCACTACCTGCACCAGGAGACCTGGACGCGCATACAGAACAGCGATCTGCTGCCCACCGCCTACGCGACCTGGGCGCTGGCTGCGACCGAGTGCAAGGCGGAGGGCGTGAAGAAGGGCGTCGCCTACGTGCGCAAGCACTGGGAGCAGGCCCAGGAGCCGTACTCGCTGGCCATCTGCTGCAACGCGCTGGTGGCGGCCGACAAGGTGCTGCAAGAGGGCGACCTGGATGATGCCACCATCGAGGCGCTGGACAGCCTCATCGGGATGGCGAAGACCGAGGGCGAGAAGACGTGGTGGGAGTCCAAGATCACCGGCATCACGCACAGCAGCGGCGACTCCGCCGACCTGGAAGCGACCGGCTACGCGGGCCTGGCGCTGCTCACTTCCGGCCGCTACCCTGGGCCGACCACCCAGGTCATCAACTACCTGATCTCCAGGAAGGACCCCAGCGGCACCTGGTACTCGACGCAGGCGACCATCCTGGCGCTCAAGGTGCTGCTGCTGAGCCAGGGCAAAGCGACCCAGGAGATAAACGCGGAGATCGAGATAATCGTCAACGGCCAGCGCGCATCGGCCTTCGCGCTCACCCCGGAGAACGCCGACGTGATGCGGCTGGTTGACTGCAAGCAGCTCGTCAAGAAGGGGGCCAACACGCTGACCATCAGCTTCGGCGGCAAGGGGAGCTGCCTGTACCAGGTGGTCAGCCGCTACTACGTGCCCTGGCGGAAGCCCGACGTGCCAACCGCAAAGGAGCCGCTCGACATTGACGTGCGCTACGACCGGACAAAGCTGGCGAAGGACGACATCCTCACGGCTAGCGTCACGGTCGCCAACAACACGCCCGCTACGACCAGCATGATCATCGTTGACCTGGGCGTACCGCCCGGCTTTTCCGTGGAGAGCGGCGACCTGGCCGAGCTGGTGGACATGGACAAGATCCAGAAGTTCAAGCTTACCGGCCGGCAGATCATCGTGTACTTCGAGAAGCTGGAGCCGCGGCAGGTGGTGGAGTTCTCCTACCGGCTGCGCGCGAAGTTCCCCATCAAGGCGAAGACGCCCAAGAGCACGGTCTACGAGTACTACAACCCGGAGAACCGCGCGGACGCGGTGCCCGTCGAGATCGAGGTGACCGGGTAACCCCTAGCGTCGGGCGCAGGCCCGAGCCGGCGGCTCGCGAACGACGTGGCAACCGCCCGCTGGGCCCTGATGCAGCAAGCATCAGGGCACGGCGCGCCTGCGCTCCTGCGCAGGCCTGAAGCCTTTCGGCTTCAAGCGATTGCCACGTCGTTGCGGGCGAAGCCCACCCCCCGCCCCTACCTACCACACCACCAAGGAGGTGTTCGCACATCACACACGAAACCTCGGTGTACGAAGAGCTGACCACGAAGGCCAGGTGAGCCGAGATGCTGCTGGTAACACTGGTCACGGCCCTGACTTGGGCAAGCGCAGCCTCCGCCCAGGAGACCGTTCCGCATGGCGAGATACTGGAGGCGGAGGCTCTGGCGACAATCGTGGGCGCAGAGCCCGAGCAGAAGTACGCGCAGGATGCCTCCGGCGGTGCTTACGTGTATCTGCCAGCGAAGCAGATGGAGCCCGGCGAGCCGCCGTTGTCGTACATCGAGGTGCCTCTGGCTGAGATGAAGGGGCAGTTCACGCTCCGCGTCAGGGCGCTGGCACTGAGCGGCGGAACGGATTCGCTGCTCATCCGCTGGGCCTCCGGCCAACGCAGCATCGGGCTGCAGTACGAGCCACCCGAGTGGAAGTGGTACGAGGTCAGCATCTACAGCTACATCCCGGGGCCGGCAACCCTCATTGTCGGCGCGCGCGAGCCCGCGCGCATAGATGTCCTGGAGGTGATCAGGACGGAACCTGTCAGCTCCCCTCACCAGCCTGATCCAATCAGGCCCGAGCCGAACGGCGGCCGGCCGATTGACCTCAATCCGTCCACCTTCCGCTGGCTCCACCAGGGCACGGACCGAACCTGCCGGGTGCAGGTCTCTCGCACCGAGGACTTCACCCACATCGTCCTGGACGAGGAGGTCACCGCCACCTTCCTGCGGCCGCTTCAGCCGCTGCCAACGGGCCGGCTGTGGTGGCGCATGCGCGCCGACAACTGGGACGAGGGCCTGTGGGGCGCGGCCGAGACCTTCGAGATACCAGAGGAGGTGGCGTCGTGGCCGCTGCCGCCGTGGGAGGAGAGCTTCGCGCGCGTCCCCGAGGCGCATCCCCGCCTGTGGCTGGAGCCCGGCGAGCTGGAGCAGATGCGCCGGTGGGCCGAGGGCGAGGGCGCGGAGGCCGTGGAGGGCTGGCGCGGCCGCCTGTCCAGGGAGTTGGGCAAGGAGCTTCCGCTGGAGGCGGAAAAGGAGGGCGACGAGGAACTCACTCGCGAGGAGAAGGTGGTGCGGCGAGTGAGCTTCAAGGGCGAGGCGGCTCGCACCGCCCGCGCCATACAGGACATGGCGCCGTTCTATGCGCTTACAGGCGATGAGCAGTTTGCCGAGGAGCTGCGGCGGCGCGCGCTGCTGATTGCCGACCTCGACCCGCACGGGTACGCCTCGCACGCCGTCAGCGACTTCGGCAACGGGACTCTTGTAGAAGGGATGGCCTTCGCCTACGACTTCCTCCAGGATTACATGAGCGAGCAGGAGCTGGCGCAGGTCAGGGAGGCCCTGGCCGCGAGGCTCGAGATCATGGAGAAGGCCTACCGCCCCAGGCTCGAGCAGCGCGTGCACAATGCCCACGCCTGGCAGCACACGTTCCTTCAGTTCATGGCCGGCGCGCTGGCCCTCTTTGGCGAGCACCCGCGCGCTGACGATTGGTTCCAGTGGGCCGTGAAGGCCACGGTCGCGCTCTATCCCTGGTTCGGCGGCGCCGAGGGTGGTTCGGCGGAATGTGCCAGCTACTTCGCCGGGACCAACCTCCGCTCTTCGATGGGGACCCGCGACCTGATCTACGCGGCAACCGGCATTGATCTGCTCGACAACCCCTGGTACCGGAGCAACGTCTACTACACGATCTACTCACATCCGCCCAACCACATGCGCTCTCAGTTCGGCGATCACCCCGGCGGCCCGTGGTCCGATGGACCGCGCGCGAATCAGTTCTTGGTTACCCGTTACCGCGCCGCGCTGCTGGACGACCGGTTCGCGGCGGCCTACGCCTCCGCCTACAAGGGCAACCTAGTCGGGAGATTCCGCGACTCCTTCAAGTGGCTGACCCCGGCGATGCCCGAGCCGGCGCCGTTGTCGGAGTTGCCCGACGCCCGCGCCTTCCGCGACATTGGCACGGTCTTCATGCACTCGGCCATTGACCGTCCCGATGACAACATCTTCTTCGAGTTCAAGTGCAGCCCGTACGGCTCCCACGGCCACTCGCACAATGACCAGAACTGCTTCAACCTGGCGGCCTTCAACGAGCCGCTGCTCATTGACACCGGCTACTATCATTCCTACGGTGACGCGCATCATGCCGGCTGGACCATGACCACCCAGGCGCACAACGCCATCCTGGTGGACGGCACCGGTCAGCCCAACGGAAATATCACCGCCTACGGGCGGCTGCTGGCGTTCGAGCAGGGCGACGAGTACGCCTACTGCGCGGGGGAGGCTAAGTGGGCCTACCGCGAGGTGAAGCTGGACCGCTTCACTCGCCAGGTCCTGTGGCTCAAGCCGGACCTGCTCTTCCTCTACGATCAACTCGAGGCGCCCGAGCCGCACACCTATCAGTGGCTGCTGCACGCTGAGAGGCAGATTGCCGTGGACGAGGCGCAGCAAACCGTCGTGGCGGCCGGCGAGAAGGGCGCCTGCCGCGTGGCGCTGCTCGCTCCCGAGAACCTGAGCTTTTCTCAGACCGACGAGTTCGACCCGCCCGCGAAGCGCTGGCGCAAGGATCGCAAGTTCGATATGCCGAACCAGTGGCACCTCACCGCCTCGACCCGGGAGCCTGCGGCGAGCCAGCGCTTCCTCGCCGTCATCGAGGTGACAAGGCAGGGTGAGCCGTTCGCTGCGCGGGTGGAAGCCGTCTCTGACCAAGGCTGGCTGGGTGTCCGAGTCAACCGGCAGGGCTCCGAGGTGGTGGCGGGCTTTGCCGATGCGTTGATGGGCCTTGACGGCAGCCATCCGGTCGCGGACATCAGGCTCGGACCTGTCGCCGCCCAGGCGTATGCGGTCGCGGCTGAACTGCGCGACGGGAAGACGATGCGCCTGGTGACCATCGGTGCAACAGAGGCCACGGCCGCCGGAGAGTAGGACCCCGGCTAGCGCGGTCGCAGGGTTAGCGGCGCCAGGGCGCGGGAGATGCTGCCATCACCTGCGAAGGCGTGCACCTCCACCAGGTACTGCCCGGCGGGCGTCCTGGTCCCCAGGTCGTTGCGAGCATCCCAGATGATGACCTCGGCTGTTGTCCCCGCGCGGGCCGCCAGGTGGCAAATCGGGCGGCCCGCCAGGTTGCGCACGATGAGGCGCAACTCCGCGGGCCGCGAAAGCTGCACGCGGATGGCCGCGCCGGCAACCGTCGGTGCGGCAGACACGCTCACGATGGCCAGGCCCGGCCGCGGCGAAAGCCCGAGTGCGGCTACCGTCGGAGGCAGCGCAGCGGGCGCAGTCTGAAGGATAGGCTCAAAGTCCACCTGGCCCAGGGACGCATCATCATCGCCGTCGTAGATGTGAGCGCGGATCTCAGCCGGGTCGGTGGTGCCCCACCAGTTGTGCTCGGCGCGCAGGCTGTGCGGAGTGCCGTTGCGGAGGTCATATTCCGCGTTGAGGAAGAGCGAGTTCTGCCCCGGGTCGGCCGCATCGCCGGCAACCCCCAGCAGCGGCTGAGCGTTGTCGCTCAGACCGATGCCGTAACGCCCGTTGTGATGCACCGAGCAGCCGGTTATCAGCGGCACGGCGGCGCCTTGCAGGCGAATGCCGTCGTCCTCGCAGAAGCGGAAGATGGAGTCGCACAGGCGGATGTTACCGTCCGAGGCGACCACCACGCCGGTCTTCGCGTGGCTGACCGTGGCGCGCACGAGCCGGCCGGCCGAGCCGGGCAGATACTCGATGCCGGTCCAGTCACCCGCCGTCGGCGGGGATGAGGTGGACCTGAAGGTGACGGACTTGCCCGGCTCGCCGGCGGCCACCAGCACACCATGCGCGCCGATGCCGCCGCCGATCACCTGGACGCCCGCGCGCAGCGTGAGGCGGGCTCCGCTCGCCACGTGCAGGTAGGTGGCGTCGGGCCGTGCGGTCAGATCGAAGGGCACTCCCTGGGGCAGCCAGGCGTCATCGTCGGCGATGTCCGGGTCCTCGGAGCAGGCGACCCCGATCGCCTGCTTCGCATTGCCGGCGTACGAGTTGCCGTAGCGCAGCCCCTCGGCGTTGGTCGCGATGGCGAACACGGGATAGTCGCCGCAGCCCGTCACCGTGCAATCGTGGATGTTGCCGCTGCTCGCCGGGTCCGGCAGGCGAACGGCGCTGCGCCCGCAGTTCTTGATGGCGCTGTGCACAACGTGCACGCGCGAGTCGCCGGCCGCGTGGATGCCGTCGTACTGACACTTCCTGATGACCCCGTCGCGCACATACATCCCAGCGCCGTCGAGCACGAGGGCGTTCTCGGCGTGAGTGATCGTGGCGCTGGTGAAGCGGCCGAAGGCCCCGGGCTTGAGGTATATGCCCAGCCAGTCGCCAGGCTCGGGGCTGCCGGCCGGCGCCAGGACGGTGCGCAGGTTCGGCGTGCCCCGCAGCACGAGCGTGCCGTGCACCACGATGCGACGCGGGGGATAGACGCGCGTGTCCGCCTTGATCTTGAGCAGCGCGCCCTCCGCCACCACGAGTTCGGCGGCCGCCGACGCGACACTGAGATCATAGGGGATGAACTGATTGCGCCAGCAGTCAATGTCCTCGATGTCCGTCGCCGAGCCGCAGTCAACGGCGATGACGTCCGCGCCGTTGGACTGATAGAGGTTCGCGCCGTGGAGCATCTCGGCGCAGGTGGCCTTGATGCAGACGGGGTACTCGCCGTTGCCGACGAACTCGGAGAAGGAGATTACGCCCGTGGGTCGGCTGGTCTGCACGTGCAGGCCGTAGCGGGCGTTGTTCTGAAAGGTGCAGCGGATCGCCCTCAGGTACGAGTCGCCCCAGACCATCACGCCGTCGCGAGACGCCAGGCGGACGCTGCACGCGATCAGGTGCACATCCGCCGAGTCAGCCAGGAGATTGTCCTGCGCCGAGCGGATGGTGCAGCCGCGAAGTCTGCCCACCGCGCCGCTGGTGAAGTAAAGACCGAGCCACGCGCCCGAGGCATGACTGTCGGTCGCCTGGAAGGTGATACGCTCGCCCGGCGCGGCCGCCGCGTGCAGGGAGCCGGAGATGGTGAGGCGGTAGTCCCCCCGGGCGATGACCGTCACCCCGGACTGTATCGTCAGCCGCGCCCCCGCCGCGACGAGCACGTCGGACTGCATCTCGTATGGGCTGTTGGCCTGCGTGAGGGTTGTGTCGGCGGTGATCTGCGGCGGCAGGACCTCGGCCCAGCCCGGAGCAGTGAGGATGGCGATGACCAGGCCGGCGCTGCCGAGCAGGCTGCGCGGCCCGGCCTTCATTCTCCGCATTCTACCGGCTCCCTGGGAAGGGCTGCTTGCCTCGCGCTTCTGTTCGCCGCGGTGCGCCGGGAATCCTTGTCCGCCTCGCGCGTCAGGAAGGAAACGCCGGCATATGCGAGGAAGTCCGCCCTCCGGTCACGGCCGGAGGATAATGCTCATGGACGATCAGACGATTCTGCACCACCTGGAGGAGTTGGCGGGGCACCTGGGCGTGGAGCTGCGCTACGAGGCGGCTGCCGGGCGTGCCGGGCTTTGCGTGCTACGGGGGAAGAAGGTGGCCATCATTGACGACAGCCTCCGCGTGGCCGAGCGCGTCGATGCGCTCGCCAGCATCTTTGCCGACCAGCCCACGGAGGACATCTACCTACCGCCCGCCGTCAGGGAACGGCTGCTCCGCTCGGCAGAACGGGAAAAGACCGGGGATCATCTCCCCGGTCCCGAGCAAGAAGGTTGACGCTCCTTCGTGTGAGCCGCTACGCCTCTTCGCCGACGATACACACCTCTGGCTCAAGCACCACGCCGGACTTGTCGTAGACGAGGCCGCGCACGTTCTCGATGAGCTTGAGCACGTCCGCGGCGGTTGCCTCTCCCAGGTTGACCACGAAGTTGGCATGCTTGCTCGAGACCGCCGCGTCGCCGACCCTCATACCCTTGGCGCCCGCTTCCTCCAGCAGACGGCCGGCGAAGTCGTCATTCGGACGCTTGAAGATGCAGCCGGCGCTGGCGAGGGATACCGGCTGCCTGGCGCAGCGCACGGCTATCTTGTCGCACAGCCGCCGGTGAATCTCTGTCGGCTGGTCAGGCTCCAGCCGCAGCGCAGCGCGAACGACTGCTGCTTCAGCGCCCTTGAGCGAACTCTGGCGGTACTCGAAGTGAAGGTCCTCGCGCTCCAGCCTGGTGACCGACCCGTCGGGGGTCACGATCTCCACCCACTTGGTGACCTCACCGATCTCGCCGCCGTTGGCGCCGGCATTCATAACCAGAGCCCCGCCAAGCGTGCCCGGTATGCCGGCCGCGAACTCCATGCCGGCCAGGCCCTTCTGCGCGCAGGAGAAGCACACGGAGCCCAGGGTGGCGCCGGCCTCGACGATAGCCAGGCTTCCCTCGGTGGCAATGTGGTCCAGGGCGCCGGCGATCTTCACCACCACGCCGCGCACGCCGCTGTCACGCACGATCAGGTTGGTGCCGTTGCCCAGGATCAGCGGCTCGATGCCGGCGTCCGAGCTGATGCGCATTGCCTCCCCGAGCGCGCGAGCATCGGAGGGGACGACGAACACGTCAGCAGGCCCGCCGATCCCGAAGGAGGTGTGCCGGGACAGCAGCTCGTCCTCAGTTACGATCACGCCCTCGACCCGTGCGAGGTCGCGGGCCAGCTTCGTGGCCGTGCTTGCGGATGTCACCTGTGTATCTCTTAGCTCCTGGGCCGCGAGTTACTCCGCCTCATCGTCCTCAGCGTCTTCCTCCCGGCCCTTCTCCTGCAACTCCTGCAGCTTGCGGCGGGCGTCTTCACTGAGCTTGCCCGCCGCCTCCCGTGCCTGGGCCGCCCTGGCCTTCAGCCTCTCCCCGCCTTCTTCGTAGATCTGCTCGGAGCGCTCGCTTGCCCGCTCGTACTGGCTTCTGAAGACGCGGCCGAGCTTGTCAAGGTACCCCTTGAGGCCGCCCCTGACCTTGGCAAGCTGCTTTTGGGCGGCCTTGTGCGGGATGACTATCGTGTCCTTCCCGTGCACGGTGCCCTTCAGCACCGGGAGGCTGACCAGACCCTCCATCACATCCCGCAGGGCGCCTCCGGTGACCTCGTAACGCGTGATCTTCTTCGTGCCGGGATTGAAGTGCACTGCGGCCACGTGGCCCAGGCTGGTACCCTCATCTGTGACGACCATCGGAGGGCTGCCGAGAACGTCCGCGCCGCCGGGGACCTGCTCTTGCAGCTCGGCCCAGGGCTTGATCTTGTCGGCCCCGGAGACCATCAGCGCGTCCTGACCTATGACTTCCACATCGTCGGCCAGGATCGCATTCTGCTCCGGCGGCTCGCCGAGCACGACCGCGACCAGCGCGCCCGCCGCCAGGTCAACAATCGCCCGCGACACAGAGCCGAGGCGTCTGCCCTCGTCGGTCGCGATGACCTGGAGGCCAACGATACTGCTCAGGTCTCGCATACTGTCCCCTCCTTGGTGGCGGTGGGAGCGGTTGCGTCCCCGGCGAGCGGCAAGTCCGGGTCGGGGACCGCATCATCCTCGAGGTATGATAGCAGACTTCGGGCGTAGCTGCGGAGCGATGCGCCGTAGGTGGGGTGAGTCATCATCATTCGGAAGAAAGCGCGGCTGTAACTCTCGAAGTCGCCGACATCGAGCCGTCGCTCATCCTCGGCCAGGGGAACCGCCAGGACGCGGCGACCGGCGATTATCATAGCGCGGATGGCGTCGGTCAACTGTATCTCCCCGCCGTGACCTGGCTCCAGGTTCGCCAGGTAGTCGAATATAACGGGCGAGAAGGTGTATCGGGCCGTCACCGCCAGGCGACTGGGCGCCGCCTCGGGGCCGGGCTTCTCCACGATGTCCGATAGCTCGAGCACTCCCGGGGCAAGCTCCCCCGCCGCCTGCACAATGCCGTAGCGCCGGGTCGCCTCGTCGGAGACGCGCTGAACGCATATCACGGCATCAGCCGAGAACCTGAGGTGCGTGTCCATCAGGCGCCCGGCCAGCGCCCCCTCCTCGCGGCCGATGATCACGCTGTCGCCCAGCGCAACCAGGAAATGCTCGTCGCCCACGACCTGGCGACCGTGCAGCACCGCGTCGCCCAGGCCACGGGGCCGGCTCTGGCGCGTGTAGAAGAACCTGACGCCCGCCTCTTCGATCACGGAGTGCTGCTCAGGGGAGTCCGTATCGCCGCCAGCGAGGCCGTTGGCGGGGTCGAGGTGATCCTCCACCGCGCGCTTGCCCTCGCCGGTGACGATCAATATGTCGGTGATGCCCGCCGAGACGATCTCCTCGACCACGCGCTGGATGGTCGGCTTCGTCCCGAGCGGCAGCATTTCCTTGGGCTGGGACTTGGTCACCGGGTAGAGTCTGGTGCCGAGCCCTGCTGCCGGCACGACGGCCTTGGTTATGCGCACGCGCTCACTCTCCGTACGGCGGAAGCTGGAAGCTGGAGCCTCGAAGCTGGAAGCTCGTAGCTTGCGGCTTGCCGCTTACAGCAGCCAAGATGGAGCCGACGGCCCGACTCGAACGGGCAACCGGGTGATTACGATTCACCTGCTCTGCCAATTGAGCTACGTCGGCTCCTGACGGGATGATCGATTGGTGGCGAGGGTCGGAGTCGAACCGACGGCACACGGATTTTCAGTCCGTTGCTCTACCACCTGAGCTACCTCGCCGTACGGCGGATGCTGGAGGCTGGAGGCTCGAAGCTGGACTACCACTCGCCGACCGCCCGGCTCTGTGTCTCATGCATCGAGTCCTTGTCGTACGTCGTTTCCAGCCTCCAGCCTCCGCCGTTTGGTGGGCGGAGCAGGACTTGAACCTGCGCCCTCCTGCTTGTAAGGCAGGCGCTCTGGCCGACTGAGCTATCCGCCCGTACGGCAGATGCTGGAGGCTGGCGACTCGAAGCTGGAGTACCACTCGCCGACCGGCCAGCTTTGTGTCTTGTGACTCGGGCCCTTGTCGTACGTCGTTTGTCGTTTCCAGCCTCC
>Ga0114922_10005695_pt1 | contig 11478 bp, 11 predicted proteins | sample AartaG_FD_100975 | JGI IMG/M metagenome (GOLD analysis project Ga0114922, IMG submission 100975) | Deep subsurface microbial communities from Aarhus Bay to uncover new lineages of life (NeLLi) - Aarhus_00045 metaG | ecosystem: Environmental > Aquatic > Marine > Oceanic > Sediment | place...
AATATGGGTTGAGTTTTTCATAAACTCGTTCAACCTATGGGTTGAGTTGGTAACCCCGTACATCCAGGGGGCGCATTCGAAAAGCCCCACGCATCTGGGGGTTGGCTCACGGGACTTATTGCGGAATACCCTGGAGCGACAAACTGGCCAATGTATGGCTTGTGGACTATACTTCACGACAGAGGATGCAATGGAGGTCCATCATTGGGATGGAAACCGGCAGAACGACCGGTACACAAACCTGGGTTTGCTCCACGCACACTGTCACGATCAGATACACGGTGAACGGTACCACTGACAAGGCCCCACGCACTGAGGAACCCCGTGATCGGGAAATCATCACGCGGGGTTCTGTAGTGGCAGTGGGCCGGGCGACCGGCCCACTGACCCACAGCGGTGCGATCCGTTCGCTCGAAACCGCACACCGTGATTTACTCACCCAAAGCACGGGGGATGAGTGGGTAAGGTTTGCAGGTTCATGCGCCAGAGCCGCCCTGCATCCTTCGCTCACCGGCACCAGTCGAGGTGAGGAAACAGGCAACTCTACCAGCGCCAGACTTGGCGTGAGCTTGCCGAACGCTCGGGGCCACCGACCGGCAGATTGACGCGCTGGTGTATGAGATGGAATCACTCACTGAACCACTGAGAGAAATGAACACACTGAGAGAGGCTTCAGTGGTCTCACGGTTTCAGTGGGTCAGTGATTCAGCGGCCTGGCGGAGGAGAAGATTGGCATAGTGGAGGGCGGTCGAACCGCTCTGTAGGGGCGGTGCAATCGTATCGCCAAATGAGGAGTCAGCCAGTATGCGCCTGCCCGATTCTGGCTGCAACAGGAAACATTCAAACTGGGGAGGTTGGAAATGAAAAAGCACACTTTGTTCCTGCTCGTGGCTTTTCTTACTTTTGCTATGAGTGGCTGTGGGCCAGGTCCAGGTACAGCTCCCACTGCTACTCCCGCAGCACCCACACCGACGTCTGTGCCACCGACGCCAACGCCGGTGCCGCCCACGCCCACGCCGGTACCGCCTGCGCAGACGCCGACCCCCAGCGTCAAGCGGGTGGTGCTCATCATCGCTCACGAGGGCTTTGCGGACCCAGAGTACACCGAACCACGTGCCGTGTTTGAGGCCGCAGGGTTCGAAATCAGCGTGGCCTCCTCATCTCTGGAGACGGCCACGGGGGGGCGGGGAACCCAGGTGCAGCCGGACGTCCTGGTGAGCGACGTCGTCGTGGGCGATTACGATGCCGTCGTCTTTGTCGGCGGGATGGGCTGCATGGAATACTGGGACAACCCAGACGCGCACCGCATCGCCCAGGAGGCGGTGGCCGAGGGCAAGGTGCTGGCAGCTATCTGCGCGGCCCCCGTGATCCTGGCCAGGGCGGGTATGTTGGAGGGCAAGCAGGCAACCGTCGCCAATAGCGGGTGGCAAGAAGGCATTAGTGAGCTGGAGGCTGGGGGGGCCACCTATACCGGCGCCGCTGTCGAGCGCGATGGGCTTATCATCACCGCCAACGGTCCCAGTGCGTCCCGCCAGTTCGGCGAAACCATCGTCACAGTGTTGGAGGAATAGCGCTGAATGCGCGAGCCTCAGCCACTGGTCGAAATCGCGCTGCTAATCGGCGCCAGCCAGGGACATGATTCAAATCACGCCCAGCATCGCCATTGACGAGAGCGAAATCCGATTGAGATTCGTTCGCGCCTCGGGGCCCGGCGGGCAGAATATCAACAAAGTCGCCACGGCCGTGCAACTCCGCTTCGACGTGGGCAACTCTCCCTCCCTGCCCGATGACGTTCGCCAACGTCTGGTTCGTCTGGCTGGCAGGCGAATGACCAAAGGCGGCATACTGGTGATAGATGCCCGACGGTTCCGCACGCAGGAGCGAAACCAGCAGGACGCAATTGACCGGCTGATCGAGTTGATCCGCGAGGCGGCCAGTAAGCCCAAGCTCCGCCAGAGGCCGAGGCCGACACTCGCATCGAAGGAGCGCCGGTTAGAGGCCAAGCGTCGCCGCGGCAAGACAAAGCACAGGCGGAGGTCTGTTCCAGTTCCAGAGGATTAGGTCCAATGCCAATGTAAGTTAAGACCTGACAGGTTTCCAAAGGTGCCATTTTGAGCTAGATTCGACCTGATCAGGGGCATGGCAGTCCCATACGCATCAAGTTAAGGCGTTGTTCAGAAACAACGTGACCGTGTAGACATTTTAAACTTTCTCTCAAAATCGCTTCTCTATCGCTCTTTGCGCTATCGCTCTCAGCGGATGTGCCGTCCGCGTTTTTGGCGATGGATAGCTTCACATTAAATCGTGATAACCCTGGAATGGGAGCTTGCCAGTTTTTATCCAAAAATGATGTTCTTTTAGCCCGGAATGACTCACAAAACCCGGCTGAAGCCTCGATTTCGTCAAAGTGCCAACGAACCGCTGCCAGAAACGGGATCGCAGATCCCTTATGAGCGAAACGGGTGGTCCTTAACTTGATGCCTATGCATGGTAGTCCCCCTCTTGGGTGTTGTTGACAGATGCTGTTCAGACTTTACCGCAAAGACGCCAGGAACGCGAAGAAAACATAAGAAATCTTGGCGCCCTTTGCGTCTTGGCGGTGAAAGAGTTCTGTTTTTGCCCACCAACACTCAACCGGGAGACTACCAGAGGCATATTTACGCCGAAAAGTGGCCTGTGAAACCTGTCAGGTCTGGGATGGTCTCTTATCTTGATGACATTGGAGAACTACTCGCCCTCCCGCAGGTTTGGGTGTGTTTTTGGCGCAAAACTGCGTCTCAACTGGCTATTTGAGCCCGCGAGCACAGCCGACCTCAACCTGCGGGAGGGTAGCCTGGTAGTTACAGACCTGATATGCGAAAGGAGTTCCGTATGAAAAGTACTGACAAGTTTCTCATCGGCATCGTCGCCGGCATTGTTTTACTGATCGTCGCAGCCTTTGTCGTCACTCTCACCCGGCCCGAGCCCACGTACCAGGCGGAAGACAGTCCCGAGGGTGTGGCGCACAATTACTTGCTGGCGCTGCAGGAGGAGGATTTCGAGCGTGCTTACGGCTATCTCTCGTCCACGCTCGAGGGTTATCCGGCATCGGCGGACAAGTTCGCCGAGCACGTCCAGGATTATTCCTGGCGTTTCCGCCTCGACGTGGACACCACCCTGGCGGTCGAGTCGGCCAGGGTTACCGGCAATTGGGCGGTGGTGAAGGTGCGCGAGTCGCGCTTCGACGGCGGCGATCTGTTCGACAGCAGACAATCCACCAACGTCTTTGAGATGGAGCTGCAGCTTGAAAGTGGTGAGTGGAAGATTGTGGACGCCGACTACTACTTTGTGTGGTGTTGGAAGCGTGATGAGGGATGCAGGTAAGATAAGATAAAGGGGGATTCTCATGTCTAGCATTCGTCGTTGGTACATCTATCTCGTCAGTGCCATCAGCCTGCAGGCGGTGGCCTGGGCGATCATCGCCCTACTGCGCAATCTGCTGATCTCGCGGCTCAATCCGCCGCGTACGGCGATTGCCTTTGAAATCGCGGTCATTCTAATCGGCCTGCCGATTTTTCTGGCCCACTGGCTGTGGGGGCAGCGGTTGGCCGGGAAGGCAGTGGAGGAACGTGGAGCCACCCTGCGCCGCTTTTACCTGTACGGTACGATGGCCGCGTTCCTGGGCCCGTTCGCGGCCAACGGTTTTGACCTGATTGGCACCCTGCTGCGGGCCGCATCCACCCTGGACAGGCGGCCTTATGAGCTGACCTCTGGCGATGCGGTCGCCTACCATCTGCTGGCCCTGCTCGTTCTGGGCGTGCTGTGGTTCTATCACCAGCGCAGCGCGGCCGGGGATGCCAGAATTATCCCGGAGACAGGCGGCGCGGCCACCGTGCGGCGGTTGTACGTGCTGGGCTTTAGCGGAGCGGGCCTGGTGACGACGACGGGGGCGATCATCCTCCTGCTGCGCTGGATCATGTTCCAATTCGGGCGCGATGTGGTCGGGGGCAGCTCGCTTGACGTGGGCTTGATGACTGAGATCACCCGGCTGATCGTGGGGGTGGCGCTGTGGCTGATCTTTTGGCGCTGGGCGCAGCGACTGTTCGACGGGCCGAGCGAGGAAGAGCGTGAATCGGCCCTGCGCAAGCTCTATCTGTATGGGGCGGTCTTTATCGGGGCGCTGAGCGCGGTCGCCAACAGTACCGCCATCCTGGCCGGCGTCTTCCGCCGCGTCCTCGGCCTGCCCCCGGAGGGCGACGTTCGCATACCGCTGCCGGTCATCATCGGGATGGGGGTGCTGTGGGCTTACCACGCCTTTGTGATCCAGGATGACGCCCAGAAGGCCGGGGAAGCGCCGCGCCAGGCGGGGGTGCGGCGGCTGTACCTGTACCTGGTCGCCGCCGTCGGTTTGTCTGCTCTGCTGATAGGGTTGAGCGGCGACGTCAGCGTGATCATCCGTTCCCTGGGCGAGGGCTTTGGCATCGAACTCCAGGAGCAACTGGCCTGGTTTACGGCGGCCATCATCGCCGGGCTGCCGGTGTGGATCCTGCCCTGGCGGCAGGCGCAAAACCGGGCGGTGGAGCCCGGCCCGGCTGGTGCGGACGCGCGCCGTTCGACCGTGCGCAAGATCTATGTGTATTTCTTCCTCTTCGTCGCCACCATGACAGTGCTTTCCAGCGCGGTGTTCATCGTTTACAGGATCTTGAGCTGGTTCCTGGGCCTGGACGCTCCTACTCTGAGTGAGTTGGGCCACTCGATTGCCTTCAGCGTGATCGCCGTGGGCGTGTGGTTCTATCACGGATTCATCTTGCGCAGCGACCACAGGCTATCTGGCCGCGAACAAGTCAGGCGCTTGGAGTACCTGCGCGTGGCTGTGGTGGATGTAGGCGATGGTCGTTTTGGGCGTGCCGTGGTGGATGCGTTGAGGCGGGACACACCGGAATTGGCTCTGGAGCCAATTGTGCTGACTCGGCCCAGCGCTGTGAGCCTCGGCGAGGACACAGAACGGAGTGACGAAGAGATCGTGACTCAGTTGGCCCAGGCGGGGTTGATCGTTGGGCCGTGGATGATCGCTGTGCCCGGCGGGGCAGAGGGCGCGGTATCTCCCCAAGTCTCCCAGGCTGTGGTGAACAGCCCGGCGCGCAAGTTGCTGGTCCCCGTCCGCTCCACGGGCTGGGAGTGGGCTGGAGTAGATCGCTGGGACAGCGAAGCACTCGTCCGGCAGACTGTGCGCGCCGTCAAGCAAATAGCAACTGGGGAGGAAGTCAAGCCTGCCCGGCCACTGGGCGCGGGCACGATCGTTGCCATCATCATCGGTGCACTGTTCCTGCTGATCGTGATTCTGACTCTGCTAGGTCCGGTCATTGGCAATCTCTTCATGTGATCGTTGCCATCTGGAGGAAAGCCGCCGTGCCATTTCCGACCGGGCCGAGGAAACGGTGCTGATCCCGCGCACCGTTTGTAGTGAGGGGAGTTGCGGCATGTCCCAGTCTCTATTCGGTCCAGACACCTTGAGCGACGGTACTCCGCCCCAGGAGAACGTCTACACCGACGGCGGCTGTGACCCCAACCCTGGCCCCGGAGGTTGGGGAGCCGTCATCCGCTGGAGCGACAGGGAATGGACGCTCAGCGGCAATGATCCCGAGACCACCAACAACCGCATGGAGCTTCACGCCGCAGCGGCGGCGCTGGCGCTGCTGGAAGGACTCCTGGGCCGCTGTCAGGTGGACGTCCATACTGACTCCCAGTACCTGCGCCGGGGCATCACGGAGTGGATAGACGGCTGGGTGAGCCGTGGGTGGCGCACCCGCGATAAGCAACCGGTCAAGAATCAGGACTTGTGGCGTGTGCTCCATCGGCTGACCCAGGCCCACGACGTGACCTGGCACTGGCTCAAGGGACATGCCGGACATGCCCTCAACGAGCGGGCCGACCAGTTAGCGACCGAGGCGCAGCGAGCGCTTCTCCGCCTCCATCGTTCCCGTCGCAGGTCGCGTGCGCGCCAGCCGGCCGACGATGACCGGCCCGTCGTCGAAATCTGCATCAAGGCTTCTTGCCGGTCCGCTCAGGGGCAGGGTGGGTGGGGTGGGGTTCTGCGTATGGGCGAGCACGCCAAGTCTCTCAGTGGCGGTGAGTCTTCCACCACAGCCAACGCCATGCTCATTCGGGGTGCAGCCGTGGCACTGAGAACGTTGACCCAGCCGTGCCGTGTGACCCTTTACTCCGATGCCAAGTACCTGATCGCAGGCGCTTCCCACTGGGTGAAGCGCTGGCAGGTCGGCGGCTGGCAGACGCGGGACGGCAAGCCGGTCGCTAACCAGGCTGCCTGGGAGGAGCTGCTGGAAGCGGCCCGTCCGCACCACGTCACCTGGTTGCTGGCCCAGGGAGACGCCGCTCCTGAAGACCTGGCCTGGGCCAGCGAATTGGCAGCGCAGGCCTCCAAGTTGGGGGAAGCGGACGCTTGAACAACAACCAAGAGCGCCTCGGATGCACGATGCGTGCGCCCGCTGAACGTACCCCCGAGTACAGCTACTCATCGTCTTCCTGGCCCACACAGCGCTCAACACGGCGTTCATTTATCCGTTTCTGCCGAGCATCGCACGTAGTCTGAGTATCTCGCTGACGGCGGCCAGCGGACTCATCACACTGCAGAGGGTGGTGGGAATGACGACATTCTTCCTCGGCTCACTGGCAGACCGGTACGGCCGCCACCGCACGATGGAGGTTGCCCCGCACGAACCTCACACCTTTGAGCGACGATTCTTGCTTATCGGTTGTTGGAACGAGGCTCCCTACGAGTTCCCCGGCTCCTCGCAACTCGTCTTGGGACGAAAACGACGGGTCAGGGGAGAGCTAATCTCATCCAACACGATACCAGTGCTCAACCAGCTCAATCCCGGAAGCGACCCGAGTTTGTTGTAGATGATGTCCTTTAGATCATCCACGTCGCGGGCGTAGACAGTGATGAGTTCATCCGTGTCACCGGTCAGGGTTTGCACACTGGTGACCTCGAGCAGTTTGGCGGGTTCATAGAGAGAGTCTTTTATAGAAACGTTGTGAGCCCGGGTTACCTTAATGACAGCCTTGATGCCTAAGCCGAGTTTCCTGGGATCGATGATGGCGGTATATCCGCGGATCACTTTGTCTTCTTCAAGCCTCTGGATTCGATCGCGAATAGTGGAATTGGGATGGCCAAGGCGTCTTGCTAATTCGGAAACCGTGATTCTGGCATTGCTCTCCAGTTCGGCAAGAATAGCGAGATCGAGCTCATCTAATGAGTGCATAGGACGTCATCTCCTTGTGATAGCAAAAAGAGCGGCTTTCACTGCAGAATATTGGGAAAAGAGCGTTGACAAAGCTATCATCCGATGGTATAATGGATTTGAGCCACTTTTGCCGCTTCTCAGGATATTGTACATTATCATCGCTCGTTGTGCAAGTTTCACAATTGAGAGTTTCATTGGGCTGGATCTGTACGAACGAAAGTTTGAGGTGGGAGTGATCGGCTAATCCAATAAGATAAGGAGGATTACGATGGGCGAGGAATCAAAGAAAACAGTAGTGAACTCGTGGAATGAATGGGATCCGCTAAAGCACATCATTCTTGGCCGCGCCGACGGGACCATGGTCCAGGCCCCTGAGATCGCCATTCAACGCGATTGGCCGGAAGACGGATATCCCTTGGGAACGTACGGGCCCTACCCCAAGGAAATGCAAGATAAGGCCAACGAACAGTTGGACAATTTCGCCACAATCCTCGAGAGCCGGGGCATTCGCGTGGATCGGCCCACCCCGATTGACTTTAGTCAGATGGTGCAGACTCCTGATTGGAGGCAGGAGACGATGTTTGGCTGTGCGCCCGCTCGGGATTTTCTGCTCACAGTCGGCAACGAAATCCTGGAAGCGACCATGTCCTACCGCAGCCGCTGGTATGAGTATCTTTGCTACCGCCCATTGTTCGAACAGTACTTTAAGAAAGATCCAAACTTTCGCTTCGAGGCTGCGCCCAAACCACGTCTGACAGAGCGCTCCTACAAGAAGGACTTTTGGAAGGAATGGAACTCGTTAAGCGAGGAAGAGCAGTATGAGCGCGCGGAAAAAGGCGATTGGATACTCACTGAAGTGGAGCCGTTGTTTGATGCCGCCGATGTTGTCCGCTGCGGAAAGGATCTTTTTGTCCAAAAGTCAATGGTTACCAATGATGCTGGTATTGACTGGTTGCGACGCCACTTTCCTGACCATCGAATCCATAAGGTGGGGCGTAGGGAACTCTTGCCGTGGCATATGGACACGACCCTCGTCCCTCTTCGCCCCGGCTTGGCGCTTGTCAATCCGACGCGCCCCTCTCTCGGGACGGCGGAATGGGAACTATTGAAGAAGAATGACTGGGAACTTGTGGAACCCCCGAAAGCGCTTCTCGAGAAGAAAGGGCCCTATGACTTTTGCAGTTGGTGGCTAAGCATGAACACTCTGGTACTCGATCCGAAGACCGTCTGTGTTGAAGCCAGTGAGACTCCTGTCATGGAGTTGCTCGATAAGCATGGCTTTGAAGTCGTTCCAGTCCCGTTCTATAAAGTGTCACCATTTGGGGGCGGACTTCACTGCTGTACGGCAGATGTGTACCGGGAAGGGACCTGTGAAGACTACTTCCCTAAGCAGATTGAGGGATTCTGATCAAGCAGGCTCAGTTTTCGATCACCGATACGTTTGTAACCTCACCGATCGATTGGGATCATCCCTAAACAATCGGTTCGAGATTACCGAGGGAGAAATGGCCCTCAACCTGAGGACCAGACATTTCCTGAACCTGCTGTGCCTGGGGATGATCGGGGGCTTTCGTTCAAGACCAACCCCTACGTCAATGAGGCGATGAGATCTGAGGCTCAAGGTCTACGACCCCGACCTGACAGAGTTCGTTGACCGCGGCGGAGGTCCGCATTGCCTGACCTTCGAGCTTGAAAGGGATAAGGAGTAGTTCGGAGAGCCTCTGCTCAAAGTTGGCAAAAGACTCAGAAAGGAGGCCAAACAACGCTAGTAGAACACATGACCTGGGAAGAGTATCGGGATGAGGTGCGCCGAAGGATTATCATCCTTCCGGTGGGCTCATTAGAGCAACACGGGCCCCATCTCCCGTTGAATACCGATGTCGTGATACCCAGAGGACTGGCCATGATGGCGGCCGAGGAATTAGACGCTATGGTATTGCCGCCCATCGTATACGGGTACAAGTCACAGGGCGGCGGGCAGTTGTTTCCCGGTACGACTAGCCTGGATGGGACCACGTTGATCAACTTGACGCTCGACATCCTGCGGGAAACGTATCGTCATGGCGGGAGGAGATTCCTTGTGCTTAACGGCCACTATGAGAACGTTGCATTCCTGACCGAGGCGGTGGAGCTTTTCGTACGCGGAGTGGATGATGCACCTGTCGTGATCCTGTCGTGGTGGGATCAGGTTTCAGATGAGATGATTGATGAGCTTTTCGCCGAGGCGGGCTTCCCGGGGTGGGAGATGGAGCACGCGGCCCTTACAGAAACCTCCCTCATGCAGTACTTCACCCCTGAGTTGGTTCGAGAGGACAGGATCATCGACGACCAGAGTGAGCGCAAGCCGACATACTCTATCTTTCCGCCGCCAGATGACATCATTCCAAAGTCTGGTGTCCTTTATAAGGCGACCTATGCTTCGCGCGAGAAAGGGGAAAAGCTGGCAAAGCAAGTTGTGGGCACCATCGTGCAAATAGCTCGCCAAGAGCTCGGATCATGACGGGAACTGCGTAACGGCTCCGAGCATTAGAAAGGAGGTGGTGTAACGGGGACGAAAGGCGCTCAATGGTTTTGAACACTAGCGTACGAAAGTGCATATCACTCTAAATAAGGAGAAGAGAGAAATGAATAAGCACCTTAAGATCGTGCTCGTCGTGGCCGTTGCACTGACAATGGTTCTTTCGGCTTGCGGCCCATCGGCTACTGAAGCTCCTGCTGAGGAGAAAACGAAGGTTGCAGTGCTGTTCCCGGGGGTCGTTACTGACCAGTCGTGGAATCAGTTCGGTTACGAAGGCCTCGTGCGCGCGCAGGAGGAGTGTGGCGTCGAGATCGGCTACAGCGAAGACGTCTCGCAGGACGAGCAGATTGAGGTCTTGCGTAACTATGCCGCCGAGGGTTATGACATCATCATCGGCCATGGCGGCGAATACGAAGACTCGATTGGGACGGTAGCCCAGGAGTACCCGGATCTCCGGTTCGGTGTTGCGGACGGGGAGCCAAAGGCCGACAACGTGAGCGCCACTACGCTCAGCTTCCGGCAGATGGGTTATCTGGCGGGGATCTTGGCCTGCGAAACGACCGAGACAGACCACGTGGCCTACGTAGTGGGAGAGCTTCTTCTATGTACCGACCAAGGCCTGGAGGGGTTTGAGCTTGGACTGGAAACCTGCGGCCGAGAGATAGAAGTCACCTACATAGCCACAGGAGACTGGGCGGATGTGGCCAAGGCGCGCGAGGCGGGCCTGGCGCTGATTGACGACGGCGTGGACGTCCTGTATCACATGTTGGATACCGCGGATGCAGGCCTCATCTCCGCCGCGGAGGATAGGGGCGTGTGGGCGATTGGCCTCTACCGAGATTCGAGCTCGCTTGGGCCGGATGCTGTCCTCGGCAGTACGTTGGGGTCGCCTGGCGTGATGATCTACGAATTGGCCTGTGGAAGGGGGGTACCCCTCGAGATAGTGGTCGTGGACGTTAACACCCCCGGTGGGGTCGATATGCACATGACAGATCTGACCCCTGAGGATGTGCAACAGAAGGTCAATGAGGCATTAGAGAAGATGAGGTCCGGAGAGCTCCACGTAGAACCATAGGAGCAGCACGCATTGGACAGAGGTACCCGCCTCACTCCGACGAGGTTCCGGAGTGGGGCGGGGCTTGGCCCGGAGGTGTAGCGGGTGGGTCAAAGCGCCGATTGATCCTCGACGAACCAACCTCCGTCCTTGCCCCGTCGCAAGTAGAACAGTTCTTCAAGACCGTGCGGCGCCTGGTTGACTAAGGGTGTGCTGTTATTTTATCAGTCATGGGCTTGAGGAGGTGCTGGAGGTTGCGGATCGCATTACCGTGTTGCGGGACGGTCATGTTGTTGGAACCGTGTTGTCGGTTTGACCGTAGAAGAGAACCTGATCATAGCAAGCGTGCAGAAACAGCGGGGGGAGGGAACGTGTGAGCGAGCGCAAAACAATCTTACCGCTCGGCCTGGGAGGACTTGTACCTTCAGGCGCGAGGTTACTCCTTGCCATCGTCCTGGCCTTGGTGGTTTCCGCCGGCTTGATCTGGGCGGCAGGTGCAAATCCGGTTGAAGCGTATGCCGCTCTGCTTGAAGGATCATTCGGCAGCGTCGCTGCCTTGGCCAACACAGGCGTACGAGCCGCGCCTCTGCTCCTCGGGGGGTTCGCTGTTGGTCTCGGATTCAAGGTCGGTTTGTGGAACATCGGGGGCGAGGGACAAATCT
>Ga0114922_10005696_pt1 | contig 11478 bp, 8 predicted proteins | sample AartaG_FD_100975 | JGI IMG/M metagenome (GOLD analysis project Ga0114922, IMG submission 100975) | Deep subsurface microbial communities from Aarhus Bay to uncover new lineages of life (NeLLi) - Aarhus_00045 metaG | ecosystem: Environmental > Aquatic > Marine > Oceanic > Sediment | place: Aarhus...
CACGCGATCTGGCTCTATGCCAGGTTCACGCTGTCCTTTCGGGATGTCGAGGAACTGCTGGCCGAGCGGGGCATTGACTCATCCTATAAGACGATCCGGCGATGTTTCCTCAAGTTCGGGCCGTCGATCGCTTCGAATATCCGCCGTTCGCGGCCACGACCGAGCGATCATTGGCACCTCAATGAAATGGTGATTTCAATCCGCGGCAGTAAATACTGTGTCTGGCGGGCGGTCGACAACGAGGGCGAGGTGCTGGATTTCCTTGTCCAGCGCAGACGGGATGCACAAGCCGCAAAGAAACTCATGGGGAACTTGCTTAAGAAGCAGGGCTTTGCGCCGAGCCGAGTTGTGACCGACCGGCTGCGATCCTATCCGGCAGCGTTCCGCGCGATCGGGCTCACGGCTGAGCACGATAGAGACTTGCGAGCAAACAACAGGGCGGAGAACTCCCATCAGCCGATACGGCGCCGAGAACAAAAACTGCAGCGGTTCAAATCACCCGGCTCAGCCCAAACGTTTCCTCGCTGTTCATGCCGCCGCATGACGCCTGTTGCCCGCTACATTCACCGCAACTGAACGCCAACAACGTGACAATGCCGAACAACTTGATCACGATTCTCGATCTGAACTCTTCCAGTGAGGGAGACATCCAAGTCCAACACTCAACCCGTAAGGGCTTCCCTGAAGAAGAGCGAGCTCGTCGGCTAGGTTTGCCGAACTGGCCGCGTTTGATCTGCGACAAGGTATCGTGTGCCTCAAGGCGGCAATCTTAAGGCTTGCTCCGAAGGATGCCACCCATGCCGCGTACGCTTGTTTCTCTTATCTTGGTAGTGCTGCTCAGTACGCTTCCGCTCACTTCTCGTGGCGAGGACGCGCCACCCGATGCGAACGAGGTGCCGCAGACCCTGCCCAACACGCGACCATCTGGGCTCGACTGGACCATGCGCAATCTCGGTCCCGACCAGCGGCAACGCATGCTGCGGTTCTCGACCTTCGTGAATGGCGGCATCCCGGATGAGTATGTGAAGGCAGAAAACACGGCAGGCTACACGGTGCGCGGCATCGCCGAAGGCGGGGAGCTCTACGAGACCCATTGCCGGCGTTGTCACGGCGTTATCGGCCTCGGCAATGGGGACCTTGCTTATGCGCTGAAGCCCTCGCCGGCGCTCCTCGCCTATATGGTGGAGCAGCCTGTCGCCGTGGATCAGTATCTTCTATGGAGCATCGCCGAAGGCGGCAAGCAGTTCGGGACGGCCATGCCTGCGTTCAAGAACCAACTCTCGCACGAACAGATCTTCCAGATCGTGGCGTATTTGCGTGCGGGCTTTCCCGATCTCGAGGACTCGCCTGCCCCAAAAGACGGCCCGGGGGCAGCCGAGACCGACGAGCCCGACCCCTGGACGCATACCAGCGACTGAGCGGCCCCCCTCAGGCTTCAACGCCTCGCATGCCGTTGGGGCGGAAGGGAAGCGTAGGCTTGATGCGAAGGTTGGGAGGACCGGTTCGATGATTAAAATGCTAGCGACGATAGTTCTTGTCTTTAGTGCAGTTTATGCGCGGTTCGCGGCAGCGCAGGATCCAGGTCCCCAGCCCAAACCCATCATTTAGACAGGCGAGACTGACTAGGGTGTCCAAGAGATGCCGCTCCAGCTGCCGCTGGCGGGACAATCCCCAGGGCCTCATGCGCTTCCTCGGCTCGTTCGTAGATATGCGGTGCGAGTCCCCGCTTATTCAAGGCTTCCTGCATCTTCAAGCGCATGAACGCGCTGGTCGTATACCTTGTCGTCGTCGCGTAGTGATGCTCTATCATGTATTGGATCATCTCGGCGTAGTCGTCATAGAGATCCTCAGCGATCCGGCAGCCATCGTGGTTTACGACAGAGTTGACTCGCTTGCCGGCCTTTTCGCACGCATAGATCAGGACCTTGGTGAGATCGTCGATGTCGCTCTTTTTACGTACGCTCCAACCCTCCAGGTTCAGGAACAAGATGTTACGGTCTGCATCGTAGCTTACGCGTTCGGAAAGCTTGAGATTGAGCAGATCGGATAAGAGCTCCATGGGCTCGTCGAGGAAAATGCGCGGCTCCATGGGGACAGGCTTGTTAATGATCGGCTTGAAGTCCATTTGGGCGAGAATGTCGTTCTCAATATCGATGCCGGGCGCTACCTCGATCAACTCAAGACCGCCGGGCGTCAGTTGGAACACGCAGCGCTCGGTCACATAGATCACGGGCTGCGATCGTTCCCGGGCGAATGGACCGCTGAACGTAATCTGTTCCGCACGGCTAACGAATTTCTTCGCGCGGCCCTCCTGGACGATCTTGAGCCTGCCGTCCATAATTTCGACCTTAAGGCCACCCGCAGTGAAAGTGCCGGCGAACACGACGGCACGGGAATTCTGAGAGATATCGATAAAACCGCCGCATCCATTGAGGCGACCGCCGAAACGGCTCGTATTGACGTTGCCTTCCTCGTCACATTCCGCCATTCCAAGGCATGTGAGATCCAACCCCCCACCGTCATAAAAATCGAACATCTGGTTCTGGTCGATAACGGAATGGGCATTCGCCGAGGAACCAAAGCTCGATCCGCCCGCAAGCACGCCACCAACCGCGCCAGCTTCGGTCGTCAACGTAATATAGGGCGTAACCTTTTCCTCATTCGCGATAGCCGCCACGCCGTCCGGTACGCCAACGCCGAGATTGACAACGCCATTGGGAGGCAGTTCGAAGGCAGCGCGACGCGCGATAATCTTTCGCGCATCGAGCGGCATCTTTGGCATGCCTTCCACCGGCACGCGGATTTCACCTGAAAGCGCCGGGTCATAAATCTTGCCGTAATTCATGCGGTGCATCTCAGGAGGATCAGCAACAACGATACAATCGACGAGGATGCCAGGCACCTTCACGTCTTTCGGCTTAATCGAGCCCTGCTCGACGATGCGCTCTACCTGAGCGATTACGATGCCGCCATTGTTGTGTGCCGCCATGGCCTGCGCCAGGCAATCGAGCGTCAGCGCCTCTTTTTCCATGCTGATGTTACCTGATGGGTCCGCACTGGTACCGCGAATGAAGGCGACATCAATTTTGGTGGCTTTGTAAAACAGCCACTCTTCGTCCTCGACCTCGACGAGCTTGACAATGTCCTCCTTCGTAACCTCGTTGACTTTTCCGCCGCCGAGCCGCGGATCTACATAGGTGTGAAGCCCCACTTTGGAAAACAGGCCCGGTTGTCCGGCCGCGCAGGCGCGGTAAAGTTGCGAGATCACGCCCTGGGGAAGGTTATAGCCACAAATCTTATTCGCCTGAGCTGCTTCCGCAACTTTGGGCATCCGACCGAAATTCGCGGCAATGACACGCTTCAGGAGGCGTTCATGGTGCAGGCGGCCTGTACCGAGGCCTTTGCTGTCGCCAGCGCCGGCGCACATGATAAGCGTGAGATCCTGCGGCGTACCAGTCTCAACAAAGCGCGTCTCGAGCGCAGCGTGTAGCGCTTCGGGAATGCAGCTCTGTACAAAACCTGTCGTCGTGATGACGTCTTCGTCGCGGATGAGCGCGATGGCTTCATCGGCCCTAATGACCTTGTCTTTCATCTTGATTCGTTTCCTCAGGAGGGCGTTGTCACATCAAGTCAGACTGAGCGGAATTTGCCCACAACCGCCAATCTTGATGCAAGGGATTTCATAGACTTAGCCTGTTGGTTCATCGTTCAAACTGGGCCAATTTCACTTAAGGTGACAACGCCGTCGTTGCACCTCATATCAGTCAATGACTTCTGCAAGCGGGCTACCACGGGTGCCACTTGGATATTTGACGCCGAGATAGGCGGCGATGGTTGGCGCCACGTCCACTGTCTCAATGCGTCGCACGATTCTGCCGGGCTTAATTCCGGGGCCCATCCAAATTACTGGAACGTGCGTATCGTAGGCCCAGGGCGAGCCGTGAGAGCCCGTTACCGACTGCCCGTCGAAGTCCGCCACAAACCAATGCGGTTCGAAAACGACATAAATATCGCCGGACCGATCCTCATGAAAGTTTGCCAAGACCGCTTCGGTGATAGGCGTGCGGGCAACATCACCCGCCCGCAGATCATGGCTGGACACGGCGTAAGCGATCCCAGGAAACTCTCTCAACTTCTCCGCCACCTTGCGTGAGACTTCGCCATAGTCCAAGCCGTGCTTCTTGATCGTTTCGCGGTTGAGGTAAAGATAGGGCTGGAAAAACTGGTCGATGAGTTCTTCGGCCACACCAAACTCAGCCTTGATTGCGGCTATGGCATCCGAGCGATCGATCTCATCAAAATTGAAGTACTTACCGCCAATACCCAGGCTGTCTAAATAGCCGGGCGCTTCCGACGCACCATGGTCAGCCGACAGAATAACAAGGGTGCGGTCAAGTCCGACTGTTTCATCAATGTAAGCAAACAACTCTGCCAGCGTGCGATCGAGCCGATGCAGATTGTCTTCGGATTCAAGGCTTGAGGCGCCGAAAAAGTGGCCGACATAATCGGTCGAAGAAAAGCTGATCGACAGATAATCGGTGACCTCATCCACGCCGATCGATTCAGCAGTGATAAGTTCCTTGGCAAAGTCGAGCACGATCTCGTCGCCGGCTGGCGCAAGGGTTAGCAGGGTTGTGAAATACTTCCCATCCGCAGGACCGTATGGATGCGGAAAGGTCCGGCCAAACCCCGGAAAATCGGTCTCCCAAGGCTGATCATCGGATTCACCGAACAGATATTCCGATTTGTCAGTGAGCAACTCCCAAGAAGTGTTCGCATAGCCTGCCGGTATGCCTTTGGCGTTCCAACCGTTCACCCAATCCGGATAGTCATCCATATAGAAGGTGCTGGTGACCATCTGCCCGCCAGATTTTGAGAACCAATATGCGGTACCGGCGTGGCCGGCCAGGGCGATTGCCCCACGGTCCTTAATAGACACGCCGTAGACCTTGGAATCGGGACCGAGCGACAGGGCGATCTCGTCACTGATTGTAGTGGTCTGAATGGAGCGCGGTGAACGCCCCTGGGTTGTGGCTAGCCGCTGTGTTGGATCAATCTCGGTCGCCTCATCAACACCACCGCCCTCGCCGACGAGCGGATAATCCTCATCCTGGACGTTGTAGTTCAGCTCCCCGGTCGTGCGGTCGAGCCAGACATTCGCGACCATTCCATGAATTGCCGGGTCGGTGCCGGTTGCGAGGGTCGTGTGCCCGACAACCGTCTCAGTGTTGGCATGGCGATGATGCGCGTTCGCAAAAACCAGACCTTCGTCGAGCAATCGCCGGAACCCACCTTCCCCGAAACCCGACGAATAGCGCTCAATCAGATCGCCGCGCAACTGGTCGACGGTAATTTGCAGAACGAGGCGAACCGGTTTATCGGGCGTCTGCGGCTGTGCTGTTGCTGTTGAGAGTGCAAAAAATCCAACTGCAAAAATAAAGCGACGCATCATGGTTCTACCCTTGCTTCGTTGGCCACATCCGCCAGAGTCAGTTCGTCGGCCCATGTCTTTGCATCGCATCGAGGACTTTCCCGGACAAGGTTCTTTCCGCGTCTAGTCGATCGGCAGCGGAAAGGATGATGTCCGCGATCCGATAGCCGGCCAAAGCCATGCGCCGGGTTGCCACCTCCTGCAGCTTCTCCCAATATTCGTCAGGCACTGCCGGGGCCTCTTCCACTGGAGAGATCCCTTCGAGGATGTACTTCATCATATTCGCGATCAACCTGTCGGAGTCAGCGTCCAAGTTCGGGTCGGGGACGGTTTCGATTTCGTAGGCCCAATCCGCCGCTACCTGGTGACTTTCCCCCGCCCATTTCTCAAAATCGTCCGGACCTTCGAAGGCAATAAGCTCGGGCAAGGACGAGCGCGGATAGCGCTCCATGATCTCCCGGGCGTATCCGTCGACGTCTTCCAGCTTTGTCGACCGCCGCGTATTGCTGTCCCAAAGAAGATGCAACGGCATAGCCGAGTCCCTCAGAGGGTCCCAGACATAAGCTAATGCGCCGGCTGCGTTCCCGGTCGGAAAATCTTTCGAAACTAGATCACTGATGTGAAGCGGCTGATGAATGTCGCCGACAACATGCATCATCCAGCTTAAGGCAAGGGCGCGCTCCTCGGGCTTGCTTTCGGGGTTGGAGATTATGGCTGCATTGAGCGCTAGGGATTCGAGTGCGTTCCCGAGCGGCCTGTTCCTCCGCGCTTCGATCAGAGCCCGGGCCTCCGGCGGGGCGTCATCTGTGATGATGGTCCAGCGCGCTGTATGCCAGGTGGGACGATCATGGCCTGTGAACTTTGCGTCGTCAGGCCATCGTGCCGCTTCGATGAACATACGGCGGGCGCGTTCCTTGCCTTTACCGCCCCCGGCAGCAACCCAAAAGGGTGCCGGATCGGGGTGCTTCAGCATCAGCAAACCGATCTTATCGATCAGGTCGGGACGCGCGCGTTCGATCTCAGCAAACGCGATGGCGGCGGTTGTCATGTGCCCTGGATGATCCCAAGCCTGTGCGCTTTGCGCTGGAACGCCAATCCCAATCGCCAATCCAAACAATGCGATCAATCGCTTCAAGGCGAGTTGGATGCGCATTAGCTACTCCTTCCAACAGACCTGGGACGCTGCACTTTGAGCCGTCTATCGACAGGAACAGGCTAATGAGTATCTCCAGAAACAGACTGATCCAAATCAAGCGCCCGGTCTGCGCTCGCAGACAAGCCGAGCCAGCCGACAGCATTAGCGTCGTCGAAGATGGGTCATGGACGACGGCTCGCGCGGCGTTCCAATCAGCTACTCAAAGGCCCGCTGTTTCTTTGATGATGATCAAGACGGCAAAGAGTCGGCGCGATGTCATGGGAGCCTTGCTAGGTAGGCCACAGCTTGCCTTCGACGCTGTGAGCCGACATCCTCTCGGAGGCAGTAATCATGCTTGGGAGGTTGGCTTGATGATGGATTCAAATGAGTTTGCAAGAGAACTGAGCGCGCTAATCAAGCGGTACATCGACGGGGGCTGCGATCCGCAGACTGTCGCTGATGAACTAACGCGGGAAGCAAATTATGTCTTTGGCCATTACAACCTGGAAATCTATTTCGAGAAGATTTCGAACAATTAGTTTGAATAAGGAGGAAACGTCGTGTCATGGGCGCCTCCCTCAATGGGTTCCCACACACCGATACAGCATTCATAGAAATAAGAACGGACGGCTAGGCGATTAGGTTTATCGGCAGGGGCATGGGTCCCCTATCTGGCGCCCCCGTGGGGATCTCGCGGCTCGGTACCCAGTACCTAACTGCTTGTAACCAGCATATTGGCAGCACGCCGGAGCCATTGGCTGATGACCGCTTGCGCCTGTCGGGGCGTTGCAAACCATTCAGCGTTGAGCAAGGACGTGCCCATCGAGGCAGGAACACTAGACGTGCAAGCGAAGGTTCGCGTGACTTTGGAGCTACGATAGGGAGCCCACACGGATTGCCTTTCCTTGTCCACCGGCTGACGCCCCTGGTTTCTTATGATCGGTATCAAGGTTGCCTTCCCTGGCTTCGTGCAAGTATCGTCCACACTATGACCGTTCAGGCTAACCGACCGGATGGCAGCGACATCCACGCCCGTGACCGCGCTTTCATGGTGGCTTCCCACCTCCAGGCCCGCGGCATTGTGGACCCGTACGTCCTCGGCGCCATGAGCCAGGTCCCGCGCGAAGCGTTCGTGTCGGAGCCGTTGGCTGAGTTTGCCTATGAAGACTCGCCGCTCCCCATTGAAGCCGGGCAAACCATTTCGCAGCCTTACATTGTAGCTCGCATGATCGAGCTTGCCGAGATTCGTCCCGGCGACAAAGTGCTTGAGGTCGGCGCAGGGTCTGGATACGCCGCCGCCGCAATGGGCCGCATCGCCTCACACGTCTATGCCATCGAGCGGCATGAGGAACTCACGAACCAGGCCCGCGAACGGCAGGAAGGGCTCGGCTACAATAACGTAGAGATAATCTGTGGGGACGGCACCAAGGGATGGCCGACGGAAGCGCCGTTCGACGCCATCGTCGTATCGGCAGGCGGACCCAAGATTCCGGAGGCATTGAAAAGCCAATTGGCGATTGGCGGACGGCTCGTGATTCCGGTCGGCCGTGGCGTGCACCAAAGCTTGGTGCTCGTGCGCCGCACGGGCGAGAACACGTTCGAGGAAGAGAACCATGGCGCCGTCACATTCGTGCCCCTGATCGGCGAGGAAGGCTGGGAAGCGCCGGAGAGGACGAAAACAGACGCCAATGTCGACGCGGAACCTTCTGGCTTCGCGAACGGCCCGCTAATTCCCACGCAGCGCGCCAAGGTCATCCGCAAGAATTTGAGCCAAGTGATAGCCGACGTCGCGGAACCCTTCGGCAACCTCGACGAGCTCTCAACGCTCGCGGAGCGCTTCGCGCGTCGACGGGTGGTGTTGCTTGGCGAGGCGACACACGGCACGGCGGAGTTTTACGACGCGCGCGCGCGTATCACGGAAAAGTTGGTCAAACACCACGGTTTCAACATTGTGGCCGTGGAGGCCGACTGGCCCGATGCCTCCGTCTACGATGCTTTTGTACGCGGCCTACGCCGACCCGAGCTGCCAGAGGCGGCGTTTTCGCGCTTTCCCTCCTGGATGTGGCGGAACGGCCAGGTGAGCAACTTTTTGCAGCGGCTTAGAGCCGTCAACGAGGCCATTGCCGATCCCGAACGGCGGGCCGGCTTCTACGGGTTGGATGTCTATAGCCTTGCAGCATCGGTCGGTGCGGTGCTCCGCTACCTGGACAGGGTCGACCCGCACGCAGCGCAGATCGCTCGCGACCGATACGGTTGCCTTGCCCCATTTCGGTCGGAGCCCGCCCGCTATGGCCGCATGGCTCTATCGAGCGGCTACGCTGTGTGTGAGAAGCCGGTCACTGACGCGCTGGTCGATTTGTTGCGGAACCGGCTCGACTATCTCGCCGATGATGGCAACGCCTTTTTCAATGCGGCACAGAATGCACGCATCGTGGCGGCAGCCGAGCAATATTACCGCATCATGTACTATGGCAGCGCCCAATCGTGGAACCTACGGGACCAGCACATGTTCGACACGCTGGAGCGCGTGCTTGAGCATCGCGGACCGGACTCCAAGGCCGTGGTTTGGGCTCACAACTCTCATATTGGTAACGCCGAGTTTACCGAGATGGGCCAAGTGCGCGGCGAGCACAATATCGGACAGCTGGCCCGTGCACACTTTGGCGAAGATTGCGCGCTCATAGGTTTCGGCACCGATAGAGGCACTGTTGCAGCATCCTCCAATTGGGATGAGCCGATGGAAATCAAGCGCGTTCGACCGGCCCGCGACGACTCTTACGAGGGTCTTTCGCGCGAAGCGGGCATCGACGCCTTCTTCCTGGAGACGGGGCCCGCGCAGAGAGACAGCGTCCGCGAGGCGCTGGCCGACCCGCATCTGGAACGCGCGATTGGCGTGATCTACAGGCCGGAGACGGAGCTATTGTCGCACTACTTTCAGGCGGAACTGTCGAAGCAATTCGATGCGTGGATCTGGTTCAGTGAGACAGAAGCCGTGGCCGCAAGACCGCAAGCCCATCCCCATGGGCCCGATGAGACTTATCCGTTCGGATTGTAGACGTCTCGACCTGTCGGACCGTGAGACCCCTATCTAGAAGACCCCCGTGGGTATCTCGCCGCTCATTACCCTGTAGCTAAGTCTACTAAGACCATCATGCGGTCAACCCGTCGCGAGGATGCGATTCACCGACGTAGTCGGCATTGATCGAATGCTGCTTCGCAGGATCATCAAGATTGAGTGCGGGCAGTAATACGCCCCAACAAAAAAAGCTGCCCTTGCGGGGCGGCGATTTTCAGGAGCCTACAAAGTTGGTTGCGGCGGCTTGAAGCTACTTATACCGAACGCGATTCCATCGCGAGCTTAGAGGCCAAAAATAACTCCAAATTCTGGGCCCCGCTTATAGCGGTCTGTCGGACGAACGTCCGAAATGAGCCGGATAGCCGAATTCCCTCCCCGCTTGGCCGATGTCCGCTTCGTGCCAAAAGCAGAAATCCTGTGGCGCCGACATTTCGAGGGCTTTATAAGAGATCCCTCCTAGGATCGCCATAGTGATCCAGTGGCTGTTGCGGTGCGTAATCGACAGTGTGGTTTTTAGTACCAGGCTCCCAATGCTAAGATTAATTTCAATCCTGATCATCTCTGTCTGCGGCGTGACTTCGGCAGCAGCGCAATCACTCGAACGGGCAGAGGCTGCATATTTCCGCGGGGATTATGCGGATGCAATGCGGTTGATGCAGCCGCTCGCCCAACAGGGTGATAAGCACGCACAATACCTCATCGGGTTTATGTACGATCGCGGCCAAGGTGTATCAAAGGACCCTGCAAAAGCTGCCGAATGGTATAGCCTCGCTGCGGAACGCGGTCATCCTCATGCGCAGAATAATCTGGGTGTTTTGTATAAGAACGGGCGCGGCGTCTCGAAGGATTACGTTAAAGCCTACCAATGGTTCAATCTGGCAGCATCGGGATACCTGCCGGCTGAGCTTGGACATCGCGAGCGTGCAGTTTTGAACCAGCAGAGCGTTGCATCGCAAATGACACCTGATGAGGTCAGCGCGGCGCAGGAGCTTGTCGAAACGTTCCGTGATTCGGACGAAGGTTACCTTGAGTATCGTCCTCCGCGAGTGCGCTGACATTCTAGACCTTCAAACGCCTCAGAAATTACGTTCATGGCAGATTTGAATCGCAAACCGTCGGACTTGATGAAGTTTCTAATGGTGAATGCAGCGGCCGGCACTCTGATAGGCGCGATCGTGTCGGTGGCCCTACTCCTCACAAACACATGGGGCCTTTCTACACTGATAGGATCGGATGCCAGTCCGACGCTGTCAGCATTGCTATTCATCACAAACGGATGCGCTATGTTCGCAACGCTAATGACCGCGACGGCTGTCTGGTTTCATGATTGAGCCAGTCCGACAAAGTCCACAATGTTGTCCGATTTGGGTCATTAGCTGACTGCTGAGCGCGCGTCGTGGATGTCTCCTTCACCACCAAGAGCGGACATTCTCATAGTCGGCATGGATGTCTGCAAAGTGCCAATAACAGACATCGTTATAGGTCCTGGTTGCGCATAATTGCGCGTTCAAAATTGAGCAGACCTCTCCTAAAGACCGTCCATACAGTCACCTGTCAGAGCGAGCGTAGCGTCTCAGCTTATTATGCGCTGCTTCATCAAGATCGTGGTGTGCGATCAAGGCGGTTGCCGCTTAAAGACAATCGGCACCCCGCCATAGAGAAGCGCCAGCATCCAGCCGCCTTCCTCCACGCCGCCGGCCCAATCGAGCAGCGGGAACGCAATCCCGACCGCCAGTGCCAGCGATAGTTTCGCCGGCATTCCCCACGGCGCGAAATAGGGCTCCGTTGGAGCTCTTAGCGTCCGGACGGCAAAGGTGACGGGAGTTGGGGATGCTC
>Ga0114922_10005697_pt1 | contig 11475 bp, 7 predicted proteins | sample AartaG_FD_100975 | JGI IMG/M metagenome (GOLD analysis project Ga0114922, IMG submission 100975) | Deep subsurface microbial communities from Aarhus Bay to uncover new lineages of life (NeLLi) - Aarhus_00045 metaG | ecosystem: Environmental > Aquatic > Marine > Oceanic > Sediment | place: Aarhus...
AAGTTATCACTATCTATATTGATGTTCATAGGGCAAGTTCGGTAGCTCAATTTTTAGAAATTTATTCCAAGGCTATTAGCCAGGCGTTTCTTGCCAGAAAAGAAAAAATTGAGAAAATAGCAAATTTTTTTAGCCGAATTATCCCAAGTTTTGCAGTAGAAAAAGATGGTAGCTGGAGAGTATCGTTTGATTTTTCTCGGACAAAATCAAGTGTAGAACGAGCCTTGGAGGAGGTATATGAACTCCCAGAAAAAATAGCAGAAGATTATAAGAGACGGGTAGTTGTTATCTTTGATGAATTTCAAGAAATTAGCCAATTTGATGGAAAGCAGTTTGAGAAAAAAATGAGGTCTTTCATTCAACATCACAGTGAGGTATGTTACATTTTCATGGGCAGTAAGACTCATATTATCCTGGAGATGTTTAGCGATCCAGGTAGAGCATTCTATAGATCAGCCAAGGTTTATCCCCTGCCTCCCATTTGCACTGAGGAATTAGTCAATTTTATGTGCAAGCGATTTAAGTCAGGCAGTAAGAAAATATCTAATTTATTGGCTAAGAAAATAGTTGAGCTATCTAGAAATATTCCCTACTATGTCCAGATGTTGTCTTCTACCATATGGTTAAATGCGGGAGAGGAAGTTAAGGATTTTGATATAAAAAATGCATTAGAGGAGATTTTGCTCAGCCAAAATGAACTCTTTTATAGTTGGCACGATTTCTGTTCGCCTCATCAAAGGGCAGTTTTAAGTGCTTTGGTTAAAACGGATGAAATTTTTTCTCAAGATAATCGTCTATTATGTAATCTAGGCTCCAGTGCTTCAGTACAAACATCTTTGAAGGCTTTAATGAAAAATGGTCTAGTAACCAAGTATAATGGTAAATACCATATAGTAGATCCATTTTTTCAGATTTGGCTGACGAGAAATATGGCGATTTGAGATTGAATATATCACGAAAAATGGTAAGGCGGGAAAGATTGGGTGTGGCAGGGGTGTAAAGTAGATGAATCAAGCAAAGTCTCTAAGTAGAAGACTCTTACAGGACGGAATGTGGCTTTTGATATTCGCCTGGGTGCTATTTATCTATGGTAGCTATATTTATTTCCAAAGAGAAGGTATTCTCTGGGGGAGTTTAGCTGAGACATTTTTCCGGATTTTCCTTCTTTTGGTCTTTCTTTTAGTTAGCGCTGGCCTGGGAAGAAAAATTTTTAGATGGTTAAAATTTAAAAGTGATTCTTTTTTGGAATCTTTTTTATTTGGCCTGGCAATAGGTCTGGCTGTTATTACTTATGCAGTGATTGGATTTGGCCTGGTAGGACTGTTGAATAGGTGGGCCATTAATTTATTTTTTGCAGGAATGTTTATCTTCACTTATGATGAGATAAAAAATATTATTTACCAGATAAAGACTAAGTTCAAAACTTTATTCACTCCAAGAATACCTTCCATAGAGATGGTTTTACTTTTAATTTTGGCCGTTCAGGTATTCTTTAACCTGGTAGGAGCATCGGTTCTGCCTTCTGGTTGGGACAGTCTGGGTGAGCATCTGGCGAAAGCTAAAGAGTGGAATCGTCTTCATCGTCTGGCCAGTATTCCCTATATTAATAATGCCCAATGGGCTCAGCCATTTAATGTGGGTATTCTCTATGGAATGGCCCTCTTTATTAAGGATGCTATTCTAGCTCAGCTCATTCACTTTGCTCTTGGTCTCTTCACAGCAGTGGGAGTTTATGCTCTAGGAAAGAGGTATTTTTCTCACCGGGTAGGATTAATTTCAGCAGCCATTTTTTATACGGTGCCGTTAGTGGCTTTTATGTCCACTACTGCTTATGTGGACCTGGGGCTTACCTTTTATGCCTTTCTTGCCTTTTATGCTCTTATTAGATGGGTTAGCTCAGGCAAGAAAGGCTGGCTATTAATATCGGCAATGATTAGCGGCTTAGCTCTGGGTTCAAAATATGTAGGGCTGCCCTGTATGGTTATTTTGTCCTCAGGAATTTTACTGGGTGGTTTCTTTGTGAGGAAAGAGAAGCCTTTAAGGGTAACCAGAGATTTCTTTATTTTTCTTGGTTTGGGAGGACTAGTGGGTAGCTTCTGGTACGTGAGAGCTTATTTTATTGGAGCGTATAGAGTCTTTCCAGGTATGTGGCAGAGTCTTTTATTTAGGTTCTGGCGAGCAATTAAAGGAATATTGACCTTAGAGTTTTTTGACCTGGGAATTTCTCAGCCAGCTTTTGCTCTTGACCTTTCTCTTCCTAAAGAAATTATTTCTATTTCCTGGAATGTGAGTATGTATGAACTCCGCGGGTACGGGGCTATAGGTGTAGTTTTTCTGGTTTTCCTACCCCTCTTTGTTTTTCCTCGTTTTCGCAGGAGGAGACTAATAAAGTTTATGCTTTTCTATTCGGCGATATATTTTATTTTCTGGGTAGTGCTGGCAGTAGTGATTGCACCTATCAAACGTCACATAATGCCTATCTTGCCCTTATCAGGGATAATGATTGGCTATATAATAGAACAGGCACTCAATTTCAAGGGATTCTTCAGGCGCTGTTTTTATGTAATTGTCATCTTAACATTCTTGTTTCAGGTAGTCTATCTAGCTCCTGAAGGATTGAATACAGTTTATCAACGGCTTCTCGTTTTCTCTGGGTTAATATCTCAGGAAGAGTATATTTTAGGAAATGAGGAAACATACCCTGTCTTTAAATATATTAATGAGAATTCACTTCCTGAGGCAAAAGTGTGGGTATTGAATGAGGCCCGGGGTTTTTATTGTGATAGGCAATATGTAACGTTTCTCGAACTTGGGCGTGTTGACAATGCTGAGGAAATTCTAGTAAAGTTAAAAAAAGAGGGAATTACCCATCTGGTCTTTAACCAATATCTATGGGAGCTTCGTTACGGAGGTAGGAGAGAATATCCTGCGATGGTCGAGACGCTAAGGCTAGACTATCTTGATGCTGTTTATGAAGAGTACCCTTTTGTAGTATGGAAGGTATCTTATCTGGAATCGTCCTAGTTGAAAGGGAAATTGTTTATAAAATAAGCTGGGGACAACAAAATGTTTAGACTAAAGGATTTAGGTAGAGGAGTAATGGGATTACTCTCCAGGTCAATTCCTTCTGTATATAGCCAGGACTTGGCAGTAAAAAGGAGTATATATATATGGCTTTTAGTTGGGCTTTCAATCAGGCTTGCTCTTATGCCTATTGCCTTTCATACGGATTTGTTGGGAATATACGAGCGGTCTTCTCTCATCGTCTATAAGGGCGTTTTCTGGGTGGGAGCGGGCCAGTCGTTTATTCACTACCTCCATGCTCTTTTTCTCTGGGTACTTAGGCCAATTATGCCTTACTTTGAGAGTGTGCTCCCCGGCAGACTGGGGCCGCCGGGATGGGAGACCTTTACTAAATTTGCTGCCCAAATCAATGTATTCAGAACTCTTTTTCTCCTCAAGATTCCCTATCTAATTTTTGATCTAGGCTGCGCCTTTCTTCTTTTGTCCATTTTTTCGAAACCCAAGAAAGGGCGTCTTGCCTTTATATTTTGGATGATCAATCCCGTGGTAATATTCTCTGTCTTCATTTTTTCCAGATATGAGTCTATTGCCATTTTCTTTATTCTGTTGAGCCTTTACTATGCAAAGAAGAATCTGTCGGCAAGATCTCTTTTCTCTCTGGGAGTCGCGGTTATTATCAGACTATATCCTCTGATTCTGCTCCCATTTTTTGTGATTATTCTGGGAAAGGGAATTCGGCAGCGTCTAAAATTAGCATTTTGGGGACTTTTGCCTTTGATGACAATGACAGCCTTATCTAAGGTATTTTCAGGGGTCAGTGAGGTAGAGTCGTGGGCGAGATTACCGCATGCTAATTACTTAATGAGTCTGCGCTTTTCACTGGCAAAGTATGATGTAATATTCGTCTTTTTTGTAGGGTATACTATTCTATTGTTATATACCTATATGAGAACAAATCATTCTTTCACCAGCCTATGGAGGGCTTCTCTTGCCCTTTTACTTTTATTTTTTGCCACTTCTTTTTTTCATCCCCATTATTTTATGTGGATAATGCCCTTTTTGGTTTTCATAATTGTGGAAGATAGGCGGTTCATAGGGTTTTTTGTCATCCAGGTTTTGTGTTGGTTAGTTTATACTTTTCAATGGAAAGAGGCTCTGGCGGGCTATCTTTTTACACCCATAAATCCTTCTTATTTTATGAGTCTACGCAGTCCCTTTGAGATCATAAGTCAATATTATTCGGCGGCTAATTTTATTGGAATCTTCCGCAGTATATTTTCAGGGGTCTCTTTTTGGATGATATATTTGTTATTTAGGGAATCCCTTGTAGTATCAAGAAAGGAGAAAGGATGAAGAAAAAGGGAAGAATTATTTTGCTAGTTGCATTAATAGGAGTTTCGATAGGTTTGGCCTACGGTATTCTAAGGGTGACGCCGCCTCCGAGAATTGGAGATAATCTACTCAAGAATTGGAATTTTGAGGCAGTAGGCAGATCGGGTAAGATAAAAACATGGAAAGAAGACCCTGAAGGAGGATGGTCGGTCGATAGCGAGAATCCCTACCAGGGAGATAATTCGATGCAGGCAACAATAGCCTGGAGCTGGCTAAGCCAGAAGATTCCAGTAAAGCCTGACAGATATTATATTCTCAAGGCATATGTGAGATCCGATATGTCTTTAACAACTGAAGAACAAAAGGATAACACCTTTCTTGGACTTGAGTGTCTGGATGCGAAAAATGAGGTCATTAGAAGTGATTATGGAATTACCAGTGCTCCCTCTTTTTGGCAGCAAGAGATGCGACAGATCTATGCTCCCCCGGGAACGAGAAGAATCAGGATAAAGTTAGCCAAAAGACAGGGGGAGGGAAGTATCTGGTTTGATGAACTTGAACTAGAGCAAATTTCGACAGGGATGATCCTTAACTCGAATTTTGAAATACTGGGTAGGCAAGGAAAGTTGGCACATTGGACACAAGACTCCAAGGGAGGATGGTCGGTCGATAGTGAGAATCCCTACCAGGGAGATAATTCGATGCAGGCAACAATAGCCTGGAGCTGGCTAAGTCAGGAGATTCCAGTAAAGCCTGACAGATATTATATTCTCAAGGCATATGTGAGATCCGATATGTCTTTAACAACTGAAGAACAAAAGGATAACACCTTTCTTGAACTTGAGTGCCTGAATGGGGAAAATGAGGTCATTAGAAGTGATTATGGAATTACCAGTGCCCCCTCTTTTTGGCAAGATGAAGTGAGACAGATCTATGCACCGGAAGAGACGGAGAAAATCAGGATAAAGTTAGCCAAAAGACAGGGGGAAGGAAGTGTCTGGTTTGATGGGCTCACACTAGAGGAGTTCCTCTCAGTTTCTATTAATAATCCCGGTTTTGAGATAGTTGATGAGTCTGGAGGTCCGGATTACTGGGCACAAGATCCCCGGGGAGGCTGGTTAGTTGATACACAAAAAGCTTACCAGGGAGATAATTCTATGCAGGCAACAATAGGCTGGAGCTGGCTAAGTCAGGAGATTCCAGTAAAGCCTGAAAAAAAATATACTCTTCAAGTATATTCAAGGTCAGATATAATCATTCCCAGGGGAATAGAAGATTGGAATACTTTTCTTGCCCTGGAGTGTCTGAATAAGGAGGGCGAAGTAGTCAGGACGAATATGGTCCAGTTGAACGTTGATTTTTTATGGAAACCGCAGGTAATTTCAGTTTACGCTCCCGAAGGAACGGAAAAGATGAGAGTAAAGTTGGCCAAGAGACAGGGAGGTGGAAGTGTCTGGTTTGATGAGCCCAAAATAGTGAAGTTAACCTGGTATATGAAAAATACTTTTTTGCAGAGAATAGCGGAGGATAAGCCTTTTTTCATTTTCTACTTTTCGGTGTATTTCATATTATTGGTTCTCCTTCTAAGATTGATATTAAAGAAGGTTTCTCCAGAACGAAAGTAAGGTGTTCTGAGAAAGAAATGTTACAGGATTATGGTTAAGAGAAGGCAGGCGGAATAGAAGGGACCTGTTAATGGGAAGTGTCCGTAGAACTGTCAAGAATCTTCTATCATTATCGATTGCTCAGCTCATATCGCAAGCTAGTCTGTTTTTAGCTATTGTATATCTAGCAAGGACCTTAGGTGCGGCTAATCTTGGCAAAGTTGCCTTTGCTCAAGCGGTAATTCTCTACTTCACTTTGATAACTAATCTGGGACTGGACATCCTGGGAGTGAGGGAAGTTGCTAGAAATAGAAATAATATAGACAAATATGTAAGCAATATATTAGGTCTGAGGCTGGTGTTGGCAGTACTCTCCTTTTCCTTATTGCTTATTTTTGTACGGGTGATTAGTGAAAGCGCCGAGGTAAAATATTTAATTATTTTCTTTGGTTTTTCCCTCTTTTTTTCTGCTTTGTTATTAGAATGGCTTTTTCAGGGAATAGAGAAAATGGGATCTATCTCTCTATCGAGAATCCTAAACAGGTTTTTCTATGTTGCTCTAATTTTCCTTCTGGTGAAGAGCTCCCAGCAGATACTAGCTATACCCTGGCTGTACACAGGAGGCACTCTTATTGCCAGTGGATTTCTTCTTTATGCCTATGTGAGGCGATTTGGAAAGCTAAGGCTGAATTTTGACTTTCTCTTCTGGAAAGATATGCTGAGGCGAGCCCTGCCTATGGGTGCAGCCTTCATAATGATTCAAATTTATTACAACTTTGATACGGTGATGCTGGGATTTATGAAGAATGACGAAGTTGTAGGATGGTATAATGCTGCCTACAAGATAGTATTGTTTATCTGGGCCTTCATTCCCATTTTTATCAATGTAATATTTCCTTTAATGTCCAAATATTACAAGCAATCCAGAAAAAAACTCGAGCATCTCATATCCTCCGCTACAAGATTGATGAGCACGATTGCCTTTCCCTTGGGAATTGGCGGGACACTTTTGGCCAGGCCAATTATGAATTTTCTCTATGGAGAGGAATTTAATAATGGGATAATTGCTTTGCAAATACTTATCTGGACGGTGGTAGTGATTGCAGTACGGTGTACATATGAACAGTCCTTCCTTGCCTGTGACAGGGGGAAAAGGTATCTCGCGGGGGTGATGGTGGGAGCAAGCACCAATATTATTTTGAATTTGATTCTGATTCCTTATTTTGGTTTAAAAGGAGCAGCTATAGCTACGGTTATCAGTGAGCTTGTTTTTTCTCTATATATGTTCTACTATTTTGATCTGGTAAGCAGAATAAGAATATTGGGCTTTCTTATGAGACCTTTTCTTGCCGCTTCTTTCATGGGATTTGTGCTCTATTATCTTAAGGATACGAATTTGTTGCTATCCATATTGATAGGAGTTAGCACTTATTTTGTAGCTATTTTTCTGCTAAAAGGAGTAACTTGGGCAGAAGTAAAGGAATTGAGGATGCAAATGATGCAGAAGGGATGAATCTTAAATAATTAAGATGATAAGAGATGCCTGAGCTGTCGATAATAATTGTAAACTGGAATACAAAAGAATTATTGCGAAGATGTCTTAATTCTATTTATCGTAATGCCAAAAAGCTAGCCTGTGAGGTTTTTGTAGTGGACAATGCCTCCCGAGACGGCAGTACAGAGATGGTAAAAAAAGAGTTTCCTGGGGCCAGCGTAATAAAAAATGAAAAGAATTTTGGTTTCGCTAGAGGAAATAATCAGGGTTTTTTACGGTCAAAGGGAGAGTATGTTTTAATATTGAATCCTGATACAGAGATAGTTAACGATGCTCTTTCAAAGATGGTGGGATATCTGAAATTGAATAAAGAGGTAGGAGCGGCGAGCGGAAGGCTTGTTTATCCTGACGGAACCTTCCAGAGGTATTATTCTCGTTTTCCTACCTTTTTGTCAATACTCACCACCTGGTTTTTACCTAAAGCTCTAGCTTATAAGTTAAAACCAACTCGAGCCTATCTCATGTTGGATGATGACTTCAGTAAGGAGATAGAAGTTCCTCAGCCAGCAGGTTCGTGCCTGATGGTGAGGAGAGATTTATTCTTAAAAGAGTGTTTTATGGACGAACAATTCCCCATTTTCTTTAACGATGTTGATTTGTGCCGCAGAATTTATAATAAGGAGAAGAAAATTGTCGTTTTACCTTACGCCAAAATCATTCACCATCGGGCAAAAGGAGGCTCAAAACAGGGAAAGAAGTCTCTTTTCCTTTCGGCAGAGTATTTTTTAGGTATGATTGATTACTTCTCTAAACACGAGGGGGTTATGAAAGCAGACTTACTAAAGATTTTTTTTTCCCTAGGTTTCTTGATAAGAACCGTGGGCTTTTTTATTAGTTATATAAGTGGGTTAAAGAATAGAGAAGACCTTAGATGGGAGGCTGTCCGTTTTCATATATTTTTATGGCGGAAGTATGTTTTTGAACGGAAAATACTAAAAAATACAGGAGAATAAAGATCTATGAGTCGGCTAGCAGCAGATAATTCTCGGCAATTCTTACATAGAAGAGGTCTTTTTTTAGTATTCAGTGCAATAGTTTTTTGCCTGGCACTCAGTGTTTCTTATTCTATAGGAGTTTTGCCTTGGCAGGGAGTCTGTCTTTTCCTTATTTTGCCCCCTCTTCTCTTACTTTTTTTAATTCGTCAAGAGGTACTATTACTGGCTATTGTTGTTACCTATTTTGGGGCAGGGTATTTCTTTTCTGATTTATTAGCTCAAAGTCTAATAAGAGTTGCACTGCTACTTTTAGTTGGATTAATGTTAGTATTACGCTCCGGAGCTAAACAGTCCATAACTAGAATTGTCACACCTTTGGACAGAATAGTATTTCTCTGGTTGGGCATAATTTTAATATCGTTTTTTTATGGGTTTTATGTTAAAGGAAATGAAACATATTATTTAATGGGTGATTTATATAAGTTTGTAGAGATAATTTCAGTTTTTTGGTTAACTACTTTCCTGGTTAAGACTCGAAAGCAGATTAAACTTGTCCTCTGGGGGTTTTTATTTGCTGTTTTCGTATTTGGAGCTATAGATTCAATGCTCTTTCTTACTAGAGCTTCTCTTGTTGGTGCTTTGGCGGCAAGGATAAGAGCGGGAGCTCAATTCTCTTCAATCTTTGCCCTTCTGCTAGTAGTGACTTTGATGTTACATGAAAAAAGAATAGGGAGAAAGATTATTCTGGCATTTCTGGGATTTATATTTTTCTTTAGCTTTTTTATCTCTTTTCTAAGAACAGGCTATATTGCCTTTCCCATTGCTCTTGTTGTTGTTCTTATCTTATACTTTTGTAAGCATAAGGCTCGAGCGCTCAAGGGTACAATGAGTTTTATCTTTTTGTTTGTTTTCTTATTAACATTTCTAGCTTTCTTCGGTATAATAATTGCGAACATTAATCCCGATATAGATATAATTGAGGCTACGTTTACTCGCTTGGCTTCTCTTGGTGGTTCTGCTACTGATGATCCACTGGGAGTTAGAGTACTAGAAGTAAGGTCAATAATTAATGATGTATTAGTTAAGAATCCTCTTCTGGGAAACGGATTAGGGGGTCAGTATTATAGTGCTATTGAAACTCCGGAAGGTTTGGAGTGGAGACTTATCCATTACATTCATATTAACTACTTCGATTTTCTAGCCAGAAGCGGCATTCTGGGGCTACTGGTTTTTTTGCTCATCGCCTTCAAATATCTAAAAGATGTCACAATATTTTATCTAAAAGCCAAAGACAATTTCTCCCAGGGGGTTTTATTAGGCTCTATAGGTATTTTTGTAGCTGCAGCTATAATTGCACTTTCTACTAGTATATTCTACTCTCCTCTTTTATTCTTGATAATGGCAATGAGTTATTGCATTGCATACTGTGAAAAGATCACTTCAAGAACTCTGTAAGATGAACAACTTAGACCTTACTATATCTATTCTCAGTTATAACACTAAAAATCTGCTCAGGGATTGTCTTAATTCAATTTATCAGAATGCCGGGGAATATAGATTTGAGGTTATCGTAGTTGATAATGATTCCAAAGACCGCAGTGTAGAGATGGTGGAAAAGGAGTTTTCGAGCGTTAGATTAATAAGGAATAGAGAAAATGTAGGATTTTCCAGGGCAAATAATCAGGCCATAAAAAAGAGTAAGGGGAGATATATCCTGCTTTTAAACAGTGATACAGTGGTCATATCTGATGCTTTGACTGAAATGATACATTTTATGGATACGCATCCCGAAGCCGGGGTGGTAGGAGGAAAAGTATTTAGACCGGACTTAACAGCTCAGGCTTCAACGAGAGGTTCCCTTGACATAAGAACACTTTTTATCAGCTTTTTTGGCCTAAAAAGTTTGGTTCCTCCTGTGCATAGAGGATTTGTAGTCAAATTGCTGGGTCCACTTCTAGGTAAAACGGTACGTTCCTATGTCGATTACTATGAGGATGAGAATAATCCCGTACTGGTGGATGAAGTCTCAGGAGTCTGTTTTTGCGTGAGGAGAGAGGTAGTTGAACAGGTCGGTCTCTTGGATGAGAACTTCTTTATGTACTACGAAGATACCGATTGGTCTGCCCGGATTAGGGAAAAGGGATGGAAATTGTACATTTTACCAGAAGCTTCCATCATTCATTACGTTCAACAAAGTGTGAAGAAGGCGTTTGATAAGACTTTTGTGGCTCGGTGCAAGGGAATCTGCTATTATTTCAAGAAATATAGGGACAGGAGGGCGATTTTAGCACTCAAGATGATAATTACTTCTGCCTTACTTTTGAGGATATTCTTTTTTTCAATATATTATCCTTTTGTAAAAAGAGAAAGAAGGGACGGGGTAAAAGGAAAGTTGAAGGGATACTGGGAGGTTATTAAATTTATAGTACAGGAATTTCCTTTTTGCACATAATCTGCGAAAATCTGCCTCCTATTTAATTTGAGCTTTGTTTTTGATTTTAGTTTCTTGAATTTGCTTTTGAACTTGCTATGAGCAATGAGCTATGAGCTTCTTGTCAGCTATGAGCTATGGGGGAGCGAGGGGATCTAGATTTATGAAAGCAGTAATACTTGCTGGTGGTTTGGGTACTCGGTTGAGGAAAAGAATAGACGATAAGCCTAAATCGATGGCATCTGTATCGGGGAGGCCTTTCCTCGAATATCAAATTGAACAGTTAAAAAAATATGATATCAAAGAGATGGTGCTTTGTGTAGGTTATTTAGGAGAGCAGATTAAAAATTTTTTAAAGAATGGGGCGGAATTTGGTGTAAAGGTCGAATACGCTACCGAAAAAGAACTTCTTGGCACAGGCGGGGCTCTCAAAAACGCACAAAAATATCTGCAAGACAGTACTTTTCTAGCTTTGAATGGGGATTCTTACCTGGATATAGACTTACTCGATTTCATCCGATATCATAAAGAAAAAGAAGCTCAAGGAACAATTGCCTTAACTAAAGTTGATGTTTCAGAAGAATATGGGTTGAT